>Ga0315331_10004084_pt1 | contig 11031 bp, 5 predicted proteins | sample M160m34915metaG_FD_203456 | JGI IMG/M metagenome (GOLD analysis project Ga0315331, IMG submission 203456) | Ammonia-oxidizing marine archaeal communities from Monterey Bay, California, United States - M1 60m 34915 | ecosystem: Environmental > Aquatic > Marine > Intertidal zone | place: USA... | reverse complement strand
TACTTTGTTATTTTCAATAAATCTTAAAATAAAGTTATGAAAACGAAGCAAGCTGGATTCACCCTCATCGAACTGCTGGTGGTAATCGCAATCATCGCCATCTTGGCTAGCCTGCTGCTTCCTGCCCTAGGCAGGGCCAAGAGCAAAGCCAGGCAAACGGTCTGCATGAGCAACCAAAAACAACTAGGCCTGACAATGGCAATGTATGCGGAGGACTTTGAAGGCAAGTTTCCCCTCTCATTGGTCGGTTCTACACAACAACATGCCAATTGGTTGGTTATAATGCACGAGGTGGGCTACCTCAATACTATGGATTTATTCAGCGATCCCGCCGATGTCGAAGGATCCCACAATTCTTTCGACTTCCGGAAAAGAACCATCAAGATCGGGAATAAGAGCCGGGAAATTGTTTTTTCATATGGTGCCAGTGAGCAGTTGGTTGGCCCGGCCAACATCAAATACAACAAAATCAGTCAAGTGCCTGTGCCGGACAAGATACTTTTATTTGCCTGTGCCAATTACATGGTTGTACCGTTCTGGGATCATGAGCGGGTCTACAATGCCAGTGGCCCACACCCAGCAGGGAGGACGACTAATCCACCAAATGAACTCTACGCACGCCACAATTCGGGGAAAAACAACATGGCTAAAAAGCAAAGTAAGGGTGGGAACAACATAACTTTTGCTGATCTTCACTATGAGTACAAAAACCAGTATTACATCGACAGAAACCTCTGGTGGTATGAAAATCATAAACCGATACAATAAATTTTGATCGTTTTTTCTTTTTTTAAATGCTTCTTCGTTGAAGTTAAGAAATGTCTATCCGATCAAACTCTAAAGGGTATGGAGCACCTCTTTTATTCTTTTTTTTTTATTACTTAAAGCGCTTGACTGTCCGGATAATTAAAGCACAATCCCAACTTTATTTGCCAAATCTGTAGTTTTTTATTAAATAATAGCATGAAACGTCTATTACAAACCGTATTGGTGAGCAGCTTTTTGGCTGCCAGTTCTGTTACCTACGCCCAGAGCGTAGCCCAGCCGGGAGATCCGGTCATTGCCTCTTCTGCAAACAGTCCCGGATCCGAGGGTGTAGCGAACGCAATTGATGGAAAACCTACAAAATACCTCAACTTTGACGGCAAAAATGGAAATCCCTCTGGATTTATTGTTTCTCCGTCTTTGGGGAAAACACTTGTTACTGGTCTTACGATGCAGACGGCGAATGACGCGCCGGATCGTGATGTGAAGGTGGTGACACTGGAAGGCTCCAATGATGTTGAGGCGACCGCTTGGGATGCTGGCAACTGGGAGTTGATCGTTCAGTTGGACGATATCCCTGCTATTGCGGATCGTTTTACAACCCAGACGTTTAGTTTTGAGAATAAGAAAGGTTTTCTGCACTACCGCTGGACGGTGGTCGATACTCAGGGTCCAAGCGGTTGCTGCATGCAAATCGCTGAGGTTGGCTTTTTGGGAGGCGTATACTCTGGGCCTTCTGATGTGACGCAGCCCGGTGATGCTGTAATAGCCTCGTCGGCAAATAGTCCGGGTTCTGAAGGTGTTGCCAATGCGATTGATGGGCAACCGACCAAGTATTTGAATTTTGATGGTAAAAACAGTCAACCATCAGGATTTGTTGTTACTCCTTCACTGGGCATGACCTATGTGACAGGAATGGCCTTGCAATCAGCAAATGATGCCCCAGATCGTGACCCGAAATCGATCACACTTGAAGGATCCAATGACGATGAGATAACAGCATATGATGAGGGTAATTGGCAATTAATCACTCAAATAGATGATATCCCTGCATGGACGGGTCGTTTTCAAACAAAAGAATTGTTTTTTGACAACGATCGAGCATTTAAACACTACCGTTGGGTTGTATTGGATACCCAGGGTCCAAGCGGTTGCTGTTTGCAGATCGCTGAAGTCGAACTGCTTGGGGCTGTTCCTCCTGCTGACGTCACAAGTCCAGGAGATGCCGTGATTGCTTCTTCGGCAAACAGCCCTGGTTCTGAGGGTGTCGCTAATGCTATCGATGGGCAGCCGACGAAGTATTTGAATTTTGACGGTAAAAACAGTGTACCATCCGGTTTCGTGGTTACCCCTTCGATTGGCAAGACTGTTATTACTGGTGTACATATGCAATCAGCTAACGATGCTCCGGATCGTGATGTGAAAGTTGTTAGGATCGAGGGGTCTAATGATAATGAAATTGCGGATTATGATTCTGGGAATTGGCAACTTATCACTGAGATGAATGTTCCTGCCTACACAGGTCGTTTCCAGTCTCAAGTGCTCATGTTTGATAACGTTTGGGCTTTCAAGCATTACAGATGGATAGCGGTCGACACCCAGGGTCCAAGCGGATGCTGCATGCAGATCGCAGAGGTAGAACTGCTGGGTGGTGCTGCTCCAAAGGATGTTACATCACCAGGTGATACAGTATTCGCAAGTTCAGCCAACAGCCCAGGTTCTGAGGGCGTCGCGAATGCGATTGACGGTCAGCCAACAAAATATCTGAACTTTGATGGAAAGAATAGCCAGCCTTCGGGGTTCGTTGTTACGCCTGCCATCGGATCGACAACGATCACCGGTGTCGCAATGCAGACAGCCAATGATGCGCCGGATCGAGACGTTAAGGTAGTTTTGATAGAGGGAACAAATGATGCTGTTTCTGGTTGGGATGACGGCGCTAGCTGGACAAAGATTACTCAGATTGATGACATCCCGGCAATTGCTGATCGTTTCACAACCCAAGAATTTTATTTTGCAAACGACAAATCTTACAGCAGTTATAGGTGGACAGTAGTAGATACGCAGGGGCCGAGTGGCTGTTGTATGCAGATTGCTGAAGTGGAGCTCTTAGCAGCTACAACATCGGTTGACTGTGACTTGGCAGCATTCAAGAGGCAGCCTGTCGACGCAGTTGTGTTGGATGGGGAACCAGCCACATTCTTAGTGGAGGTGAATGGACCCTGGCCACTACAGTGGCACAAAAATGGAGAGCCGATTTCGGGTGCGGTCTCAACCAGCTACACTACAGAAGCGGTTAACTCAGGAAATGTATCTGACAAGTATTCGGTTCAGATTGTGGGATGTGAAATGAGCACCGAGGTAGTTGCGACCATCCTTGATCCGAGCGCACACCCTGTTAGCATCGGCCTTAACTTTAATGGTGCAGGTGCCAATGGTGCCCCAACAGCTTCACTTCCGACAGATATAGCGGGAGTTCAGCTTCAGGCTTATTGGAATAATATTGCGGCCGCAAGCGGTACTAATGAGGAAGTGCTGTTGGATAGTCTTGGTAAAGATGCCTTGGGGCTTGAAGACTATGAAATTACAGTCGATTTTGCCTCTGCAGGCAATTGGGGAGCTGGAACGGGTGATGCAAATCCGACTCAAAGATTACTTAATGGAACTCTGGTAGGGCGAGGAGGAGATTCTCATATAGAATTCCAAGAGATTCCAGATGGAAATCACACCTTGATCGTCTATACGGTCGGAATTCCACTTCAGTTCCAAAACCAATACTACAAGGTAGTAGGGGAAGATGAGGACTCAGATCGGGTAATTTACACAGAGCAGATGAATGCGGATCAATATAACCCCATTCAGAGGTATTTTCGTGGTACGAGCGAAGATTCAAACAATAGGACACTATCAAACTATGTGAGATTTGATAATGTAAAACCAGTTGAAGGTTATGTTCGGCTCGAGTGGGGTACAACAACAGCTGGTTTCGACAGGGGTGTTGCTGTTAATGCTGTTCAGTTGATATTGAATAATCCGGCATTGGCAATCGATCCACCCTCAGTCACGTCCAATCCGACACCAACTGTTGCTCAGGAAGGAAGTGCAGCTTCGATTTCAGTTGCTGCAACTGGTGAGGGGTTGACCTACCAGTGGCTCAAGAACGGTGCTGCTATCCCTGATGGTGGTAAAATTAGTGGAGCAACGACAGATACTATTGTTATCAATGGACTATCTGAAGCCGAAGAGGGCTTCTACAGCTTGGCTATTTTTAATGAGGCAGGGAGCGTTATCACAACAAAAGCTAAACTCTCGATGGTTTCCAGTGGAGCCACGATGTCAGATGGTTTGGTTGTTCACCTGAAGTTTGACGAAACCAGTGGAACAACGATTACCAATTCTGGTTCAGGGTCGGATACAGCAACTATTTATGATGATTATGGTGACCCGAACGAGGAGCCAATTGGTGCGGATGGCCTTATCGGGAAAGCAATACTAATGAATGGCTTCGATAGTGAGACTTACGCCTTTGGAGTTTTGGATAATTATCCCAAGATCACTGACACCGGTACGGTTTCCCTTTGGCTAAATACTCCGGGAATAGATGGTGAATCGGCCGTTGTTTTGAGAAATGGTTCAGCGGTTAGTAGAGAAAGTGAAAATCAGTTTCAAATCACTATAACCAATAATCTCGATGGCGAGCCGGTTTTGGGATGCGCCATTTCAGCTGGGCCAAATGTGATGAACATAGTGGACACCGAAGCGCTAGTTCTAGACGAGTGGGTTCATGTTGCACTGACTGTAGATGGAGGTCAGCTAAGGTTCTACAAGAACGGCAAATTAGTTGGTGTCACCGATTATTTGGATAGAATTAATGGATCTACAGAAGACTGGTTGGCTATCGGGGCGAACCTCACTTTAATTGCGGAGGAAGGTGAGGACCCTTATTTTGCAATGGATGAAGCGAATCCTCAGGCATTCTCTGGAACTCTTGATGATTTAGCCCTGTGGCACACCTCTAGAAGTGCTGAGGAGATTGAGTCGATTTATGCAAAGGGTATTGCTGGATCGGATGCCACAAATGCAACTGTTACAATTCCGGAATTCGTGGAACCTGGAGTGGTCGTCGACACGGAACCGACTATTAGTTTAGTACGCAATAATGATGGAACGGTCACAGTAACGTACAATGGTACATTACAGTCTGCTCCTACTGCAAACGGCCCGTGGGAGGATGTAGCAGGAGCGACAAGTCCGCTTACTATCGCTGCAGATGCTCCAGCAACATTTGCACGAAGCCGTAATTGATTTAGTTAAAGTAACTAAACGAGAACACACACCAGAAGCCGGGCTTTATGCCCGGCTTCTTTTTTTTACATATTGCTTTGGAAGACCGAATTGTTGATACCACCGTGGAAAATTCCAATTTCCGATCGACCACAATGAAATGTGAAGCGTTCAAAGTCTTTAACTGTTAGCAAAGCAGCTTACTTTTTTAATTCGGTTTCTTTTAATATTCGCCTTTGCCAAGTACTAGAAAATTTAGTGGGAGTAGGAAAGTCTAAGCTGGATTTTATCGAACTGAATGAGTTGGGATGTGCAGGTGTGTGGCGAAGGGCTGTTTTTTTTGAGATTACCAATATAGATTGATCATCCGTTTAGTGAATTTTGTTTAGCAAAGTCTAAACAGGGTCGTAGAATTGGGCCTGACGCGCGCAGATATCCCTTCTGGGAAATTACCTGCGCGGCTCTAGATAAAAATCTAGCACGAAAGTGTTGAGGGTGACGGGTCTGATAACAGGCGACAGTTGTATGTCTAGGCCCAGCGCAATCAACACTGTTAGGTGAATCTGATGACTGTAGTATTGAATTGTGGGAGTTAATACACTGTGCACATCGGCAAATATCATCTTGAAAATAGGGCTATGATCTCCGCTCAAGGGTTCCGATGTGAATTTCATAGGCGCCTACGATAGCGAATCGGTAACCTGCTTCTGGAGTTATGTGGCTCTTAGTAAAAGCATTACACTAAACTGCACTTCTTGTTGAAATGCTAATGGGCACTTAGGTAATTATTTCAGCGACTACACTCCAACTTAATGAGCTGTGGTAGGAGTTGTAGTTTTATTTATTATTTTTACTCTGCCGTGCAGGCACTAAACGGATTAAGACTTAAATTAAAGACTTAGGATTGACGGGGCAGACAATATTTTTTTGGCGAGAAACAAATAACTCTTTTTTCCTTACAGCACGCTCGGTCTAAAGGCTTGAGCAGTAATCTTGACGTTTTGGGTCGATCTGTTGATGCCAAGGAATTCCTTCCATCGGAATTTCAACTTGGTTCAACCGGAAACTAATCTGAGTTTTTAAGATTATTAGTCGGTGACGAGTTGGGCTTTTTCCTTTATCAAGCTGTCCATTTGTTCCAATTGCGGTATAATGGACTGTACTTCTTCAGGGAACCAGCGGAGGGCAGGGTCGTTGTGATCGCGGCTGCTGGGCTGTGATTGGCGGTTGCCGTAGAGAAATGCCCAGTTTGTTGGTAACCAGAACTGTTGCCATAAAAAATTTTTTCGCAGAATGGTTTGCCGCAAACTCTCGGCGGGAATAGGGATCAATTCACCGGTGAGAGTGGCTCGGATAACTGACGTGGTGTCGGTCATACCAATTTGCGTGCAGATGGTGCGAGCGACAAGCCATTGACCCTTGCGCGACAGCGACGAGCCGTCGTGGGTAATCTCTTGGTCAAGCAGGGAGAAAGTCAGATCAACGACTGGCAGTTTTCGCGCCTGGCCAAGGCGGAGTATTGCTGAGGTGTAATGTTTGAGGTTGGTGTTTCGTTTTTTTATATCTAACCCAAGGCCGAGAGGATCCTCGAAAGGCACTGGTGTGATCAAAACCAATCGGCTGGCACGAGAGGAAAGCTGCTCAAGGGTTTGTTCGTAACACTTGGTGAAGTCATCCAATTTTGCAAAGCCCTCGAGTGACTCCGCCTGGCCAAGCCATACAAATACAATGTTTGCGGCGATCGGTTTGCGGCGATCTGCCTCGCCGTAGCTTGGCTTGGTGGTTTCAAAAAAATTGCGAGGCCGTTGCTGCTGATAGATAGTGTCCGCCGGCCAGGCCATGTTGCGAATGCTTAATCTCTGCTTTGGGTGCGCAGCAGTCAACAACGTCTCCAGATAACCGTGCCTCTGGCTCTCGGCGGCGTTGGTAGAGCCGACGATTACAATGTTGGCGTCGCCTTCAATTTGAAATCCGTTGAGTAACCCCGGAGACGCCTTGGGCGCTTTGACCAAGGGCCGGACCAATGCCGGGGTTGAAGGTGGGACCGCCACTGCTTTTTTGGGTAATGCAGCGAGCAGTTGCTTTTCAGTGAAACCGTCCAGCGCGAGCTTGGGATTGTGGATAAGCTTTACGGGGCGATAGAGCACCGTTTGCGCCGGGCCGGCGTGGAGTTGAAAAGCGATTTTACCCGCCAGTTCCCCTTTGGGATCGTCGATTGCCACGCAGAGTGTCCCGTTGATGGCGCTCCAGATACGGTGGCCGACGGCGATGATTTCGTAGCGGTTCCATCCACCTCGCTTAACGGCCTTTTCAGCGCGGTTGTTCCAGTCAAGTTTACCGCGACCGTGTTCGTGGTAGAGTTTACCCCATACCCCCGCGCCCACATCGGCCTGATAACCAAGAGCTTGCCCGTCGGCATTGGTTTTCTTTGAGCGAAATTGTATGCCCGCGTTGCGGTTGTCAGGTGTGATCTTCACGTCAACCGATAAATAAAAATCCTTCACCGTCACGTCCGACCAAAGGAATTCATTCTTCGGCACTTTTTCCGTCGAGTGCCCGACAATCGTTCCACCCTTTACCGACCAATATTCCGGATGCGAAGTTGACCAGGCATCTAGGTCATTGCCGTTGAAAAATGTGTCATCCACACGCGGCGTTGCGGATTGTCCGGTGTAGGTCGTTGCGATGGCAAATAGGAAGAGGGTGAATCGTTGTTTCGTTTTTGTCATGTTTAAGTACTAGGACAAACAATCATCGTTTCGGAGCACTTCGTCCGTTTTTTTTGAACTCATCCAGCTTCTCTTTTAGTTCACCAACAATTTCGGGATACTTGAAGTAAAGATTGGTGGTTTCGCCCGGGTCATTTGCCAGATCATACAATTGGCCTGGGGCGTTCGGGGATTTCTCGGGTAATGCGTATTGTTTCATGCCCCATCTGCCTTCGCGGTCATAGTTGTTGCCTCCGGAGCCTTTGTGATCAAGGTACTTCCATTGGCCGCGCCGGATGGCCATGGCGAGGCTGATAGTTTGGTGCAAGGTATAGTTACGAATGGGTTCGGTGTCTTTGCCAAGAAGTGCAGATAAAATATTGTAGCTGTCTTCGGCGGCATTATTGGGAATTTTCGCACCGGTGATTGCGGCGGCTGTGGCCATGATGTCCGTGAGGCAAATAGTCTGGTGAGAAATGCTGTCGGGTTTGATCTTGCCGGGCCAACGAGCGATAAAAGGAACGCGGTGACCGCCTTCCCACTGATCGCGCTTTACGCCACGCCATGGGCGGGCACCGTTGTGGTTATGATCATGTCGCATGGAAATGGAGGTGGGAACCTCAGGGCCGTTATCACTCGTGAAGATGACCAATGTGTTGTCTGCCATACCATGGTTTTCTAGCTTCTTCATGAGTTGCCCAACTACAAAGTCCATTTCGAAAATAAAATCGCCGTGTGGTCCGGCCTTGGTTTTACCTTTGAAGGCATCGCCGGGGAATGAGGGCAGATGCACAGCCTGCATGGAATGAAAGAGGAAGAACGGTTTCTTAGGGGATTTCCTGGCGTGGCTATCCAGAAACTTAAGGCTCCGTTCCAGAAAAACCATATCCACTTCCTCCAGATCAAAGCCTGGCGCAATCATGCCCGGACGGTTGTCGTTTGAGTAAGGATGCTTCGGGAGTGGCGTGCGATCGACAATGTGAGTTGGAGGCACGGGTATACGATCTCCATCAACATAGGCGTAAAGCCAGTCTGTGGTGGGACAGCACGCGGTCCCGAAGAAATAATCGAAGCCTCGGTGGATTGGTGCATCGGGAATAGCCCGGCTGTAATCAATCCGTTTCACTGCGGGTAGGCCGTTTTGGTTAATGGGTATGCCCGCCTTGTCAAAGAAGGTCATGCCTACATGCCATTTACCGAACATTGCCGTCGCGTAACTTTTGCCGCGCAACAAGGAGGGCAGGGTCAGGCGCGTTTTTTCAATCATGCATGGGCCGCCCGCACCGGTGAAAACACCGCGCATGCCGGTGCGAAAAGCCATGCGGCCGGTGAGGATACTGTAACGCGTGGGTGTGCAAACGGTAGATGGACTGTGAGCATCGGTGAACCGTATCCCATTTTTGGCCAAGCGATCCAAATTCGGTGTGGGCACTTTGGATTCAGGGTTGTAGCAACCAACGTCGCCGTAACCCAAATCATCGGCCAGAATCACGATAATGTTCGGAGTGCCAATTCCTTCTGCCGCGAATGTGAGATCGGTCGCGAATAGCATGGAGACACTGACGGCCCATGTGGTTGATAGTTTTCTCAACATATTTAAGCTCCTATTTTTAAACGGCCCAAGCGCACGCGGTTCTTGCCGGTCCATGTGACCCATAAATAACCGCCGCTGACAACGGCGCGCGGCATACCGCTGGAGCGGTTTTTATCGATGGGGGCAAGCGTTGTTCGCCGCTCGATTTTTCCGGCTGGAGAAACCTGTGCCATTTGCAGTGTGGTATGCTTTCCTTCGTTCCCAATCCACACAGTGAACACCGTATCCTTGGTGGAGACGGTAACGCAGCGTCCGACGGGGCTGTTTTGGTCGAGTACGATTTCCTTTCCAAATTTCATTTTGTCAGGTTTGGATAATCGGAGTATCACCTGCGCCTTGTTGTTAGAGACGGTGAACCGGCTGATGGCGACCAGATCCCCGTGAGAGGCGATGCTTGGACCGTTGACTGGGCAGCCGGGAAAGAACCAATTGTCCGTGTGAACGGTTGACGGCTTGCTCCATCCGGAATCCTTCTTGTGCGTGAATCCGATATCGCGGATTTCCTTGGGCGATCGATCGCGATAGACGACCATCGGGCCGGTGGTTATTTGCGCGGCGGATGTGGGGCAGCAGGTGCAGACGTTGTCATCGAGAACGCGTGCTTCCTTGATTTTCCCTCCATCGAGGATTGCGGTACGAAGCATCATTTTTCCGCCTTCCTTCGTCATCGAACGGCCGTCAAGCCAGAAGGCGCGCACCCGTTTCCCTTCAGGGATGAAGGAAACAAAACCGTGCTCCGTCGGGCTGGTATCGTTGTGTAGCCAGCCCATCGGGTTCCAATTTTTGCCGCGGTCAGTCGAGCGCACGATGCGGATGCCGTAGGCGTAGGTTTCGCTGCTGATGCGGTTGAGCCAGTGAGCATAGAGATCACCCGACGGTGCCTCGATGACCGACGGAATGTCAGCCCAGTTGGCAAACATCTGCTTGGATGTCACGACCGTTTTTGCTTTGCCAAATTTTTTGCCTTTCCAACCGGCAAAGCGCAGGCTCGCGACGCCTTTGCTTTTACGGTCAATCCAACTCAGGACAAAATGATCGCCAAACGAACACAGATTGGGAGCCATTGAGTCTTGTGTAGCGGGGGTCTTCAGCAGTTCGAAAGGCAACTCGTTGGCACGTGGCATGGTCGTTATATTCAGTGCCAACAGTGTTGCAATCAATACGAAGGTAACAAGACTTCTGTTTTTCATTCTTTTTTTATTAGCAAAGTTTTCAGCCACGCGTCACTTAAGCTCACCGGTGGTTTTCAGGGTGGACAAATATTTAATGAGGTCGAGCAGTTCAGCGCGTGTAAGGCTGGCGGTAAGGCCCGACGGCATCACGGTGCCGTTGCGGGTGCGTTGCTCGATGTTGGAGGTTTGGACGGATGCGGTTTTGCCGGTGGCCAGATCGCGCACCCGCAGTACGGTTTTGTCTTCGCTGTGGGCGAAGCCGCTCAGAACGCGGCCGTCTTTCGTGATCACCGTGGTGGCGGCGTAACCTTCTTTGATTTGTCGTGCGGGCCACAGCACGCTTTCGACCAAAAGATCTATCGGCAAACCCGCCGCCACTGCCGAAAGGTTCGGGCCTTTCACCGAAGTTACCGCGCCGCGCACGTCGTCCACAGCGTGGCATGCCGTACAACTGGCTAGCGGCAGTTGAAAAATCTTTTTGCCATTCAGCGCATCACCCTTCGCCAGT
>Ga0315331_10004083_pt1 | contig 11034 bp, 7 predicted proteins | sample M160m34915metaG_FD_203456 | JGI IMG/M metagenome (GOLD analysis project Ga0315331, IMG submission 203456) | Ammonia-oxidizing marine archaeal communities from Monterey Bay, California, United States - M1 60m 34915 | ecosystem: Environmental > Aquatic > Marine > Intertidal zone | place: USA... | reverse complement strand
CACCCTCAACCTGGCCGCCAAGAACGTGTAGCACGTTCATTGCTACCCCTTCGATGGTGCAATGAGCTCGTGTTTGTCTTGCGGAAAGCGGAGCAAGGCAGTGCCTGAGCAGGGGCCAGTTGCTCTTTACGATTCGCTAGCACGCTTCCAGTGGTGGCGAAGGAAGCTGGCGCGAACGGGGCCAGGGCTAGGCCTCGAAATGCGCAAACGGTTAGTCTCGCCACAAGCAGAAGGACCAACGGATGGCTGCGCGGGCCTTGATCAGTGGCTACTGCAGCAAGTAGACGGTCATCCGCGCCAACGCATCCTAGACCTAGGCTGTGGCTTCGGCGCCTCGTTGTTGCGCTGGATGCCACCGCAGCACACTGATGGCGGTCACGCCTTTGGAATTACTCCGAGCGCGTATCAAGTTCGCCGTGCGCGACAAGTCGCAAATCAAATGGGGGCAGGTGGACGTTGCACGTTCTTACAACAGGCTCTTGATGCCGAATTACCTGAAGACCTCGATGTGGTCTTAGCAATTGAATCGCTGGGTCACACCGCAGACCTAGCAAAGGTCTTGCGCCAGATTCGACAATCACTGCAACCGGGCGGCATATTGGTCTGGCTCGAAGACTTACTATATGAACCGAGGTCTTCCGATCCGGACGTTGCGGCACTAGCCAACAGCTGGTCATCCCCCCCACTGCGGGACGTATCCAGCGTGCATCAACATCTGCAAGCCGCTGGCCTTCGCGTAGTGACAGAATGGGATCTAACGCCGCAAGTGCCGCGTCGCAGCCTGGCACAGATCCAGCGGTCACATGCAGCAGCTACTAGATGGTGCAAGTTCACGCCGTTGCCCTTCGCACGCCGCATCGCCCAGGCATTTGTCGGAGGATTCATGCTCGAGCAACTCTACGCTCGCGGCCTAACCTGCTACCGAGTGATGCTGGCAACACCGTCCGATGGGTCCAACTGAACTTGGCTCTCGGCATCCACGGACCCAGTAGGAACCGCCTCAAACTCGACACCTAAGACCGGCACCCAAAAACAGCATGACGAGCAGCGAGCCCGACATGCTTTCGCGGTGATCTACGAAGTAGAGACTAAAAAACGTCAACTACGGTCGGCGTGCTAAACTCGAAGGACCCGGCACCCAAACCGACCGACTGAAACAGTACCTTACCGACAAAACTGGCCGGTATTGCTGGCATCGGGATACTGCCGAACCCGCCCGCGACAACCGCATAGCTATTGATGCTTGGCGCGTAGAGGTCGGGGAAGCAAGTAGGTGATAACGAAAGGCCAGTGACGGCCGGGGGAACGAAGGCTGGCACCAACTCGATCAGAACCACGTTCCACCCGAATGGGCTATTGTAGTGGATCTGGCTAAAGCCGAGGGGCGACCCTACTCCTGAAACAGGCATCATCGGCATGTCTGCTTCCAACGTATGCGTGCATGCATACGCAAAGCCCAGACCAGTAATATGACTGGCAACGCCCACGCCACCAACCGGAGCTCTGAGACCAACCTGACTACCGGTTGTAGGTCCTATACCACACGGTTGACCAGCCAACCCACAAGGCGTCGGCTGAATCTGACCACCTGCATTCGTTGTCAAGATGCTAGCGCCAGAGCCGGTCTCACCGGTGAACAGCAGGGTTGGCACTCCAATCGTCATGCCGGAGCAAGTAACGAACGTCGACATCGGTCCAAACAGATCGATCTCAAGTCCCTCCACATCGCCGACCACTGACACGCACCCTCCAAGATTATCGGCGACGTTTGCGTTCAGGGTAAAAGCGTCGATCTGCGCTTCGCTGTAGACGATCTCAACGCTACTAGGCATCACCGCAGCCACACGACCGTCAGAGGTGTAGTTAATCGCACTCGGCGGAATGCAAAGCACGTCACCGTCTTGCAAGACAACTGGACCACAAGCCGTGTTGGCGTTGCGCGTGTTATCGATACTGAACCAGATGCCAAAATTTGGTTGCCATGCGATCGCGTCAATATCCAGGGGAGCGCTCGGTGCACGGCCGAGTGCAATATTGAACTGCTCTTGGTTCATGAAGTGCTGCACTTGGCCATGGACAAATCCGTTAGACATGATTCGCCCAACATCTCCTGGGCGAAACGGGGACGCAGACACTGCACCGCCCATGGGCGCTGCAACCGACCAGAAGATGCTGCGTTGATTTTCATCAGCGCCCGTTCCCATGCTGTGGCGATGAGTCAGGACGGCATCAATGTCACCAAAGACTCCAGGATTCCAATAGTTGCCGTTCGCATCTTCGTCACCGGCCATGACGTGAGCACACGAACGTGGCATCCACTTCTCAGCAGATAACGCTGTGCACGCACCAAAATTGATGAAAGCCATCTCATTGCGGAACAGTTGCTGCAATACGGTGCCACCACTACCAGATGCCGTGCGCTCCGTATCGGAAAACGACACCAGCAAATTTGGGCTCTGAGCGACGCTCGAACCGGCCAGCAAAAGACTTGTGACAAGAGATAGTTTGAGAGAGGTCATGATAATCGGCTGTATCGAAGACTGTGGGGCGACTCCCGCCACTCCCTGAAGGACCACCGGCGCCAATACGCACGCACTCTTGCCAAGAAAGCCTGCCGACACCGGACCACCAGCACGATTCAGCCCCACCAACGCGCTCTGACAGCACCAGCGAGCAATAGCTTCCCACGCATCTACAACCTAGCTGAGCCGCTCAGGGTGCATATCTTCGGCGAGACCTGACCAGCATGAACCGAGCATTCAAGCGGCCTAGCGGCCACATAGCTGCCTGCTGAGAACACATCCTCGTCGGAAGTTCGAACGCTCCATGGCTAGCCGCACGTAACTCGGCACACACATCAGCCTGATGCTCCAACAAGCAACGGTTCTCGAAACAGACCCGTGATGTAATCGCAAAGATCTCATCATCACTTTCCTAATCGCCCCTCACAGCTAACCGCGACCTAACCAACGTGGCCGCTCAAGCAACCCTGGCGACACCATCAGCACGCCTACCTCTCCGTCTTCGCAGCTTCTATCCGCGTCGCTAAGTGAGGATAGGCATCGCCACCCGCAGCAACGCCCTTTACGATATAGCCATGGCAGGTGGAACCGCTGGAACGCTCTGGATCAAGATCATGGTTGCGGGTGGCATCGCCGTGGCAGCGGCCATGGGCCTTGAGCACGCCGAGATGGAGCAGCATTGGTTGTCAGCCACACTGCTGGCACTTGGCGGCCTAGCCGTCGTCTTCGGTTCGTGCGAAGCGATGATCAAGTGCGTCGAGGGATTTGCTTCACGGCGACGCCTGAACAAATTCGTCGCCGGGACAATGGCTGGGCTCGCCTCAAACATTCCCGAGTTGGTGATGCTCGGATTCGTGATTGCCAAGGAACCCCGGGTTGGCTTCATCGTCGTTGCATTTACGCTGCACGTCGGAGCGATGACGTTTGGCATCTACAGCGGCATGCTGCCGCGCGACAAATCGGGTCACGCCAAACTGCCCGAGCCACTCGTAAAGCTCTCGACAGACCTATACGCCGGCGCCGCCGGCGTCTTCATGGCGACAGGACTGTTGATGGTACTCATGTACCTATTCAGTGAGGGATCTGACCGGAAAGCGGCACTGACCTCGATCGATCTCTACGTTATTGGCGGGGCGTTACTCGCCGTTCAAGTCGTAGCCGTCACACGACTCGTCAAGCGCTTCTCGGGCAAGACGGATGCAGCGGACTCGCAGGAGACAACCGAAGCACCTGCAGACACGCCGTCGATGAGCAGCATTATCGGCTATGGCGTGCTGGGTATCATCACTGCGGTAATCGGCGGGCACGCGGTCGGCGACTTTGCAGACATCCTAGTCGGATCACTGACGGCAGCGGGCTACTCTGAAATGCTCGGGGCACTAATCCTCAGTATCTTCGCGACAGCCGGAGCCACCGCGATGATTGCAACCGCGCACGCCAAAGGCATGCATGACATTGCGCTAGCAAACGTATCGGGTGCCGTGACTCAGGTGCCGTTCGTTGTCTTGCCGTTGGTTCTCATTCTGATCGGCTTGTTCGCACACACCGGGATCACCCCGCAACCATCCGAACTAGCACTGCCCATCGATCTAGAGACCACCTCGGTCATCATCCTCGCGTTCCCCCCCATGCTGATCTTGTGGAAGGCGATCCAAGATGATGGATTCGTGAACTGGGTGGAAACAGCCACCATGGTCGCCATCTTTGGCTTAGTGATCTACTTTCTAGCTGCGCACGGCTAAAGCCGGCTCATAGCCAACTACCTAAGCGCGCTTCTCGGCCGTCGCCGCACAAAAGCCCAGCGACGCGCGGGCATCGACTACGCACAAAGCAGGTACGCAACATCGCGACCTTGACGCCTTGGGCATACCTGCTAACAGGTAGCCTAGGTGCGTATTCAAAATAATCCCGAGCCTTCTACGATAGACGTGGGTCAGTAGGGGTAACTGCAATCAAAAGAGGTCACCAAGGACTTCTGCCCCATCGCTACGCCAATGCATGGAGGAAATTATGAGAATTGCACGCCCCCTATTATTGATCATCACGTCTAGCCTTTTACTCAGCTCTGTCAGCGCTCCTGTTACGCCAACCTATGGCCGCAAGCTCGGCAAAGAGCAGAAGATTAAGGAGTACGGTTACGGCATTCGCATTATCGATAGATGGACTTCGATCCCGCAAAAGCCGGGAGAGAAACGCGTCATCGGCAGTTGGCAACCTGATCAGAAAGACATCAACTTGCGCGGTGACTGGTCGGCTTACGGCAGCCTACTAAAGGTCGTCAGATTCCGTACACCCGGCACGCTCACAGGCAGCAAGGCAGAGATCGAAAAGGAACAGGAGCGTCGCGAAAAAGAGAAGCGTGACAGCGAGCGCATGAATGAGCGTTCAAAATTTCCAAACAAGTTCGACACGCGCACTCTCGACGAATACCTGGACGCTGAGTACCCCGGGGCACGCGATCGTTCACGGCCTCAAACCATCAAAGCTGGACGATCTCCGAGAAAGCTCAAAGGCGAACTACTTGAGTTCACCAAGGGGAGTTCCTTTGTCATCGCAGCTCTATTCAAGGAAACAGACTGGTCATGGGGCGTTTTCTATGAAGCCCATGAGGACTACTACAAAAAGGACTGGGCCAGCCTCTACTTAAAGAGCCTCAAGAGCTTCAGAGTATTCAAAGCAGAAGGGCAGGCTAATCGCCCAATCGCCGCGAAAGACATGAAGGGCATGAAGGGCGAAGAGAAGCGTGATGCCATTAAGGCTGGCATCAGTGGCAATCCTGGATGGTGGGCACACGACACCAAGAACTACGTCTTCCTATCGAACTCCAACAGCCGCAAGTTCATCCTTGGGCTCGCCAAGGAGATCGAAACGATCCGTTCAAAGGTCTACGAGAAGTTGTTCCCGCCGAGCGACGAAGTCGACGCAATCTGCATTGTCCGAGTATTTGCCGAGCAGAGCGAATACCACCAATATGGTGGCCCGAGAGGATCCGCTGGCTACTGGGACTCGTCACGAGAAGAACTCGTGCTATTCAACAACTTCGATTCGGTCTCCAAGGCAAAGAGCACGAAGTACACCAAGTCGGTGATGTATCACGAGGCGTTCCACCAATACATCTACTACGCAGTCGGAGACCTTGCACCGCACTCTTGGTTTAACGAAGGCCACGGCGACTACTTCGCAGGCATGGTAGTGAGCGGTAGCCGCGTCACCACCAAGCCGTTTTCTTGGCGCGTTCAAACCCTGAAGCGGCGTCTGTCGATGGGCAAAGGGCTGATCCCAATTCGCAGCCTCGTACGCTTGCCGCAAAGCGAGTACTACAGTAATGCTGGCCTCAAATACGCTCAGGGATGGGCCTTGGTCTACTTCCTGCGCAAAGTCACCAAAAAGAAAGAGTGGCGTGCAATCCCCAACAACTACTTCACATACCTGCGCGACAACGTGGCAGCGTTTCGCCAGGAGAAGAAGGGCAAGGGCGATACGAGTGGTGAGACCGTCGAAGGCATCCCGGGGGTCGTCGTCTACAACTTTAGTGACCGCAAACGAGTTGAAGCGATTCTCAAAGAGGCGGTCGGAGCCGGTTTCGAAGGAATCGACTACGAGAAGCTCGAGACCGCCTACGTGAAGTGGATCCGCAACCTATAGCAGATCAGGCAGGTCGAAAAATGCGACCTGCCACCAGCATCCCGCGCTGAGAAACAGGGCAAGCCATCCCCAGGCACTCAGTGCAAAAACACGCATGCGTAAGGTGCCGGCGCACCTTCTCGACCTCGACTCCAGCGCAAAGCACGATCTGACATTCGCGCAATCCGAAACCGACGGTATGGTTTCGGATGATGCCCGCGACTCAATCAGCGCTTTCCAAAGCAGCTCTCACCAGCGTGTTTGCGATGGCGCTGCTACTGGTTGCGGGAGTACGCCACAACTACTTCTGGGGTGGATCGCTCTACGCGGTCTTGCACGGAGTCGAGACACTCTGCCTTCTCGGCTTCACTTGGTTCGGCGCGCGAGGTTGGCTACGCGGGATGGCGGCGGTGCGCGAAGAATCACCCGGCTTACGACGGCTATTGATTCTCAGCATCCCGATCCTGGTCGTCGCGGTGCTGGTCCCGAACTTCTTGTCACAAGACATCGTCGACTATGTGATGCGCGGCCGCATCCTGTCCCTGCACGGCGGCAATCCCTACGTGCAGATGGCAGCCGACTTCCCTGAAGATCCGTTCGTCGCCTTCGGCGATGAGGGGTGGAAGCGATTCCCGCTGCCATATGGGCCACTAGTTGCAGACTTGCAGGGCTTAGTCGCATGGATCGCACACCAGTTCTCATTCTTGCCAGCTCAGGCCGAGTTATGGCTGGCATGCACGCTGTTCAAAACGATCTTTGCTGGCTCCCTGATCCTGTCGGCCTTAACTGCACGAAGCATCTGTTCCCTGCTAAGGCCAGCCGACCAGGACGTGGTCTTCCTTGGCGTGCTGTGGAATCCGCTGCTACTGAATGAAGGGGTTGCACAGGCACACAATGAGCCATTGATGTTGCTAGCGCTGCTAATCGCCGTGCGAGCCATGCTAATTGGCCGTGTAGCAGTGGGCTCATTCACGCTCGGCATGGGCGTCCTGATCAAGATCATCCCAGTGCTCGTTGCGCCAATTCTCATGGCCCTAGCCACGCGCCAGAAACGCATAACCGCACTACTGATGGGAGGCCTCGGCGCAGGCGTCGTACTCGCCTTCTACTACTGGCGCTTCTTTACCGAACCGGGTGCGCTCGATTTCATTCAGCGTCAGTCCGGAGTGATAGGAGTCACCCCAGTCTCGTTCGCCGCGGATCTATTCGGTGTCGATATCGCTACGGCTTTAAAAGGTGGCCGCATCGTGACCTCGATCGTGATCTTTGCCGCGGGCGTCTCCTTGTGGCGACGGCCCGACCCACGTGGCTTCCTGGTGGCCTGCGCTGCCTGCCTTGCCGCAATGGTGTGCTTCGGGCTCGGTGGTTTCCGCTCCTGGTATCACATTTGGTGGATCCCGCTAGCGCTGCTTGCCGGTCACGGCTTCCTCTACCGATTCGCTTGGTGGGCCACGGTGCTTTCACCACTAGGCTACCTAGCGTGGGTTAGCATGCGATCCTATGACTCACCGCATGGGATCTTGGAACTGTCATCCGGCATGTTGCTGCCTGCGTTGCTAGCCGCATTTTGGCCACAACGATCAGGCCCGAGCAACCGGGTTCGCCCCAACGGCAGAAAGATCTTGAGCGTGCAACGCCCGGCCAACAATTAGTCTCGGGGCAGCAAGCCACGCTTCTCAAGCGCTGCTCGCAGACGACCCAAAAGTAGATCATGGCCCCGTGCATTCGCATGCGAATCGAGCCATGAGTTAGTGATGCCAAGCGCTAGATCTTGCTCGTCAAACCAGAAGGGTTCGTAGTCGATTCCCTGCTGCTCACAGAAGGAGCGCAAGGATTCAACTCGTGGCAGCGTGTGATCAAACAGCACGAACGGAACGTCGGCCTGCTTGCACATTCCCTGGATGTCTAGCAACGATGCCTGACTACGTTGCCAACCACGCGGCCCAGCACCGAACAGCTCTGGCGCATAGCTCTCACCATCAGGAAACAGCTGGCTAACGCGCCGATTAAGGTTGGTGCGCGCCCCAAGCAGCTTCGCCGTCGCCGGCAGCAACGGCTGCAACATCTTCTCAAGCGACGACCAAGCATCGTCAGGAATCACTACCTGCTCATCCGCGTGTGAAACGGCGCCAGTGAGCAACGTCTCGATCAGGTCACGCGTCGGCTCGGCCAAGTCATTTGTCACGTAGACGAGCAGGACCAAGTCGGGCTGCAACTTCAAGCCGAGCTGACGCAGCATCGCAGCTTCCTGATTGCTGTCGTATTTGGGATGCCCGGTATTGATCACCTCTAAGCGCTGCCGATGACCAGCGGCATTCCACTCACGCTCCAGCCGACGGACAAATGTGACCTCGTCATCAACCCCCCAGCCAAAAGCCACAGAGTCACCAAGCACAACGATACGGAAGACGTCATCGGGCTTCGCTTCGGAGATCTCCGGGCCACGACAGCGCAGCGAGTTCGTGCGCAAACTGAAGCTACCGATCGAGACATCGAGATCAGGCTTATGCGCAAACAATCGTGCATCGAGATCCAAGCCCTCTGGCAATGCCCCCTGCGACGATGGCTGCAGCGACTGCCACTCGTAGTCAATCGCCGCCGTGAAGTAGGCGAGGGTCTCACCTTCATAATTGAGCCCAATCGGATCAGCGAGGCGCAAGATGCCCTCGACCAAGATCACTGACAGGGAGCAACTAATAGACAGCGCAAGGGCGGCCAGGACCCAACGTCGACGGGTCCTTCGTGGCTTGCGCGATGGTATCGGCGGCTCGTTGGTGTGCACGGTTCGACCGGATCGCGTATCCGAGCCTGCGTCCCGGACCACCCGGAACCAACATCCTCAAATTGCCTGCATGAGACACCGCGACACGGCGAATCTTCACCGAGAGTGGCGACAAATTGAAGCCCCGACAGACATCAGCGGTAACCAACTCGACGATCGCAATGTGAGCGGTGGTCCGAAGCGACCACCCTTAGAGGTGGATCACCGGATGCATGGGCCACCAAATCAACAATCACTACGGCTTCAAGATCAACGGGGTCGCCTTCGCTTGCGCGACCTCTACCGCGGCACTTAGCGCCGCATACCCACGGCGCGTCGCCATCAAGAACGAACCGTTGGCCTCGGCAGGCATCTCAAGCCACTTCGCAATTTCGATCACGTCCGCCTGGAACGTGCGCTGGTTGAGCCATAGCAGTTGATCGGCGAGCACCTTCAAGGATCCAATTTCTGCAGCCTCACCGTCGGGACGCGGGGCGCGGATCGTGACCGGAAACTCGCCAGGCAACCACATCTCGCACACCAACAGCTGGCCATAGAGCGACTTTGAGAATTTATCATCCGCCGCTTCGCGCCACTTCGTATCGAACTCGGGCAACGCCGGCACGACATCGGGCCAATCGAGATCCGAACGTTCGGCATAGAACGCAAACAAGCGCAACGCGTTCCAACCAGAATCACCGAGATCACTCTCGAAGACCGTGTCGCTCGCCTCGTCCCAAACAAGTTGCTCGCCAACCTTTTCAGCGACACTACTAACGAGATCCTTACGCCACGCTTCGACACCTGCGCGTAAACGCACAGCATCATCATCGCTCTTCGCGAAGAACCGTGACAGCGGGCCTGCGATCGCAGTCGCCAAAGCTAAAGGTTCTCCTTCAGGAACTTCTGGAAGCGCGTGAACAGATGAATCTGCTGCTGCAGGTCGCCGATGCCGTGGCGAACGCGTGGGTAGACCATGAAGTCGCAGTCCTTCTGCGCCTGCTGCATCGCGTGCAAAAACTGGAAACTATTCTGCATGTGCACGTTGTCGTCCATCGCGCCTGCAATCAGCATCAGCTTGCCATGTAGATTCTTGGCAGCGTTGGTGACGCTGCCCTGCTCGTAACCTTCGGCGTTGTTCGACGGCAGGCCGCCGTAGCGCTCAGTGTAAATCGTGTCGTAGAGCCGCCAGTCAGTAACCGGGTTAACCGCGACGCCGGCCGCCCACTTCTTGCTGTGGGTCAGATTGTAAAGCGTCTGGTAACCGCCATAGCTCCACCCCCAGATCGCAACGCGCGCGGGATCCGCATACCCCTGTGCGACTAGCCAGTCGACGCCGTCCGAGAGATCCTCGAGTTCGCTCTGCCCAAGCTTGCGCCAACACGCCTTAGCAAACTTGCGGCCCTTACCGCTCGCCGAGCGGTTGTCGCAGCAAAACACCACGTAGCCCTGCTGTGCAAGCAGGTTGTGCCACAAGAAGTCGCGGCGGCCCCACTGGTCACGCACCCGCGGGGCGTGCGGCCCTGAATACGTGAACTGCACCACCGGATACTTCTTGGCCGCATCAAAATCCTTCGGCTTGATCAGCATCGCCTCCATCTCAAAGCCGTCGCGCGTCTTGACCTTAAGGAACTCAGGAAACTGCATGCCGAACGGCGTCATCAAGTTCGGCTTCGACTTGGCGATCGCTCGCAGTTCCTTGTCTTGTAGATCGCGCAAGTAGACGCAACCAGGCGTCTCCGCGTCGCTCCAATGGGTCACGAACGACTTGTGGTCGGGCGCCATGTCGACGTCATGGGTGCCGCGCCCCTTGGTGATACGTTCGACCTTTTTGTTCCAACCGCCCGAGAGCGGAACGCGGTAGAGGTGCGTCTCGGTCTTCGAGTCGAGGTCAGCCAGCACGTAGGCGCAGTCAGCATCCTCGTCGACCGACACCAGTTCCTTGGCCTGCCACTCGCCCTTGGTCAGGCGGCCCTTCGCCTCCCCAGACCGATCGAAACGGTAGAGGTGCTTGTAGCCGTCGCGCTCGCTAAGCCACAAAAAGGCCGCGCCATCCTGGACCCAGACCGGTTCCGGGCCAGCCTCAACCCAGCAGTCACTGGTCTCACGCCAAACCAACCGCGACTT
>Ga0315331_10004082_pt1 | contig 11035 bp, 12 predicted proteins | sample M160m34915metaG_FD_203456 | JGI IMG/M metagenome (GOLD analysis project Ga0315331, IMG submission 203456) | Ammonia-oxidizing marine archaeal communities from Monterey Bay, California, United States - M1 60m 34915 | ecosystem: Environmental > Aquatic > Marine > Intertidal zone | place: USA... | reverse complement strand
GTCCCGACACCCTTTCACCACATGATCGCGCAGAGCTGGATGCACTGGTGGAGCGGATCGCCGCGACCACAGAGCCGGGCAACGGGCCGACAACCCGGTTCCGGGCCGAACTCGCGGAAGGCCTCACACCTCCTCCGCCGGACACGACGGACGAAACCGAAAACAATCAGGCCGATGCCGAACAGGGCGACACCCGTTCATGATGTTGTGGATTTTCTTTGCCGCCCTGATCGGGGTCACGCTCACCTGGATCGGCTGGCCGCTGCTCCAGCCCGCACCTGCGCGCGAAGGGCGTGATGCCTTCGATGCCGTGGTCTATCTCGATCAGCTGGAAGAACTGGAGCGCGACCGCGCCAGAGGGCTGGTTGATGAAAGTCAGCTCGAGGCTGCCCGCACGGAGATCGAACGCCGCCTGCTGGCCGCGTCGCGTGCCGAGGGCATCGAAGCCAATGTAAAACGCGCCGGACCTAGCCACACACGCAGTCACATCATTCTGGCAGTCTTGGTTCTGCTGGCAGTTCCCGCGATCACCGTTCCGCTCTATTTCGACCTGGGCTCACCCCATCTTCCCAATCTTCCCTTTGCCGAACGCACGCCGGTCGCCCCCCCGAGCATTGGTATCGCGGCACAGGCCCAGGCACGCCTGGCGGCCGCCGAAGAACGCGCCAACAATGCCCCTGACGACCCGCAGGGTTGGTTCGATCTCGGCCGATTCCGGCTTGTCTCTGGCGATTTCGACGGCGCCGTGGAGGCGCTCGCGCGTGCCATGGAAACCAGCAACAACCGCGCGGATATTGCCTCCGCCTATGGCGAGGCACTCTCACGCCAGGCCGATGGCCGCGTGACCGCAGAAGCGCGCAATGCCTTCACCATCGCGCGCGCTTCAAATCCGGGCGATCCGCGGGCACGCTATTTCCTGGCCCTGTCAGACTATCAGGAAGGTCGCGAAGAAGCAGCGCTGAGAGCCTGGTCCGATCTTGGCCGTTCGGCCCCCGAGGGTGCCCCCTGGCTCCCGGCTGTTCAGGCCCGCATCGTGGAAACCGCGCGCGAACTCGGTGAAGCCCCGACCGACTGGTTGCCCCCGCCGGCACCGGACACCCCGCGCGGGCCTTTCGCGGGGGGCGGCCCCACAGGGGCTGACATTGCCGCCGCACAGGAAATGTCGCCGGAGGACCGACAGGAAATGATCCGCGGCATGGTGGCCAATCTGGCGGCACGGCTTGAAGATGATCCTGATGATGTCGAAGGATGGCGTCGGCTGGCCCGGTCCCGCGAAGTGCTCGGAGACAACGAGGCTTCGTCCGAAGCCTATGACCGCGCGCTCGAACTGGACCCCGATCATCCCGAAACACTCCTTCGCAGCGCACTTTCAGCGGCACAGATCGGCGAGAATGCCAAGGCACGTGCACGGTTTGTCCGCCTGCGCGACATCGTCCCTGCGGACAGCGAAGTGTACGAAATGGTCAGCGAAGCAATTTCCCGGCTCGATCAGGGCGGCGACGCCACAGCTCAATGAGCGATGTTTTCAGCCTGCTCCGGTTGCTTGCCGCGCTCGCTGTCGCAGCGGGGATTGTCTATGGCATTTATCTTGGAATTCGCTGGCGGTTTCCCCGGCTTGGCAGGCATCGCGCCATACTGATTGTCAGCCTCGGTACAATCGTGCTCGCATCTTTCGCCTTCAGCACTTTGAGGATCGGTGGTGTGGAATGCCTCCAGTACGAAAACATGGTCCTGCTCCGCGGCGAGCGGAAGCTGCAAATCCGCAAGGATATTGAAGTCGCTCCTCAACCCATGACCGAGCAGCGTTATGCCCGGGTGCTGGACTCCTGCCGGTTTCTCGAAGCCCATTGCCCCTTCGACTCGAGCGACAAAACCCGCGCGGCGGCCAGAGACATCTGCCTGAAAGCCCAGGCTGGCCTCGCGATCCACTAGACACCGGACGCAGTTGCGTCAGGGCACTCGCAAAAGTCACTGCAATGCGCGACACTCTGACGCATGTCGCGCTACGCACTGTGTTGTGGCCCCTGACGAACATCATGGTTTGCCACGACCGCGTGCGGCGCTTTTCATAAAGAAGGGCAAGACTATGAACGTGGACGCCATTCTTCGAAACAAGGGAAGTGCGGTTGAAACCGCCAGGCCGGACTGGAACGTAGCTCAGGTATGCCAGCGCCTGGACGAGCTGGAAGTCGGCGCATTGCTGGTGAGCAAGGACGGCCAGAGCGTCAACGGCATCGTGTCCGAACGCGACGTGATCAATCACATTGCGAAAGAGGGAGCTACCGTGCTCGACCGCCCGGTGTCCGACATCATGATCCATGATGTTTTGACCTGCACCCGGGCCGACGACATCGCCCATCTGATGGAAACAATGACGGAGCGGCGCATTCGTCACCTTCAGGTGGTCGAAAACGACGTTCTGATCGGGATCGTCTCCATTGGTGATGTGGTGAAATACCGTATTCAGGAAACCGAATACGAGGCCAAGGCCCTGCGGGAGTACATCACCACCGCCTAGGAATGTGCGTGGTTATTTCCCGGTGAACTGCGGCGGCCGCTTCTCCATGAATGCGGTCCGGCCCTCCTTGTAATCCTCACTGGCAAAACAAGCAGCCACCTGTTCGGCGCACAGGGCCAGGTTGCGATCAGCCGGCGCCTTCAGATTTTCCGTCACAGCCGTTTTCACGGCCCGGATCGTCAGGGGTGCGTTGCCGGAAATTCGCCGGGTGTAATCATCGCAGATGGTCTGCAATTCGGCACGAGGGACAACCCGGTTGATCAGGCCCATGGTCAGGGCTTCGCTCGCATCAAATTGACGGGCGGTATAGAAGATCTCCATCGCAAAGGACGGCCCGACAATCTGCATCAACCGCTCGATACCGGCCGCGGCATATCCAAGCCCGAGCTTGGCAGCGGGTACGGCAAAACGTGAATCATCCGAAGCGATCCGAATGTCGCAGCACAGGGCAATCGCCAGACCACCACCAATGGCATAGCCGCCGATCTTCGCAATGGTCGGGATCGGCGCCAGAGTCAGCGTGTCCTGGAAAGTTTTCACGGCCACATTGTATTCATCAACAGCTGCTTTAGAATCCCGCTCCTTGCCAAACTTCGAGATATCGGCACCGGCGACGAAGGCTTTCTCGCCTGCTCCGGTCAGAACGATCACACGGACATCGCCGGCCTCCACAAACTCCCGGATCGCGACTTCACCGTCACGCCACATATCAAGCGACATGGCGTTGTGACGGTCCGGGTTGTTGAACGTGATGTAGCCGACAGCGCCATCGCGCGCGGTGATGATTTGATCGGTGGTCATGAACTTCTCCTCGAAGGTCCCGTGCCTGCCTGTTGCAGTGGGATTCCAATTGTCTTGCGCGACAAATTCTACGATTCGTCCGCAGGTGTCACTTGCCGTGCCGGTCCAAGCTGGTCAATACGCGCCTGCTGGACCCAACGCCCCCTCACGTCCTCAAACATAAAACCGAACCCTTCAGCCTCCGGAGGCTTTCCGGACAAGGGTAGCGGTGCAGGTTCAATATCTGAGAACCCAGGATTGTGTTGGCTTCGTAACTGTCAGCAACGAATTCAATCCACGTAGAGCGGGTGCAGTTCCAGAAAATCCGATACCCGGGACCCTTTGTAAAATGTCGCTGCAAATGACGGTCGTTGCTGGAACCGCTCATACCACGCACCAACCAGTGGATGGTTCTCCTCCCAGATATGGGACAGACCCAGATCCGCCATCCGGTCGATCGCAGGAATAACCAGCACATCAGCCAAAGTGAATTGCGCGCCCATCAGCCAGGGGCCATTTTCGAGTGCCGCCTGCATGCGCGCGCAGGTATCATCGAGCTGACCCAGCGCGATATCGACCTCCTTGCGGGCGAAACCGGTTGGCTTGCCCATGCGCTGAAACATTTCCTTGCGCACCTTGCGGACATTCATCTGCTCGGCCTCGAACTGCGCCTGATCCAGACCCTCAAAACGGTATAGGAACGCACGGTTGAAGGACGGCACACGAATCGCGGGCACGGGGACCTCCTCGGCAAAATGCATCCAGGCCCGCATCCTTGCTCGTTCCACGGCATCATCGGGCGTCAGACATGTTCCCGGGTAGCGTTCGTCGAGATATTCACAGATGACGCTCGATTCCAGAATGACATCATCCTCATCCACCAAAGTGGGTACGACCCCGTTTGGATTGAGCTTGAGATAATCCGGCACCAGCTGATCTTTCTTCCCCAGATCGAGAAACACCGTGTCGAACGGCTGGGATTTTTCGGCCAGAACAACCCGCACCTTCTGGCTGCAGGTTGAATGATGCGCGTGATAGAGCGTGATCATGTCAGGGACTCTCAATCATCGTATAGGGGGATATCACGTCAGGAAGTTCTGTTCTTTGATCAGGACCAGCAAGGCTGCAAGGGATTGCTCCACCGATGCGCCCGCCGTGTCGAGGCGCGCCAGCGCTTTTCCGTGAAGCGCTTCTCGACTGGTCAGGATCGACTTCAACTGCGCCATGGCTGCGGGGTTACCCGCCATCGGTCGTTCGTCACCCTGTTCACGCACGCGCGACATATGTTCTTCGGGGCTAGCGACCAGCCAGATCGTGTGAAATTTTCGCAGCAGGGCGTCATAGGTTTCCGGCTCGGTGACGATGCCGCCTGCCGCAGCCATGATCACGGAGTCATGGGTTTCGACGATACGCGCCACCGCTTGAGCCTCGAGCCGGCGATAACCGTCCTCCCCATAAAGAGCCATGACTTCGGCCACCGGCATGCCGGCCAGATCCTCGATTTCACCATTGGTTTCGACAAAGGGAATGCCGAGCGCGTTTCCGGCCAGCGCTCCCAGGGTCGATTTGCCTGCCCCGCGCAGACCGATCAGACAAATGCGGTGCGCTCGCATTGCATGTCCCGCGCGTGTGCTGTCAGAGGCCCAGGGGTCCTCTTCACAAATCAGCCAGTCGATCCGGCAATCGAGTGCCAACGCAACCCGTTGCAGCAGCCCGATCGAGATATTGCCAACACCACCCTCCAGCTGCGCCAGATACCGGGAAGACACACCGGATGTTTCAGAAAGGACACGGCGCGAGACTCCCATGCGTTTACGTGCCGCCCGCACACGCGCACCAACACGCAGAAGCAGTTGGGACACGGTTGCGTCGACATCACCGCCAATCGGATTGATGTCCTTCATCGCGGGCATTTCTGAATTCTGCACCATAATGCACAATTCATACAGCACACTGACGCGATTGCAATTGCCGATATCTGTGCCCGGCGGGAAGGGGTCGGCGTCAGACGGCGACCCCTTCCGGTAGGTGGCTAGCTGCGCATCGTCCGCAGGGCTTCGCCCCATTTGGCCAGTTCAGGAAGCAGCATCTTGGCCGAGGCTTCATGAATTTCCTTGGCTTCAAAGACACCGTCCTTGAGGCTTTCGGCAAACATCGGAATCGGCACTGCCTCGAGAATCGGGACCATCTTCATGGTCGTCATGATCGTCTTGGCCACATGAACGCCGCGCAAACCACCCGACACACCGCCATAGCTCACAAAGGCAGCCGGCTTGTAGGCCCATTCCTTGGCCAGATAGGTCATGGCGTTCACATAGGACGGCGGCGGGCCGTGATTGTATTCGGGGGTGACGAAGACAAACGCATCTGCGGCATCGACCGAAGCGCTCCACGCCTTGGTGTGCGCATGCTCATATTCACCGAAGCGCGGATGCTTGGGCTCATCGAAGACCGGCAGGTTGAAGGACGCCAGATCGACCTCTTCGACCTCGAAAAGATCGCTGCTTTCCTGCCGGGCGAAATCGACAAACCATTTGGCGATCGCCGGACCGACCCGGTTGGGCCGGGTGCTCACGGTAATAACATTCAGTTTCAGGGACACTCTCATTCTCCTAGCCGTACAAACCGCATGGTTTTCACAAACCAAGCAAAATCAATGGATGTCTGACCCGCTCGGCGGGTGCTCGCCTCTATATGGCGGCCAAGCGGCAACAAGTCGACCGGAGAATCAAACAATACAGACTCGCGCGAGAGACTGGACCCCGATTCCCGTAACAGTCAGACTTGTTTCTGCGTCCGGTCTGGCTCCAGAATTAAGAGAAAAACACCGTGCCCGAGGGGAAACAGCATGATCTACGAAGTTCGCACCTATCGCCTGAAACCACGCATGGTTCCGAGATTCATCGACGCCTTCGGCGAGGCCTATGAAAACGGTCGCAAGCAATTATCGGAGCTGGCGGCGTTTTTCTACACCGAGGTCGGGCCGCTCAACGAGGTCATGCACATCTGGAAATACGACGATCTTGGTCAGCGGGACCAAGTGCGTGCCGCAGCGGTCGAAAGCGGCGTGTGGCCACCCAGGGTCACCGAAATGGTCTACCAGATGAATACCGAGATCTTCCGGCCCTTCCCGTTCATGACCGAGTTTCTGAGCGGCGAACACGGCCCCCTTTTCGAGTATCGCCACTACGCGGTGCACCCAGGCACGATGCCGAGCATCATCAAGGGCTGGGAAGACGCCATCGAGGCCCGCAACGAACTCTCGCCCTGCGCCATGGGCATGTACACCGATGTGGGCGACATCAACAAATATGCACACATCTGGCCCTACAAGAGCTTCGAGCATCGCCTCGACGTACGCGCTGAAGGTCTGGCGAAAGGTGTCTGGCCGCCCAAGGGTTCTCCCAAGGGGGCGATCATCACCCAGGACAACAAGCTGCTGATGGCCGCACCCTTCTCGCCATTGCGCTAGGAAGAGATCATGCGTGACAAGAAGACCTTCCGGCAACTCGCCAACGGACAATCACCACTTGTGATCCCCGGCGCCCATGACGCGCTGACCGCACGCCTCATCGAGCAGACCGGCTTCGATGCTTTCATGATCGGCGGCTTTCAGATCGTCGGGGCGCGCTATGGCGTCCCCGATATCGGCCTACTGGGGCTTGGTGAAATTTCGTCTGGCGTGCGCGATATCCTCGCTGTCACCGACCTGCCCTGTCTGGTCGATGTGGACACCGGCTATGGCGATGTGAAAAACGCGGTATACACCCTGAACCACTACGAGAAGATCGGCGCGCAGGCGATCTTCATGGAAGATCAGCTGGCGCCGAAGCGGTGCGGGCACATGGCGGGCAAGCAGATCGTGCCTGTCGAGGGGATGGAGGAGAAACTCCGCGCCTGTGCCGGTGAACGGCTCAATCCTGACACCTTCATCATCGCGCGTACCGACGCCATTGCCACGGACGGGATTGACGAAGCGCTGCGCCGTGGTGAACGCTACATGAAGGCGGGCGCAGATGCGCTGTTCGTGGAAGCACCGACGACTATCGAGGACATGCGGCGCATCTGCGAGGAATTGCCCGTGCCGCAACTCGCCAACATGATCGAGGGGGGCGTCACCCCGCTGCTGGCCCCAGCAGATCTAGGCGAGATCGGCTACAGCATCGCCAGCTACGGCATCACGACGCTAATGCTGACCGCCCGCACGATCCGCGACACCCTGGCCGACATCAAAAGCGGAGAGTTCAAGCTCGCCAATACCGGACTGACCTTCCCGGAGTATCTTGATATCGTCGACATGCCCCGCTGGAGCGGCATTGAGGACCGCTACAAGGACTGACGAAGCGCCGTAATGTGACGAAGGAAGTCGACCAACACCCGAACATCTCAAGCAAAAAGTAAGGGGAAAGGAAAGAACCATGGCATTACCGTAAGACATCAGCCCCGTGAATTCCGCACTCGCGGACGCATTGACGCGATCCTCGGAACTGGACTGGATCGAGACCACCCCGGGCACAGGGTTCATGAAGATTCTGTGGTTCAGCGCAGAGACCGGCCGCTGGGCTGTGCTGTTCCACTGGAAGAAGGGCCATGTCGCCCGCGCGCACAAGCATCTGACAGCCGCCCAGGCCTTCATCCTCTCGGGCAAGCTGCAGGTGCGCGACGGCGTCTATAAAGCCGGCGACTTCCTACACGAAGCTAATGGCATGGTGCATGGGCAGACCACGGCGCTGGAAGACACCGAGTATCTGTTCATTTGCGACGGGCCAATTCTGTATTTCGATGATGACGGATTCACCGACTATCTCGGCTGGGAACAGCTACAACGCATGCAGGACGCCGCCAAACGAGAAAAGGCTGCGGCTGAGTAGGAGCAGGCCAACAAAAATTTGGAATGCTGGTGCCCGGAACTAGAAGCAAATTCAGCTCTGTGAAACACCTTGTTAAACAGGGCTACTTCCAACCTGTAGAGGAAATACGACGATATTTATGAATCGGAGTTGAAGTTGCCAAACCCCTTCTGTTTTAACTAACGGTCAAATAAGCCGTGTTGATCGTATTTCTTGACCTTCCTGTAAAAGAAATCTCTATAAATTAGCGTCTAGCCTCTAAGTTCCGGTCCATTTCTCATTAGAGTGTCTGGAACATGTGGGCGCATGTTAAGAGCGGATATAATTGTATCACCTAAGCCACAATACGCTTGATTTTCTTCCTGCCGGTCAGGCGACGAATTCCACAACCACGTTGTTGAAACCGGAAAACGTCCACTCTCTAGGTAATACTAATATTTGTTGACCCTCTTCTTTTTTCGACAGATTTGCGCGGCAATCGGTGCCGTCTACACGGACTTTGTACTCTTGCTCACTCAACTGCGTGTAAATGGAGAGATCAAACGAAGTTACTCCATCCAAAAAACGTGGGCTTTCCAAAATGGTCCAGGGCCTTCCAAGAAGCTCGGCGGCAGCCATCATCTCACCTTTTCCAAGCAGGTTTCGGATCAAAGAGGATGATACGACCTCGCCTCCGAAACGGACTTGTTCAAGTATGGATATGCCGATGCCTCTATGTGCACACAGCTCCTTTAAAATTTCCGTGTTACCCGCCTGACGGAAACCAAACTTAAAATCTGTTCCGACGACTACGTGTGACGCGGATAGAGAATTGCTGATGACCTCTTCTACAAACTCGTCCGGCGTCAGAGATGCAAAGTCGAAATCGAAGTTCTGATTGACGCAGAACCCTGTTCCCAAATTTGCCAAGTCACGCATTTTCTGAAGGGAGTTGCCAAGTCGGAAACTCGCCGCAGAGGCATCGAACAGCTCTCGCGGATGAGGGTCGAATGTCAATATTGCAGACCGGCGAGATGTTCCGGCGGCGATCTGAATAGCGTTTTCGATCAGCGCCTGGTGGCCGATGTGCAAACCGTCAAAATTGCCGATGGCATAAACGCCTCCATGACATTTGGGGGATACCTCTTGGTGACCACTAAAAACCGGCATTTGCGCACATTCATTCGAAGTGTGAACCTGCTGCGAAAGCGCAAACTTTGACCGCTGATCAACCGAACAACGCATTAAAACTTCTCCACAATTTTCTTTGTTTACGGGATATATCGGCCATTGGTTCACACCAAGATCCGGCCATCAGTGCTTCTTTATTTCTGTTCTACCTCTTTACATGATGTATAGATCTCTACGCTGACTTATCCCCGTAATAATCTGTATTATCGATAAAACATCGGCATTTGTTGGATCGAGGTTTGCGGTTCAATTTCTGCAGTCAGCGCCATTTTCTCCTTAGAACTCCCAAAGATCGAATCCCGTCCACCTCCCCTTTGTGTTGCGCGGTGTCCCATTCCCCTAATCGTAAAACACAAACGCGCGCGTCTCGATGGTTTCGCGGGGTGCAGGGTTGGCCGGGATGTCGGGGTCTTGGAAGGCCGAGTGCAGCGCATAGCGCGCAGTGCCGTCGGTCCGAGTGTCAAAGTTCTTAAATAGCAGAACCTCGTCAGCCGTCATATGCGGGAACCAGCACCAGGTATGAGCCGGGTCAAAGATCGCGTGGCGGGTCTCGCTGGACCGGTTGTATTCGAAGGACGGATCTGGGCGCACCGGGGCTTCGCGGCGGGTCTGTGTCAGCCGGGAGTCGTCGATGGTGCGGGCATCGCACACGGTAAGCGGCCATTGTTCGATAGTACCGCCCATGGAGCGCCAGGCGTTCACGATAGAGAAGCGGCGGGCTAGTCGGTCCTCGGCTTCGGCATCCCCGAACTTGTCGCGCATGCGCTGAAAGGCCGAGGTATCGGTGTAGTCGCTGTGGGGCGCGGGCACCGGGTCGCGCGAGGCGTATTTCTCGCGATGAGCGCGATCGGTGGAGCGGCGTGTATGATCGAAGACCACCGCAGAGGTCCCACCCGCCGCGCGCGCAATCAGATCTTCGATTTCCGGCGTATAGATGCCGGCGAGCTGGCCGTCATCGTTGAAGTCAGTCACCTTTGTGAGCTGCCCGGAAAGGGTAAAACCTTCCACATCGAGCGAGAATGTCTGCGGCAGGAGCCGGGCGTTGATGATCGGCACATCGTACGGGGCACGGTTGTCGTTCACGCGGATGGATTCGCCTATCTTGTCGGACTGGGCAAAGACCGGGATTTCATCGAGGTTAGCGAGGTAGTTAAGTGTAGCCACCGTCGCGCGCTTCTGCATCGGGTCCTCGGGCAGTTTCGTCATCGCTGTTCCTCCGCGCTTTTCCCTTGTTCTCTGTTTCAAAAACTCTAGGGCGCGCCGAGACCGGAAGTCCACGCGTTTTTAGTTTCCTTAATCCACCCCCATTGAAGGGGTACCCCGACATCTAACTCGGGCGGTGTAACGACCATTTCTTTTGGTAATTGATATCAAAACCATCTCCTGTGGCACAGGAGTGGAGCAAGACAGGTGTATCACCTACCTCCGAAAGGATCCGAAACCCTGCCCAAACCGCCTAGGGCTTTGTGATCAATCCCAAAATATTGCGGAGAATTGGTGGAGCCGAGGGGAATCGAACCCCTGACCTCTACGTTGCGAACGTAGCGCTCTCCCAACTGAGCTACGGCCCCACCGATGCCAAAAACGGCCAGCGCGCAAGGCAGATCCGCCTGCGCAGCGCGGCGGAATATGTGAGCGGTCACGGGCCTGTGTCAAGTCGTGCCAACATGGTCCTTCGCAGACCTTCAAGCACCCTGGCGTTACTGGACAGCGCGCT
>Ga0315331_10004078_pt1 | contig 11041 bp, 9 predicted proteins | sample M160m34915metaG_FD_203456 | JGI IMG/M metagenome (GOLD analysis project Ga0315331, IMG submission 203456) | Ammonia-oxidizing marine archaeal communities from Monterey Bay, California, United States - M1 60m 34915 | ecosystem: Environmental > Aquatic > Marine > Intertidal zone | place: USA... | reverse complement strand
TCCCTCCAGCCAAACATTACCTCTTTAGGCTGCGGCAATATAACAGTCCCCCAACATCTTGTAATCATCGCTTGGCTTGATCGCGCCAGAGGCAGTACCAGCATACAAAAATCGTTGGGAGAGTCAGCGGTGTTTGGCCCTCCAGACACGCCTACATCGACGTTCATCAGAGATGTACCTAGGACAAGTTTTATAAATACGGATAAAAAACAAGCGCGCCAATGACGGTCGCGCCGATCGCGGCTAATAACACGGCGCCCGCGGCGACGTCCTTAGCTTTTCCTATCAAGGTGTTCTGCTCTTGGCTCACCGCATCGGCCAGGAGTTCAACGGCGGTATTCATGCCTTCGGCTAACCAAACCATGCTCATTGCAATGACCAAGGCGATCCAATCCCCAAATGAGATGGCATGGTAATAGCCAAGGCTGATGACGCTAAGCGTGGCTACCACGTGAATCCACGCGTTGTGTTCTTGAGAAATCAAATGGCCGATACCCCGGAGGGCATCACCCACACTGTTCAGTCGCGCTTTGATGCTAAAACGGGCCAATGGCTGCCTCTTTTATTGAGAAGGTGGTTTTTATGTAAGTAACCCAATCATCTGCTAAATCCGCATCCCTGACCATTCCTCTTTTCTCTGATGCAGGCTAATGAGCACAATATCACAAGCGATTGGCTTTGCTCTCAGCGATCTTTCGCGCATCGAATTGCGGCTTATCCTCGGGAGGCTATCGCTGCCACGAAAAAAGCCATGGATTATTCGGACACACAGATCACTCAAGGCTTACTCGTGGAGCAATACTTGTTCAATCAAACTCGTGTGATGCCTGAGGCGCAACGTCGGATGCAGCGGTTTATCGATTTGGGAGGGCAGACTCGTGAAGGAGAGCTTACGCTGAAGCGCATTATCGCGCAGATCAATGCATAAATTCTTAGCCTAGCCCCCGAGCACGGGTTAGCGAATTCTGGAAGTCGTTAAACAGTCTGGCTGCTAGGTCTGGTCTTTGTAGCACCGACCCATGACCGACGTTTTTCATGGTTTCAAGTCTCGCGTCTTTGATCGTTGAGACGATGTGTCGGCTTGAAGTTAGATTGGGATCGCAGTCACCTGTTGCCACGAGAACAGGCATTCTCAATTGTTCGGTTGCTGCCCGGAGATCAAATGACGTTGCCGCGGTCATGGCCTGGCGCATGGTGGCTTCGTTTTGGTGCAAGTTCCAGCCCTCTGGTCGCTCGTATGGCCTAACACCAGCTTCCCGCTGACGCTGCAAGGCCTGCTTATGCCCAAGTTTCTGCGCCTCAACGTCCGCTGGGCCAATGCTCGCGTCAAATAATGCAGCCGATTTGACGCGTTCAGGGTAGAGCGAGCAAAAAGCCAGGGCTGCCCTCGACCCCCAAGCCATGGACCAGATGTGGCATTGGTCAATATCGAGGCTGTCTAAGATGCCAATGGCATCCCGGGCATACTGGTAGAAAGTGTATTGGATATTGCCTATACCGCTAGCGACGCTTGCGCCAACGCCTCTGATATCAAAACGTACAAACTGAAAATGCTGGTCAAGCTGCGATATGACGTGATCCCACATCTTTAGCGTGCAGGCGGCGCCATGCCAGAGTAAAACCGGTTGAGCCTCCTCCTGTCCTTCAATGATTACATTGAGTAGAGCGCCATCTACCTCGATGGTCCTTATTTGTTTCATGATCGTCACTTTCTTCAATGAATCCAAAGGAATGCTCGAAGCTATTTTTTTAGGGGATCTTGCCACTAGTGCCAGCCCGAAAATACGACTCTTTTATCTAAACCTCGGCTCCCTTAATTATCCGGTGTCTTACGAAATAGACGCCAAAACGATGAGTCCACGAGTAAGTAAAGGATAAGGCAAGCGCGCCAATAAAGCTGCAGAAATAGCTACCAAAGACAAACAATAATCCCAAGTGGCAGAACTTCTATGTGCCCTGGGCGGGTTTAGGGGTTGATCCCTGCAGCCAGCGCGGCGCTGGTTTCAATTGCTCTGTGAAGCTGCGTACAATGGTGACTCGTTTGTAATTTTATAAATCGATTAAATTTAGGGGACTTACATCATGGCTGACGCGTATATCATCGATGCCGCTCGCACTCCACGTGGCATCGGCAAACAGGGCAAAGGTGCTCTGACAGATTTTCACCCTGGCCGCCTTCTGGCCAAAGTCTTTGAGCAGATCGGCGAGCGCAACAATCTCAAAACGGAAGAGATCGATGATGTCGTGGTTGCCTGCTCCTCGCAGATTGGCAAACAAGGCTCCTGCGTAGGCCGTATGGCGGCACTGGATGCCGGCTGGAGCGATAAGGCCTGTGGAATGACCCTCGATCGCTTTTGCGGTTCCGGGATTACTTCCGTCAATATTGCGGCAGCGAACCTGATGAGCGGTATGGATGATCTTTGTGTCGCTGGTGGCGTGGAAATGATGTCTTACACGCCCACCGTGCCGCGAGCTGATAAGAACCGAACGGTTGATGGCAGTAACCTGCACCTGCGTAATCTACACGCCCAGCCCCATCAGGGAATCTGTGCCGATATGATCGCCACCTTGGAAGGTTTTAGTCGCGAAGAAGTCGATGCACTTGCAGTTGAAAGCCAAAAGCGCGCAGATTACGCGATCAAGCATGGTCATTTCGACAAGAGCCTGATCACGGTTAAGAACGACGATGGATCCGTGGCACTGGATAGGGAAGAATTTCCTCGTCCAGGCACAACGCTCGAATCACTCGCGGGTCTCGATACTGTTTTCGACAAGTTTATGGGTGTCCCGATTGACGAAACTGGAGAAACATTCGATCAGCTGGTTAAGCGTGCTTATCCTGATCTTGCTATTAATCACGTGCATCATGCGGGCAACTCCTCCGGGGTTGTCGATGGCGCTGCGGCACTGATTATGTCGTCAAAAGAGTATGCATCTGCCCAGGGCTGGAAGCCCCGAGCCAGAGTCAGAGCCATCGCAACGGTTGGAGGAAGTCCGACCCTTATGTTGAATGAGCCCGTACCTGCCGCGAGGAAGGTGCTCGAGCGCGCGGGTATGACCACCAATGACATTGATCTCTTTGAGGTCAATGAAGCGTTTAGTGTTGTCGCTGCGAAATTCATTCGGGATCTGGCCCTAGATCCGGCCATCGTCAACGTCAACGGCGGTGCGATGGCGCTGGGTCACCCAATCGGGGCGACCGGGTCAATCCTGATCGGAACAGCGCTTGATGAACTTGAACGTCGTGACCTGAACACAGCATTGATTACGATGTGTACTGGTGGTGGTATGGCGCCGGCGATCATCATCGAGCGTGTTTAGAGAACGATCTTAGAGTTTAAGTGGACTGGAAGGGTCCTAGCGCCCTTTCAGTTTCTTTGCTCTGGATCCTGAATTTTCTCTCGCACCAACCTGCTGCAAGTTAGCTGCCTAATCAAGCGCGCTGATGGACTCTGAGCTAAAGCAGCTGCCTGATTACAGATGTTCCGACAGATTGGGCTTCCTAGGTTTGCCTCCGGCCTCTCTATCTATTGGTTTGAGGTGCGCATCCTTTTTCTGCAAAGAAACATCCTGTGTTGGGGCAGGGGTAGGGCGGAACCGGTTTCTACTGGCTGTCTAGCTCCCAAACTTTGGCCACAGAGACCTTTGTTCTTAGGTTGCCTTCCCCTACCTACATGATGCGGTTTAGGTTGTCATCGTCGTATCCGTTCCCGTTCCCGTTCCCGTTCCCCTTATGTAGTGCCCTCTCTGCTCCACAAACCTGCTGTAAACGACCTGTCGACGTTGCCCTGATCATCGATGGCTTGAATGCTGCCGGTAAAGTGACCTTGGGTTTCTTCTGCGTTAGGAGGTATCTGGGACTGTGATGCAAACACCATCCTGTATTTTCCTGCCTCAACTCCATAAGTCACATTCATTCCATGTTCAATCATCGTGACGGTCGATATTTTGAACTCAGCCTTAATGAGATCGCCAAATTTAACCTCAATAGCGCTCGCTGAGAACACAACCAGTAACACATATAATCTGATCAGACCCTACATAATGTTATTCCTCTGTGATTTATAGTTGAGTGACTGCATGCTCAGATTTCTCTCATCACGCAAAAAGATGCGACAAAAATGTCAATCAAGGCGGCAAGGCTGCAAAAAGGCTATGGGCAATCGTGGAACAGCGGTGGGACGTCCACCTGAAGACTGCCTCGATGTCGACAAGCTTGCCGCTGAGAGCTTGCTGATGGCGGTCCTCGCGCCGCTCTTGCCTAGAAAAGCATCATTAGCGAGGGTGTTTGTGCAGCGGCTTTGCTCAACGTCACCGAGCTGGATTCTGCAATGAACAGGGTTGCATACTGGCGCTGGTGATAGCGCCATTGGCAGCGCCCATGGTACTTTATCGACTCGTGAGGGCTTTTGCTGTCTATGCTTAAAACACTTCAAATATCGCTGGTCGCCTTGGTTTTCACTCTGCTCATTGCTGAGGCTATCGCCAAGGAAACCTCCCTGACCCGTGTGTTGTTCATCGGCAATAGCTATCTTTACTACAACGACAGCTTACATAACCATGTTGAGCGCATGGCCCAGGAACAACATCCGGGTACACCCGCACCTAATTTTCAGCACAAATCCGCCACCATTGGCGGGGCGCGGCTTGAGTATCACAATATCGACTGGCTTCTAAAACCCGGCCAAATCGGCGTTGAGTTACCCTTTCAAGTCGTGATTATGCAGGGGGGTAGCTTCGAGCCACTGAGCCAGAAGACGCGAGACAGCTTCATTGATACGGCTTCAATCTACGCGGACAAAGTCAGGCAAATTGGTGCAAAACCAATGCTCTATATGACCCACACCTATGTCGCGCCGCATCGAAGAGCGAGCCAGGATATGATCAAGCGGGTGAGCAGCACTTATATCGAAGCAGGGCTTGCGGCCGACAGTCAGGTCATCCCTGTGGGGCTGGCCTATGAGCGGTCTTATCGGCAAAGACCCGATTTTTCGTTGCATGCGGACTTCGACGGTACGCATCCGAACTTGAGGGGAACCTACCTTGGGGCTTGCGTTGTCTATCTGGCCCTTTACGGGGGTGAGATGGATGATTTGAACTATGATTATTTTGGTCGCATACCCAAGGCAGAGGCGCTATATTTGCAGCGGGTTGCGGCCGCAACGGTCAAAGCATTTGCCGAGCAACTGAATTAAGCTTTGATTTCGCCTGTTTATTTTGGCGGGATTGGTTTGTTATTTTGTCGGAACGAAAAGGGTATAACGCGTGTTTAAAGCAATGAAACGTTGGTTCACCAAAAATCGAATAAAGCCTTTGAAGGCGGGACTTGCTGTCTCTCGTCTTTTGAGAGATCCAGATGATACAGGACAGGTCTTCAAGGTCTTGGAGGCGCTACGAGGAGACTCGCTAAGCCGCGCCGCTGAGCGAATGACCACTACAACGCCCGGTCTAGCACTTTTGCAGGATCAGCCCAATATCGTGACTGCTTTGAATGATCGAGAAACCCTTGCTGGGCTGCCAGAAGGAAGTATCGGACGAGCTTATTACGATTTTGTTCACAGAGAAGGACTCTCTGCGGATGGACTCATTGCATCGAGCGATGAGGCCCCTAGCATCGATGACATGGGCCAGACCGAAAAATGGTTGGGAAACCGGTTAAGAGATATCCATGACCTGCAACATGTGCTCACTGGGTATGGCCGGGATCCGTTGGGTGAGCTTTGCTTACTCTCGTTTATGACGACCCAAACCCCATCACGAGGCATCGACTTCATTGTTTTCATGGGCCTCAAAAAGGCTCAGAAAGAAAACCCCGCGCTTGATGTCACGGGCGCTGTGCATGAGGGGCGCGAAATCGGCCAGCAAGCAGACTGGATGTTGCTGACTCGTTGGGAAGATCGCCTTCATGAGCCTTTAAAACAAGTTCGCGAGGAGCTTGGATTCAGAGCACCAACGAAATATCGTCAAGTGCTGCGAGTGTATGTTGAGGCTCAGCCCACCCAGGACCCGCTAGCGGCCTAGTTCGATCCCAAGGTGAGGCGATTGCCCAAAAGCAGTCAAACAGATGCGAAATTTGTGGTTGCCGAGTGCTTTTAGTTTCTGTCGACCATGTCCTTATCCAATCGGCGCCAGGTCAGCAAAAAGAACAATGAGCTGGCGGCATACAAGGTCGCCATGATGACCATTGCCGATTGTAGACTCTGGGAGTAAACCGCGCCGCAGACGTTTTGGAGGTTGTCGCTTAATTCTCCAATCACACTCGGATGGCACTGGTTTCGGGACAGTGCCTCTGCGGTGACGCCGAGTTCAGCGGCGCCGCTGACGAAGAAACCGTCTGATATAAAACCAATGAAGAGCGGACCAAAACCGTAGCCGATTAAATTTGCGATAAATAACAGCACGGCAGTCGCCATCGCCCGTACACGCATGCTGACAACCCCTTGGCCGATGGTGTACTGAGCGGCGATGTAGCCGTATTTTACAAATCCGCCGATGATCAAGCCGATGGCCGCAAAGAGCAGGTTCTGGGTTGTGAAGGCAAACACATAAAATGGGATTGACAAGGCCAGCCCCAAAGCGGGCACCCAAGCAATGGCGCCGGGGTGCTTTTTATAAAGTTTGGTAGCCAGCCAGCCTGTGGCAAAAGTTCCGATCGCGGACGATAACGACACGGGTGTATTGATCCAGATCGCCGCTTCGCCGGTTGTGATTTCGTGAGCGCGAACTAGAAAAATGGACTGAAACGAGGAAATTCCATAACCACAGAAGGCCGCAACCGTGGCGCCGCCAGTCATGAGCCAGAAGGCGGGCTTTGTCGTTAGTTCGCGGATGGCCTCTCGCAGCGCTACCGGTTCGCTGGACTGGGTTCCTTTTGCATCGGTGAAACCACGAGGGGGTTCTTTCACCGTCAACTTAAACACCACGGCAATGAGTAAGCCCGGCAGGCCGACCACATAAAACGCCGTTCGCCAGTCGAATGCATCTGTCACCCAACCACCGATCAGGTTGGCAAACATTGTACCGAGGGTCACGCCCATCGAGTAGACCCCAAGCGCCTGGGATCTGTCCCGGGGCGCATAATAGTCTGCGATCAGGGAGTTGGCCGGGGGCGTACAACCGGCCTCGCCAATGCCCACGCCGACGCGACAGACCAATAAAACCCAAAATGCGCCAATGGTGACCGAGCCGATGGTGATTTCGGTTGCGAGCCCACATAGCACAGTCATCAGAGACCACAGCGCGACGCAAATCGTCATAATCCAAACGCGGTGAGCCGCATCGGCGTAGCGCGCAAGAGGAATGCCCACGATGGTGTAGAGCAGGGCAAAACCGAACCCCGTCAGTAAGCCGAATTGGGTATCAGAAATGCCCAACTCAGGCACAAGATCAGGGCCCACTACAGCGAGCAGGCCGCGGTCGACGAAATTCATGATGTAGATCAGGGTTAGGGCTGAAAGCACGTAGGTCCGATAACTTTTAGTGCCGAACCCGGTATTTTCTTCAGGCGCTGCGCTTTCTTTGGGAGCGGTTGTTGCTGTCATAAATGGATCTCTTCACAAAGTGTTGGCCTGTATCGGTGGCATCTACTGTAAATGTTTTGGCGTGCTTTGTCTGGTGCAGAGATGAGGTTAGATAGGGTAGATTTTTCTAGGATCAGGAAGTTTCATCGCTTCCTGCCGGAGCTCGTCAGTCAGTAATGCCTTAGATCGGGTCTGGATATAACGTCTGGAAGGGTCGACTGCTGCTGGGTCTGGGCTGCTGGGAAAGAACGGGGGGTAGGTTTTTTCCCAAGCCAAGCCCCAATGATTTGATCAACCGTGCGCTGATTCCCGAGAACTGTCTATGTCTGGCTCCAGCGGCGCATCTTTCAAGGTGATCTGAGCGCGTCAAAAGGGCTGTAAGGAACACCGCTTCGCAGGCAGTTCGTTAGCAAATTAAGCCTCGAGTGCCACGGGTCTTACTTGTACTCAAATAACCCTGAGCCATAGATCTAGGTACTTGCGCGTCTCCTCGTGTTTAATGGGTGCTGGGTTGCCTTGTTCTTGCTGCTGCCTACCGACTGGGTCGGCCTCGCCTTGGCCCTTGTATGCGTCGCTGGCAATTTTGGGCATCCGTAAGGTCTAAGGAACTTTTACCGTGGAAATCCAAGAGTAACTGCTTTTCCCAGCTTATAGTTAGCCCTGCGCGCGGGGCCGGTAGAGCGCGCTTCTCAAAACCCGCAGCCGCAATGAACTGTGCTTCCCCCTGTCGTGTTGCGCTTGATGAATTTACAGCGCAAGCGAGGCAGTCATTAGTGACTGCTTGTACTGCCCCGGTGACCATCCTTCGAATGAACGTCTTTCGGGTTAAAGTTTTTGGTAATTTAACTTTGTAAAATCGGCTCTAACCACCTGTTTTTAATAATTATACTAATTGTAAAAATGATCAACTATTCGGCGATTCGTTAAGCCAGATCAACGGGCAGAGAGTGGTAAAGGGCAGAGACATTGTACCCGGAGGTCGGTGTTCTACCGTGGCTGGCGTGATTGGCGGCGCCAAAAAGGATAGGGCGGTCGGCTAATGATGACACGAAAATCCTTGGAAACCTTGAAATGACCGGTGATCAGTTATATAAATAACCATCAGTCATTTATTGTTTGTTAGGTCCCATTAACTCAGACCGAGCGATCAGATAAAAAAGGGTGGTAGATCTTGATGCGCTCCGTCGTTGCAATCAATCACAGAGCCAGAAGCGCCGATCAAAAGGCGCTTCGGCGGCAAGCGGTTTTAGAAGCAGCGGAGACGTATTTTCTAGAGGTGGGTTTTGAGACCTTTTCTATGGCTCAACTCGCCAAGAAAGCGGGGTTGGTTAAGGGCACGCTGTATCTTTACTTCAAAACAAGAGAAGAGCTTTTTCTGACGCTGTATGAGCAAAGCCTCACTCGATGGGCCCAAGTTTTCATCGGCTGCTTATCGAGTTCCATGACGAGTAGGTGCTACGCCGAGTATCTTTATAGCACTGCCGTGTCGGATGGCACCTTTCTACCCTTACTCATCAGACTAGAACATGTCATCGAACACAATGTCTCGATGACGAGATTAATCCAATCCAAACGCGTGTTTATGGCGCAGGTCGAGGCGATCACTGCGCCGACGTCAACCGCCCTCACGCTGAGTCAGGAGCAAGCGATAGAGGTCGTAAAAACATTGGGCGTGCTTCTAATCGGTGCGACCCGATCTGATCAGGGCCCATCATTAGATCACGAGGCGTTACCTCAAGATGTTGAGGGCCTAATCGCGAGTTTTTCGTCCGAACCGCTCTTTATTAAAAATGCTGTTCGGATCATCGAAGGTGTCCGCGCTGAAGCGATATCCAACATCTAACTAAGCATTAACCCCTACAAGAAACCAGGGCATTCTAGGAGAGAAGAGATGAGCATCTCGGAACACGATAACGTTACAAAATTGGCAACTCAGAATCTGCGCGCCTTGGTTGAACTTCAGAAAAATACGTTCCGAGCTGAGGGTGAGGTCACCTTTGCGACACGGATTGATCGCCTAAAACGATTGAAGGCTCTAATCGTTGAAAACAAGACAGCGTTTGCGAGGACAACGAAGCGCGAGTTCAACGGTGCAAGGTCTTATGAATTCAGTTTGTTCTCAGAGTTCGCGTCAAAGGTCGAGGCCATCGACTATTCAATGAAGCATCTAAAAGCGTGGATGAAACCTGAAAGACGGAAAACCAACAAACCGATGAACTTCTTGGGTGGCAAGAGTCAGGTCCGGTATTTCCCAAAGGGTGTGGTTGGCATCATTTCCCCGTGGAATCTACCGTTCGGTCTTACAGTCGCACCACTGACCAGTGCGCTGGCTGCGGGCAACCGAGCATTGCTGAAACCCTCAGAATACGTTCCTGAAACAGCGGCGCTGTTTGCTGAAGTGGTTCCTAAGTATTTCTCAGAAGATGAAGTCGCGGTTGTTACTGGCGGTGCAGAGGTCAGTCAAAGATTTGCCGAGCTGCCGTTTGATCACCTGCTGTTCACAGGGTCAACTCGAGTGGGTGCGCAAGTGATGCAATCAGCATCAAAAAATCTTGTCCCTGTCACGTTAGAACTTGGCGGCAAGTCACCCGTCATTATCGGTCGCAGCGCAAAGCTTGATCTTGCCGGAACACGCCTGACCTTTGGTAAGCTTTTAAATGGCGGTCAACTCTGCCTTTCGCCAGATTACGTGCTGGTGCCAAAAGAGCTTGAAGACCCGCTCATTGCGCGTGTCATTGATGAGGCCCAGACCATGTATCCGAACATCACCGACAATAATGATTACGCCGGTATTTTTAATGAAAAGCACTTTGTTAGGTTACAGAGTTACATCGATGACGCGGTTGCGAAGGGCGCTAAGCTCACTATTGTTGGCGCCAACAGAGCCCGCGCGTCTGAAGACAATCGCCGCATGCCGCTGCATATTCTCCAGAACGTCAGTGAGGACATGCAGGTCATGCACGAAGAAATTTTTGGCCCCATACTGCCGGTTATGACTTATTCCGACATTAACCAGGTGCCGGGTATGATTGAACCCCGCCGAACGCCCCTCGCGATGTACTACTTTGGTAAGGATAAAACGGAGCAGGAGTATTTGCTGAGCCACGTGCAAAGTGGTGGTGTCTGCATCAATGATATTACGCTTCATTACGTACAAGAGGATCTGCCATTTGGCGGGATCGGCGCCTCCGGCATGGGCGCTTATCATGGGCCGGAAGGTTTCAAAAATTTGAGTCATGCGCGCGCGATTTATAGCCAAACCATGATCGATGTCTTGCCGATCATTGGTGCACGACCGCCCTTTGGCGAAAAATTCCGAGGTCGAATTCGTAAAGCGCTTGGCGAAATCTAATCGAACGCGCAAGGCGGCTTTGCATCGCTCCCGGGATTCATAACTGGCGTCACTTCGGCTATGTAAGCATTTTGGCCTATGAGGTGGAGCTTACTCCGGGAGTATTCAGCCTAAAATTGTTGCTGGCTCTGTAGTGTTATTGTCGTGCGCAGACGCGTACGGGTTAGTG
>Ga0315331_10004077_pt1 | contig 11041 bp, 3 predicted proteins | sample M160m34915metaG_FD_203456 | JGI IMG/M metagenome (GOLD analysis project Ga0315331, IMG submission 203456) | Ammonia-oxidizing marine archaeal communities from Monterey Bay, California, United States - M1 60m 34915 | ecosystem: Environmental > Aquatic > Marine > Intertidal zone | place: USA... | reverse complement strand
AGGCGGCTGCCGAGATGCTGGCTAAGAAGTTCGGTATTCGTTCAGACACCGGTGCTGGGAGCCAAGAAGGAGGAGCAGGCAACCTGCTTGGCGGGATTGACAATTTGGGTGGCGGTCCTGGCGGTCTTGGCGGTCTTGGCGGTCTTGGCGGGGGCGGACCGGGCGCCGAAATGGGAAATATGATGCAGGGCGGGGGCAGTTTTGAAGGGAGTCAAGATTCCTACGAAGGCGGCGGCATGGACCTCGAGGGCATGTATGGCGGCGACATGATGACGGTCAAGAAGAATATACGTGTGGCTGCCGGTGTTGCCACAACGATGATTGTCGACCTGCAGAAACAACGAAGCGTTATCCGTGATTCGCTGCACCTGTCGGGAGGTTTTCAGGAAGCTCAACAGTACATACAGTTCAACGACATTGTTGTTGAGAGACGTCAGCGTCAGAATGGGGCGGATCCGTGGGGCGCAGAGTGGGAGCCGGTGTCCTCTGAAGATCTGGGAGAAATTCTTAAGGAAGCGCTGGGGATTGATCGTGATATTGTCAGCCCTGCCGTGACGCGCAACACGATTACCATGCCCCTGCCTCGGCGAGCCGCAGGGTTCTGGTTACCGGAGGAGGCGTCGCACCCAAGAGTTGAAGATTTTGAGCTCAGCGCTGAGGAGAAAGAGCTGATCGATAAATGGAATGAGATAGCAACCAAGAGGATCGAAGAAGAGCAAGCCGATCAGCCCGTTATCGTCGAGCAGGGAGGATTCAGTCAGTACGTTCAGACCGCCACGGACATGTCACAAATGTCCATGTCCAGCGGCGGCATGGGCAGCATGAGTATGGGCTCCAACTACGAAGGCGGTGATGATGACGATTCGTACGAGGATCAGTTCAAAAACTTTGAAAGTCAGATGGGGGGCGAATCGTTGACGGATGAGCAGCGTGAATTGCTCGATGCGACACGCGCTACGGCGGATAACCGCCTGTTACTGGTGCGATTTATGGATTTCACTGTCGAACGTGGAAACGCCTATCAATACCGCGTGCGCCTCGAAATGTTGAATCCTAATTACAATCATCCCATTGATGAGCTGGAAGACCCTGCGTTGGGTGTGGAGCCAACGCTGGTGTCAGGATGGAGCGAACCGACCCCGCCTGTCTTTGTCGCACTGGGACACCATACCTATCTGACAGATATCAGTGGCCGACCCGGTGAACATGAGTCCGTTGGAATGACAGTCTACACCGACACAACGGAAACCGGACTGCCGGTGATGGGGGGGATCAAGGTGCTCATGGGGCTTCCTGTCTCAGGACAGGAACGACTTGAAGTGGTTGACCTGACCACAAACCAGCTGGAGTCTCGCGAGATTACGCTTGCGACTGATGAGTTGCTTTCTGCGGCCGAAGCCGTAGGGCGGCTTTCCACAACAGACCACCCGGATCTGAAGTCCATGATTGGGGCAATGGGGCCGAGGCCTGTTCCTGACCAGATTTGTGTTCTGGACAGCAACGGTTCGCTCACACTGCGTTCTGTTGGTGATTCAGGGTCGCAGGAGAAGATGGACAGGATGGAATTTGACTTTATTCTGAAGCAGTACGACGGCTGGAGAGTAACGGAGACTTCGGCAACAGACAACTTCTTTGGTGGCGACGGTGATGAAGGCGGTGGCTCCGAAGGCGGAGGTTCCTCCGGGCTTAGCATGGAATCCGGAAGTTCTTCGTCTGGTGGATATTACAGCGGAAAGACCGGCTCTGGTGGGCGACGTCAGTCATCTCGTTCCAAACGACGGGGCCAGCGTAGTGGCAAGGCCCCGTCAGCTGGTGCCGGTGGAGGTGTCGGCGGAGGATCCTACGAAAATTAGTGACGCTGCGGTTGCCTTACGGTATCGCAACCGCAGTTGACACCAAACTTCTACGCAACTACAAGCTCGGGTTCACTGGTTCTGCCTGCCAGGATCTGAGCTTGTTTTACGCTGTTCGATGGAGCGAACAACGATGCGAAACTATGTTTGGCTGTGTCTTGTCGTGCTGGCTCTGGGTTGCGGTGGTGGCTCGGACGCCTCTGCACCGGTTGCTGCCGTCCCTCTGTCCATAAACGGCCCCTCTCGTGCAGACACTCTGAAACCGGCTGCAGCATCTGCACCTTTGCAGCTCGACGGAAAAACAGATCCGGTCGTTGAACAACTGTTTCAGAAAGCTCAGCAGGCCGCGCAAGCCGGTCGGTATGCGGTTGCCGTGGAAGCGATCAGTCAGGCAATCGGACTTAACCCTGGTGATTTCCGCCTGTTTCGTTTGCGGGCAGATATCTATTCTCTGATCGGCGAATACGCCAACGCTCGCGCAGACTATTCTCTCGCCATTCGTACCGAGCCCGGGAACGCCGAACTGCGGAATATCCGTGGTTACTTTCTGATGTCCAGAGGCTTGTCGAAAGAGGCGGTGGCGGACTTCGACACGGCATTGCAACTCGATCCGGAATTTGCTGCGGCATGGAACAATCGAGGGCTTGTTGATCTTGCCAAACAGGATTACGAAGCGGCCGTGACTAACTTCGACAGGGCAGTGACCATCGATGACAGGTATGCAGATGCCCTTAACAATCGGGGCTTTACAAAATTCAAGATGGGACAACTGCCGGAAGCCCTGGCCGATCTGAAACGCACAGTGGAGCTGATGCCAGGCTATGCAACCGCGTGGAATAACTGTGGTCTGGTCTACATGCAACAGCACAAATACGCGCTTGCCGTGCACGCCTTCAGTCAGGCCAGTGGACTGTCCCCGACGGACGTTCGCTGGCTGGAACACAGACGGGAAGCACTTAAGAGGGACGGGCGATACGAAGAAGCCGGAGCGGACGCTGAGAAGATTCGCTGGTTGAACAGGCTGAGACAGTTGACAAAGCAGGCGCTGAGCCAGCCCGAAGTCTCAAGCACGTGGATGGATCGGGCGAGCCATCTGGTGGACGGTGCCGAATATGATGCAGCCATAGAGGACTATTCACGGGTGTTGACGCTGAATCCTGCCAATCACGAGGCGTTGTGTGGCAGGGCACTAGCCTGGTTGAAAAAGGGAAATCCACAAAAGGCTGTTTCAGACTGCAATGAGTCGTTGATCGCCACGCCTACTGCGTCCGCCTTCTCCATCCGGGGAGACGCATGGTTCGAACTGGCTCGCTACGATCAGGCGATTCAGGACTTTGAAGCAGCTCACCGGTTCGACGAGACCGTAGCGGAAGCATATCGTAAACGCTCAGATGCGCGGCGTGCAGAAGGGAATAGCGTTATGGCGGACGCTGACCGGAAAAAAGCTGACAGTATCTCCGCCGCCCTGAACGGAAAATCGAAGCCTGTGGAATCGGGCAGGGCTCAGTTACCCTTTCCTGAGTAATCTGCGGAATCCGATGCACCCGGTTGAAGCAGCGTTATCGTCCTGATCTGCATTGATCAGGCGTGGGTCTGCCGGGAAGTGGCGCTAATGGTCTGTTTGCCTCCCTATTCCTGCTTGAGTGGTCGCTGCATTAGCTCTTCTGTTGCTCGACCGGGCGACTTTCCGTCAAACAGAACGTCATGAACGGCGCGGGCGATGGGCATGTCGATGTGTTTATCCGCCGCAATGGCATATATGCTTTCTGCGGTATAAACACCTTCTGCGACCGCCTGCGTTGAGTTTTGTATTTCCGGCAGTGTGCTTCCGCGACCAAGCAGTTCTCCGACGCGTCTATTGCGGCTGTGTTGACTGCCACAAGTTGCAATCAGGTCACCGATTCCGGCCAGCCCATAGAAGGTTTGGGCATTCACACCCAAAGCCGTGCCGAAACGCACCATTTCTGCAAGTCCCCTGGTGATCAGGGCAGACCTGGCGTTGTCTCCAAAATCAAGACCGTCTCCGATACCCGCTGCAATGGCAATGACGTTTTTCAGGGCTCCTGCCAGCTCGACTCCTCGCAGGTCGGGACTGGAATACACGCGAAAATGTCTGTTGGAAAATGTGCGTTGGACGATCTCGGCAGCGGCGGCGTCAGCAGAGGCGGCAACCACTGTGGTGGGTTTTCCAGTTGCCGCCTCTTCTGCGTGGCACGGTCCGCCCAGGGCGACCACGGAGCGGCTGCCAAGCAGTTCCTGAATAATTTCACTGGGGCGAACCAGCGTTTCCACTTCGATGCCCTTTACTGCACTGACCAGCAGTGCAGACGCGGGGATGTGTTCCAGCATGGTGTTGAGTGCGTCACGAATAGCTCGTGTGGGCACGCATACCAGGATGATGTCTGCTCCGATGACGGCGCGCGAGGCGTCTGATGTAACATCGACACACTGTGGAATCCTGATGCCCGGGAGCAGCCTGGTGTTCTCACGCGTTTCAGCAATATGACTGGCAAAGACCGGGTTGCGAACCCACAGCCGCACGGCATTGGTCGATTCTTCGGACAATACAATGGAACAGGCTGTACCCATAGCGCCGCCGCCAAGGACACAGATCGACTTTTCTGGTGGCTGCGGGGTTTCTCTGTTCATCAGTTGTCGTCTGACGGCTCCGCTGGTGTTTTGAACTTTGATACGGACGATGTTCCAGGCTCGGCCTTGTCGGATTCGTTTGAATCTGTTGCGGCCGGCCTCGTCGGCGGTACTGTCACAGAGGGCTCCGGCGCTGTGTCAGCGTTTTTCGTGGCCTCCGGTGAATTTTCCTGGTTTTTTGAGGTCGGTGCGATTTCCGCCTCAGGGAACTGAAAATCTTCCCAAAGGTCTGCACGTGCGTCGTCAATCAGTGTGGCCGCGTCGTCGCTGACCTGCCGCAGGTAAACTTCAGCAAGAGGACGGAATCGGTTCTCTCCTCCGTCGCTGATCAGGGACTGCAGCAGGAATCTCGCGTTTGCGATGCTGCCCGATTCAATGCCTGCCATCGCCATCATGAACCTCGGTTCAACCTGTCCGCTTGGCAACGCCGTCAGCGGCATTTGGCTGTTGACCAGATGCGACAACGGCCATGGCGGCACCATAGTTCCGATTCGACTTTCGGCTGCAGGAACGAGCGGCAGTGTCTGCATCAGCGATCGGCCGATTTCGGGATTGCTGCCGAACTGCATAAAGACGTCAACTTTGTCCCTCCATGCATCAACTGCAGAAGGGTACGCTGCTTTTGCAAGCTGGCTCAGTGCGACAGGTGTGTGCCACTGCAGTCCCGCGAACTCAGGGCGCTGCTGATTTTCACGAATGATGGCAACCAGTTGATTCAATACTTCAAAGCCATCTTCCAGTTCGCCTGTCTCCAGGAGCATCTGCCCGCGCAGCATCTCGGCACGAGGGTCGGCTCTAAGCAGATCGATTTTTTCGTTTGCCAGATTGAGCGCCAGACGCAGATGGCCATCCTGGTGCAGTTGTTCTATGACGGTCAGCATCTGCATCGAATATTCCTGCAGATCGTCGGGGGGCTGTTGTGCCAGCAATTCGTCAACTCCCTGCTGTATGGTATCTTTCTGCTCCTGCCACAGTCTTCTCGCTTCGTACATCTGTCGCAGACTTTCCTCCGCATTCGGATCTCTCAGTAATCGATCCTCCTCCAGTTTCAGGAATTCCTCGACACATTCCAGTGCCAGCCCCGTTCGATTGCGCCCCTGATAAAGCTCCATCAGAGCCTGCCAGAGGTCTGCGGATTCCGGTTCCAGCAGAACGGCCTGCCGCAGTGCCATGACGGACTGCATGTATCGCATCGAATCTGCGCTGCCCCCCCCCAAAGCACTTGCGATAGCCTGTTCGAAGCCATCAAGTTGCATGTACGCAAGTCCCAGAAGCCGATACCCATCGGCGTTCTGCGGGTCCGTCAGCAGAGACTCATTGGCATTGCGGATCGTCAGCAGTGGTCCTGCAAGTGCATTGCCGATGGCGTCTGTGAATGCTGCTTCGTCAGGGGCATTTGCGTGGGCCACAGCATTGTTGTACACCAACTGCGCCGATGTCTGACTGTTCATGACAAAGGCGTGTTGTGCGGCCCGCAACGGCCCGCTGAGTGTGTGACGGGTGGTATAAACGTACTTAGTGTAAAAGTCACTCTGCCGAGCGAAGTCGAATCGTTCAACGTCAGCTACGTCCGCACTGCTGAAGACCATTTTCTTCAGGTCTACGGGAACGACATCGGCTGAAGTCCGCTGGAAAAACGCAGCTGACGGCCCGCGTTGTGTCAATGTCCAGTCGGGACTTTGTACGAACTTCATTGTTGTGCTGTATGCGGGAGGGCCCGGGGGTGACAGGCGTACCATCACGTGCGTCAGACCCAGTGCGTCATATTCTTCGTCCCAGTTCGGATCGACACGTTCATCCCGGGGCGGCGGCTCTGCCGTAATGTCAAGGCCACTGGTAATTGAGGGTTCCGGGTCAGGATTCTTCAACAGACTGCGTCGCAGACTGTCAAACCTGAAAATTGGCGATTCGCGGTTACTGTAGTTGCCAAACCTCCGTACTCGACTGTCGATGAAACTCTGATACCCGTGCCAGATCAGCAGGTCTCCCTGACTCATGCGGGTATGAAGAACGTGAGATTCAGCGGGTAGTTCGGCAAGTTGCTTCCCCAGCGTCTCCATCGTCGTTTTCAGATCCGCTTCGAAACCCAGGCCAACAGGGCTTCGTGTCGGCAGGCGGTCGGCAACCGTGAAGAACGCCAGAAAGGCCATGGCGAAGACTGTCACCGCACGGCCACCGCGCGAAAACAGCACCTCCCGGGGATCCACGGTGTATTCCTGACGGAATGACCGAGCATACCAGCGTTGCGCGGACGTTCCGGCGACCACTGCCGCAACCAGTGCTGCGGCCGGGAGTTCGTGAACAGCGAACAGAGCAGCGATAGAAAAACCGATTAATGTCAGAACCCAGGGAACGTCGTCCCGGCTTCTTGCGATAATGATAACCATCACAGCGATGAGCAACATTGCGAGTCCGGTAACGTACGCAAATTCGAAACCCTCCAGCACCTCGGGAACCCAAAGCGGAAAGTACTCGGTGCGACCGTCCAGAAGAACGGCCGGAGGCAGAGTGCTGCCTCCGGAATCAGTCAGCGGTCTCATCTCCGCCATTGACGGATACTCGATCGTGTAGGTCGTTATGATCGACGTCACACTCGCGATGGGAGCAGGGGTTATCAGCAACGCCAGAACAGACAGTCCCGCGGACATCCACAGCGATGCGGGTGACACACCAGGCGCCTCACCGCTGCGTTCTGCCATGACCTTACAGATCTGCAGACCGGCTGCGAAAAGCACAACGGCAAAAATTCCGATGTAGGCGTGCGAATCGAAGTTCGCCCAAACAGCGACGAGTAGTGGTATCTTCCAGTAGGTGCCCGTCGCACGTCCTTCGCTGTAACGGTGCAGATGAAGCAGCACCAGAACCATGCCGACCAGCGTCACGATGTCGGTCACCGGCTGAAAATCGATTGAGCAGGCGGCAACCGCCAGTACACAGCATATTGAACTCCACCAGGTCGGCATACCGCTCACAGAGATCAAAGACAACACGTAGGCTATCACGCCCGCAAGCAGAGCCTTGAACACAGTCAGCCCGTTTGCGCCGCCAACCGAATACACGTAGCTGATCAGATGATCGAAGGCCCAGCCCGACGTCGCGACAGGCTGATTGTCAAGTGAGTAGGAGAGTGTGTCGTTCGTTGACGGCAGGTATCCTGACTCAGCCATCTGTTCACCGGAACGAATGTGGACCAGCGTCCGCGTATCAGCCATCTGGCTGAACCCGAACAATACGGCCAGGAATATGGCCGCCCAGCGCAACATGTAGTCACCGCGGATTGCTTCTTCTTCAACCAGTTCGGGTGTCAGTTCTTCCTCTTCAGGCAACTCATCATCAAACTCCGGCGGATCGTCCGGCGGATCGTCCGGCGAATTGGATTCTGTGGAAGCAGCGGCAACCGGGGCAATGCCACCTTCCGCTTTGTCTGCATCTTTCGCCGCATCCTTGTCCCCGGAAACCTGCGCGTCCGCAGTTGTTCCCGTTGACGTCTCGTCATCCTTCGGCTGCTGGGGTTGTGTTTCGTCGCCCTGGTCCTGTGAATTGCTCACGCTATGTTCCTCGACACCGCAGAATCCCGCTGCTCATTCGTTTCTGGCAGCTTGTGCTGACGTAACTCGTTTTCCGGAAATCACTTATGAAGTCGGCAGCCGTTCGGCGCGCACGACCCCACTGATTAGCGTACGAGGATCAGATGTGCACCGTTGGCGAAACGTCACAAAGCGAACGGAAGACGACAAGACACCGACGGCTGCCAGATGGTAGTAGCGAACAGGTATGCCACGATGCGGCAGGCTGATCGACTGGTCTGACTACAGTTCGAAGTATTCATCTTCCTCGTATTCTTCCAGCTCGTCCAGTTCTTGAGCATCGTCCGGGGCTTCAGCGTTCGGCACATCCGGGGACTGTTTGTCGGATTGGTCGGGACCGAAATCACCGACGGTGGCAGCGGGCCGTTCAGGTCTGTCTTCTGCTGACGGACGCCTGGTCTCCAGGAATTCCGGTGAAATCACCTGTTCAGGTACAGCGGAAAGTGAGGCGGATGACGTGGGCGGTCGTGAAAGGCTGCCGGCTGTCTGTTTCACCTTTCTGTTGACCAGGTAGATCTTGGCAAACAGGTCGATACCGGACACGATGGCCACGGCAACGGACAGCCAGACAACGATACTGAGAGGAATAACATTCATCAGGACTGCCAGGACCATAATGCCGCAGATTATGGCCAACACCAGAAAGATCGTGGATCGTGTTGCAATACCGCCTTTTTCTACCCTCTTGGCGTGAACCGCAAGAGCATTTTCGACGGATTGAGTCGACAGAGCGCGAAATGAATTCATGTCGTTTCGTAACGCATCAAGATCGACTTTTGTTTTTTCGGCTGCCGGAGTTTCATTTGCTGTCGACGGTTTGACTTCGGCGACTTCTTCCACCGCTCCCGCCGCCTGACTGTCGTAATCTCCCGCCATGTATGCATCGATGAATGAACGTGTTCCGGGGACTTCCGGATCCGTCACGACTGCCGGGACTGCGGTGAGGTTTTCAGACGGGGCGGCCGCCGACGACGAACTGGATGCCTGGACTAATTCTTCGGGCAATGTGCCACCGGCCTTCTGACGGTTCCGAGCCAGTAGCTGTTCCATATAGTCTGCAACAAATTCATCGGCTTTCGTCTGTTCATCTTCACAGGGGACGGCTTCGTCACCCTGCGATTCCAGCAGTACAGCTTCAGGACTGTCAAAGCTCAGGGAAACTTCTTCTGATCCCTCCTGACCGTAGTCCTCGATAGGCACCGGAGTTGACACGTCAACCCCGCGTTCCGTGGCGGGTTCGCCACTCCCCAGACCAAACATCTCTGCCAGTTCAGAGCGTAGTGATGATTGCTCTCCGTCATCGGCAGCATCAATGGAACCCGTATCTGCCGTGTCAGTGACTGATGGCTCTTCATACGGCTCCGCCGGAGGGACCTCCATCGCGGGCTGATGGTCCACCGCGACCTGTATCTCGGCTCGGGCAAGTTCAAGACGCTGGCGTGACTCCAGTAGTTGCCGCTGCTGTTCCTCAATATCCTGTTCCGTATTTTCAATTCCGCGTTGCCGCTCGCGTATGTCCGCGTCACGCTGATCAAGTACAGCGATGCGGTCATCCAACTCTGCATGCTGCAGCTTAATCTGTTCAGCATCCCTGCGAGTTTCTACAGACTCGCCCAAATGCATCTGTAGCTCAAGCAGTACCTCATCCTTTTCTGCAAGCTCTCGTCTGAGTTCTGCGATTTCAGCTGATGCCGCGCTGACGTCCGTTTGTTCGTCACTGTTGCTCTTGGCAGCCACAATCCGGGCGTGTTCGAGTTGATCCTTGAGCTGACTGATGATTGCTTCATATTCGCACAACATTGCCTGTGCAGCATCGTCCGCACCCGATTCTGTTGTCACCTGACTGGAAGCATTATGCCATTCGGCACGTTCACTGTCGAAGTTGCTGACGACTTCCCCCAGGTACTGCTGCAGTTCTTCAATGTCTTTGTGACTTTTCGACAACTGGGTCTGTACCTGATGCAGTTCGTCATTACTGTCTGTGAGCAACTGCTGCTGATCTGTCTCTTCGTATGATATCTTTTCCGCCGCGGATTCCTGCTGGGCCAACAGTTCGTCTCGAACTGACTGAAACGCTCCGCGCAGTTCAGTCAGCGTGGTGGTCAACTCATCACGCTCTGCAGTCACACGCTGTGTTTCCTGCTGTGCATCTTCGAGCTCGGCGACGACTTTCTGATCCGGGACTACCGGATCGGTTGCGGGGGAGTGAGAGGTCGCGTTTGCCTTCGTCAGCCTCTTTAACTGGAGCACGCGAGCGGCGGTTTCCACGTGGCGAGCTTCGAGTTCAGCTTCCCACGCAGCCAGTTTTTCGGCCTGCGTATGTAACGCCGCCTCTGCGGCGTTCATCTGTTCAGTCGCACGAGCTTGATCACCTTCCTCAGCGTTCCGGGATTCTTCAGCGGACGCGATGTCCCGTTCACTCTGGTCTTTCTCGCGTATGGCGATCTTATGCTGTCGCTCCTCAAGAGCCGCTTCCCTTGTCGCCAACGTTGTTTCCCGATCGGTCAGCTGCAGTTCCTGCCGCTTGACGTCCTGTCTCTGCAACACGTTGTCTGCTTCACTGTCGCGCAGACGTTCGGCTTGTTCTTCTACGTCACGAGCCGCCTTTTGAACCGCAGCAGCACGCTCGTCGATCTCAGCTTCGCGAGTTTTCAGAAGTCCTGCCTGCTGTTGGCGATCAATCTCAATGGCATCATCGACTTTGCTTTGGTGAGCAGCCAGGTCGCCTTCCAGCTTTGTAATACGTTTCAGCGACGATTCCAGTTCTGTCTGTCGCTGCGATTCGCTCTGTCGAGCAGACACAATTTCGTTCTGCCTGTCAGCCAGTTCGCCTTCCAGCTTTGTTATGCGTTTCAGCGACGATTCCAGTTCTGTCTGTCGCTGCGATTCGCTCTGTCGAGCAGACGCAATATCGTTCTGTCTGTCAGCCAGTTGGGTGTCGCGGTCAGCCAG
>Ga0315331_10004073_pt1 | contig 11044 bp, 8 predicted proteins | sample M160m34915metaG_FD_203456 | JGI IMG/M metagenome (GOLD analysis project Ga0315331, IMG submission 203456) | Ammonia-oxidizing marine archaeal communities from Monterey Bay, California, United States - M1 60m 34915 | ecosystem: Environmental > Aquatic > Marine > Intertidal zone | place: USA... | reverse complement strand
CACCGCGCCCATCAGAAATCTGTTCATCTCCCTACCCTAATATCAACTACAACTATGAGATGCACACAATAGCGCGACCTAACCGTGACGCAAATCGTTTATGGGCGTTGGTCAATCCTCCCAGCTGGTATAAGTTCACCTCCCATTTCAGAGAGACCAAGATGCCCAATTTCCACACACCCGACCTGAGCACCAGCCCTGACAGCCCCTTCGCCCGCGATGAAAACGGCAAGCTAGCGCGCCGTATGTACTGGCTCGATATGGGCGACACATCGGTGGTGCTGGCGATGACCCAGGGCATCGGCACCGCGCTGACGGCGGACGAAAAACGCGCGCATCTGGCGGATATCGGCCGCGAGCACCTGATCGATCAGGTGTGTACTCAGGAAATCCTCCCGCCGGAGTGAACAGCACGCGGTCGTTCATTAGCAGGGTGGTTACTCCAATGACCTCGCCTGTTTGAAAAAATCCTACACTTAATCTTTCGCCCCCGTGGCAAGGGTCCATTTATCCATCGTGCCGCTCTCAGCCATGCCCCGCCCCGGCTCGGAGGCCGGAGGAATAAAGAAATGTGTCTTTTTCCGAGGTTCGGGCGATCGCCCCGGCAGCAACCCCTACTCCGTCGCGACCTCGTGCGCCGCCTGCTGGCGGTGGACGTCGACCAGAACATCCGGGCTCAGCTCGTCGATCATGCCCCAGCTTCGCATCCAGTCATAGGTGCGCTGCAGCTCGTCTTCCGGGATCGGCGCGGGATCGACCATCTGCAGCCGCGACAGGCGGAAATCGTCCACCGTCAGCGTGTCGATGCCCGGATGCTGGCCTTTATGCCGGTCGATAAAATACTGCATGAAGCGGCGCTTGTCGGAATTGATCAGCCGCACCGCCTTTTTCACCGCGCGGTTGAACGCCGCATAGGTATCCGCATCGATGTCGTCGGACGCGACTTCGGTGCCGTGATACATGCCCTCGATGATGATCCGGCAGCCGTTCTTTTCCGCCAGGCTCAGATATGGCTCGGTCAGGGTCGTTGCATCAACATCGCCGTTGATCAGCGCATCGTAGCGCGCGGACGAGCCGTTCGGCGCGCGGCAGGTCTGGATCAGATCGCGCGGCAGGAAGCCTTCGAGCATCTGATAGGTCAGGTAATGGGTGCCGAAATAATACGGCACCGCGACCTGCCTATTCGCCAGCTGCTGCGGCGAATACACATCCGAATCCGGAGCGACGACGATACCGGCCCATACCATGATCGAGCGGCGCCCGAGCTGGCGGCCCTTTGCATTGGTATCCTGCACACGCCGGTAATTACCCCATTCGCAAGCATTGTACATATCGGCACCGCCTTTCTCGAAGGCTTCGCCGTGGCTCGCAAACGCCGACAACCCGTCGGGTGTCGTGATCTTGGGGTCGACCTTGCGCGGCGCATTGGCGCGCTTCACCCATTCGATCTCGATGCCTTCCTCGGCAAACAGGCCTTCGTCATCGGCGACGAGTTCCGCCAGACCTTGGAAGGGCGATGTGGTTTCCAGACGCATTTTTTTCATGATCTTAGTCATCTGCTTGCTCCTATTCCGCGGCCTGGCCCGGTGCCTGCATCAGCCCGAGAACCGCCTGTAACTTCCTGTCGCCGAACTGTTCGGCGATGAACCTTTCGGTGATTTTACCGTCCCGCAGGTCGGCGGCAAGGGCTCTGTCATCGCGCTCCGCCGCTACGCCATATCCGCCGCCGCCGGGGGTTTCGATGCGCACGATATCGCCTTTTTTCAACGCATCCACGCCCTTGGATTTCAGAGGTGCATCGTCTTTGCCGGGATTGAGCACGAACCGTCCCGGCTGGCCGACACTGCCGCCTTCGGCGCCCGGGACCGTGTTTTTCTGGCGGTCGCCATAGCGCGAGAACACGACGCCGTCGGTCAACACCTCCACCTCCCGCGCCAGGCCCAGCGCGCCGCGGTATTTCCCGGCACCGCCGGAATCCGGCAGTAATTCGTAGGACCAGATTCGCACCGGGTATTCGTGTTCGATCATCTCGGTCGGCGTGTTCTTGAACCGCGCCATGTGGGTGTCCTGCGCATCGCGGCCGTCCTGTGTCGGCCGGCCGCCGGAACCGCCGCCGAAAATATCGTTATAGCTGAACGCACGATCGGTTTCCGGGTCGCGCCCGACAAACGCGACATGGCTGATCTGGGCATGGCTCGGCGCCATCATCTCGCCCGGCATCATCTTGCCGATCGCGATCAGAACCGCTTCCTGCACCTTGAGCGAGACATTGGTGCGCGCCGCGGTTGCCGCGGGCTTTACCGGGTCGACGACCGAGCCCTTGCGGGTCTTGATGTCGACGACGCTGAACACGCCCTGGTTCGGGGTCACGTGTTTGTCGAGCGCAATCATGAAACCGTATTGCACGGCGGCCAGCGTGGTCGCCAGCGGGCAGTTGATATTGCCCTTCACCTGGTCGGCGCAGTCGGTCAGATCGACCGTGACGTTCCTGCCCTTTTTGATGATCTTCACCCGGATCGGGATGGCATCTTCGGTGATGCCGTCATCGTCGACCACATCTTCGCCGGTGAATTCCCCGTCGGGCAGCCGGTCGAGACCGAGCTTCAGACGGTCCTCGGTTTCCGCGATGAGCATATCGGCGGTGCGTTCGATGGTGTCGAGCCCGAAGCGGTCGACCGCCTCAAGGTAGCGGCGGATACCGGTGAGGCAGCTCGATGCCTGGGCGCGGATATCGCCCAGCGTTTTGTGGGGCACGCGGATGTTGTTTTCGATCATGGCGAACAGATCGGGGTTTTCCGCGCCGGCGATGTAGAGCCGCACGAACGGAAAGCACAGCCCTTCGGCGTAAATCTCTGTCAGGCCGCCGGCGACGCCGCCGGGCGACGCCCCACCGAGGTCGGAATGGTGCGCGACCGAGCCGACATAGCCGATCAGTTCGTCTTCGCGGAACACGGGCGAGATCATCATCACGTCCATGATGTGCTGGCCGCCGCGGAACGGATCGTTCGCGATCAGCACGTCGCCGGGCTGCAGGGGCGTGCGCTCCATGTGTTTCATGGCTTCCAACATCGTCAGCGTCGAGCCGGCCAGCAGCATCGGCGCATGTTTCGACTGGACGATCACCCGGCCATTGCGGTCGAAGAGCGCGCAGGACAGATCCTGCACCTCCTTGATGACGGTGGAGCGCGCGGTGCGCATCAGGGTGGTCGCCATGTCTTCCGTCACCAGTTCCAGCGCATACCGGATGACCTGCGCCTGCACGCGGTCTCTCATGTCGGTGTTCGAGCTATTCGAAAGGCGATTGTCGGGCATGTAGGTATCCTGCCTTGTCCGGCGGTTATTTAAGCATGAAGCGCGCTGACGCTGAAGCGTTCGTTCGGGTCCGCCGAACGTCTAGATTGAGGTAGCGGTCGACGGTCGCGGTCCATCCCGGCGGGATCAGCGCCGAGGAGCCCTCGCCCTCGATCACGGCGGGACCCGCAATCTCGGTGCCGGCCGACAGTGCGGGCCGCCGCCAGACTTCTGCTGCCCGGGTCTCGCGGATCCCGGTGAAATAAACGTCCCTTGTGCCGGCTCCGGCTCCGGCTTCGGCTTCGGAATCGCCTGCCGGATAGTCTTCGGGCACCGGAAAGTCGAGCTCCGCCCCGCGCACCGAGACGCGCAGCTGGACGATTTCAACCGTCTCGTCGTCCGACCGGTAGGCGTAACGCCGTTCATGCTGTGCGTGAAAGGCGTCCACGAGCCTGTCGATCAGTCCTATCGCCGACTGTCTGTCCCACGGCGTGTCCAGATCGATCGCCAGATCGTAGGACTGTCCGGCATAGCGCATATGGGCGTGCCAATGGGTCACCAGCGCGGCCGTATCGGCCCCGGTCGACGCCATGGTCTGCCGCGCCTCGCTGTCCAGCCCGTCGATCAGGGCGGCGAGTTCGGTATCCGAATACGCGTCGGTGTCACACATCACCATGGCCGCGCTGTCCCAGCGCAGGGGGCACAGCATGAGGCCCACGGCGGAGAAATTTCCCGCCAGGTAGGGAATGATCGCCCGGCGCATGCCCATGGCCTCTGCCAGTTCGACCCCGTGGGTCGGCCCGGCCCCGCCATAGACCAGCAGCGGCAAATCCCGGATATCGAGCCCCTGCTCCAGGGTGTGCCCGGCAATGGCCTTGACCATGAGTGCCTGAATGATTTCGAGCACGCCTGCGGTGGCGGTCGGCACATCGGTCGCGAGATGAGCGCTGATCTCTGAACTAAAGGCGCGCTCGGCGGGGGTGCGATCCAGCGTAAACCCGCCGCGACCGGCCAGGTCGTCTCCCAGCCGGTTGAGCAGCAAATCCGCGTCGGTGATGGTCGGCCGCGTCCCGCCGCGGCCGTAACAGGCCGGTCCGGGCACGGAGCCGGCGGATTCTCGGTCGACCTGGATAAAGCCGATCTCATCGACCAGCGCCAGCGACCCGCCCCCCGCCGCCACGGCGGAGACATCGATCATCGGCACGCGCAGCGGATAGCCCGCAATCTCGCCTTCGAATTTCTGCACCGGCCGGCCGTTCTCAACCACGCCGATATCGAGACTGGTGCCCCCCATGTCGATGGTGATCAGCGAATCCAATCCCAGGGCGCGCCCCATATTCGCCGAGGCAAGCACGCCGGCGGCGGGGCCCGAATTCACGATATTGACCGGGCGTGACGCCGCCAGGGTACAACTGGTGAGACCGCCGGACGCCATCATGATCCATACCGACGGCACGCCGGCATCGGTCATGCGGTCTTCCAGCGTCGCCAGGTACGGTGCCAGAACCGGTTTGAGCAACGCATCGAGCACCACGGTGCTGGTGCGCTCGAATTCCCTGATTTCAGGCGACACATCGGACGATAGCGACACATACACGCCGGGCAGTTCGTCCATGACGATGTCCGAGATACGCTTTTCATGATCCGGATTTACGAAGGAAAACAAGCAACTTACGGCTATTCCTTCGACGTTTTCGGCGGCCAGGCCGCGGAGGGTATCCCGCAGCGCGTCTTCATCCAGCGGCACGAGGATGTCGCCCCGGGCGCCGGTCCGTTCCGTCACTTCGAGCCGCAGCGACCGGGGAATCAGCGGCTGGGGGTTGTCGATATTGAAATCGTAAATCCCCGCCTCGGGCCGCTGGATGCGGCCGATATCCAGCACGTCGCGAAAGCCTTTGGTGGTGAGCAGCGCGCCGCGCGGCAGTTTGTTCTCGATGACCGCATTAGTCGCCAGGGTGGTCGCGTGCCGCAGGGTCGTAATGCCGGCGGCACCGCCCTCGAACAGAGAAATGCCGGCCAGCATCGGCGCGACCGGGTCGGCGTAATCGGTCGGCACCTTCGCGGAGTCGAGCGCCCCGGTACGGGTGTTCAGCCGGACCACATCCGTAAACGTGCCGCCGACATCGATGCCGATGCGATATTGATCGTCTGTCATCCCGTGTTTGTACGGATCGGACGGCCCTCCGCCAAGTGCTTTGCCCATATTGACCCGCCCGCGCTGTCCGGCGAAGCTGGCCCGAACATGCTTATCTGAAGGTGCTTTCTATGACCGATGCCTACATCCCTTACGGCGGATACTGGTCCACCCCATTTGCCAAGTGGCAGGGCACGCTGAGCCATCTCAATTCCGTCGAACTTGCCGCCCATGTGGCGAAGGACGAACTGGAGCGGCGCGACATCGATGCCGCCGGGTTCGATATGGCGATCCTCGGCATGACGGTGCCGCAGCACAAATCGTTCTACGGCGCGCCGTGGATGACCGGGATGATGGGCGCCGACCGCGTGACCGGCCCGACCATCACCCAAGCCTGCGCAACATCGGCCAGATGTCTGCAGAACGCGAGCCAGGAAATCGACGCCGATACCGCGGACTCGGCGCTTGTGGTCGCCACCGACCGCACGTCGAACGGCCCCAATGTCTATTATCCGAACCCGCTCGCGCCTGGCGGCACCGGCACATCGGAGAACTGGGTGCTCGACAATTTCGGACACGACCCCTACGCCCATGTCGCCATGGTCGGCACCGCGGAAAACGTCGCGCGGAAATGGCAGATCACCATCGACGAACAGCATGACGTCGTCGCCCAGCGCTACGAGCAGTATTGCGATGCCACGGCGGACGACCACGCGTTCCAGAAAAGGTATATGCGTCTGCCCTTCGAGGTGCCGGACCAGAAATTCCGCAAGACAGTCGCCACGATGGCCGGCGACGAAGGCGTGTTCGAGACCACCCGCGACGGGCTGAACAAGCTCAAACCCGTCATGCAGGACGGCACGGTCACCTTCGGCAGCCAGACCCACCCGGCAGACGGCAACACCGCCATGATCGTCACCACCCGCGACAAGGCGAAGGAAATGTCCGCCGATGCCAAGATCGAAATCCGCCTCTCCGGGTTCGGCCAGGCGCGGACGGAAAAGGCCTTCATGCCCCATGCGCCAGTCCTCGCTTCCCAGCGCGCCCTCGACCATGCCGGTATCTCGCTCGACGACATCACGGCGGTGAAGACCCACAACCCCTTCGCGGTAAACGATATCGTGTTCTGCCGCGAAACCGGCTTCGACGTCACCAAGATGAACAATTACGGCTGTTCGCTGATCTGGGGACACCCCCAGGGCCCGACCGGCCTCCGCGCAATCTGCGAACTGATCGAGGAGCTGGTCATCCGCGGCGGCGGGTACGGGCTGTTCAACGGCTGCGCGGCGGGCGACAGCTCGGTCGCCGCCATCATCGAAGTGAGGGACGCGGCATGACCGATACACCCGATACATCCAACAGCGTCGAAGGCCGCGTCGTGATCGTCACCGGCGGTGGCACCGGGATCGGCCGCGCCTATGCCAAGCACTTCGCGGAACACGGCGCCATCCCCGTTATCGCGGAGATCAATGGACAGGCAGGCTCCAGCGTCGCGGCGGAAATCGACGCCGCCGGCGGGCGCGCGCTCGCCGTCCAGACCGATGTCAGCGACGAGGACTCTGTCGCGGAAATGATCGCCCGTGCGATGGAAGAATTCGGCCGGATCGATGTGTTGCTGAACAACGCGGCCATCTTTTCGACGGTGACGCGATCGCGCTTCGAAGACATCACCCGCGACGACTGGACCAAGATGCTCGACGTCAACGTCATCGGCACATGGATCTGTTCGAAACTGGTCGTGTCCCACATGGAAGCCGGCGGATATGGCCGCATCATCAATATATCGTCTTCCACCGTGCCGGTCGGCCTGCCGCTGCTGACCCATTACGTGACGTCGAAAGCCGCGGTCGTCGGGCTGACGCGGTGCATGGCGAGCGAACTCGGCGAGCGCGGCATCACCTGCAACGCCATCCTGCCCGGCATGACGGAATCGGAGGTCGAGTATGTCGGGCGCACCGAAGCAAGCCTCACCGGTGTCCTGGCGATGCAGAAAATCAAACGAATCGAACAGGCTGACGATCTTGTCGGGATGGCGCTCTTTCTGGCATCCCCGGCAAGCGGATTTATGACCGGCCAGTCCCTGCTGGTCGACGGAGGCATGGCGTACTCATAATGAAAGCACTTATCCTGAACGGCCCCGGCGCGTTCTCGCTCGAAACCGTTCCCGATCCTGCCCCCGGCCCCGGCGAAGCCGTCGCCCGGGTCATCGCCTGCGGCGCGGGGCTGACGATCCAGCACGTAAAGGCCGGCCGCGCAAAGGTCGATTACCCGCGTATCATCGGCCACGAGATCACGGGCGTCATCGAAGCTATCGGCCCGGGTGTCACCGACATTGCCGTCGGCGATCCGGTGACGGCCTATTTCTATCTGACCTGCGGGACCTGCAAATGGTGCCGGATCGACCGCGAAACCCTGTGTGAGAATTTCGGTGGTTATATCGGGCGCGCCTGTGACGGCGGCTATGCGGAACTGATGAAACTGCCGTCGAAGAATTTCCTCAAGCTGCCGGAATCATTGGACTGGAAGGCGCATCCGGCGGAAATCGGCGTGATCACCGATGCCATCGCCACCCCGGTCAAAGTGATCCGGCATGCGGGCGTGAAAGCCGGTGAGACGGTTGCCGTGTTCGGCGCCGGCGGCGGGCTCGGCATCCATATGCTGATGCTGGCCAAATGGGCGCATGCGAAAGTCATCGCGGTCGACATTGCCACGGACAAGTTCGATGCCTGCCGCAACGCCGGGGCCGACATCTGCATCGATCCGCGTGACGGCGATGCCGTCGCAGCGCTGAAAGATATCTCGGGCGGCGGCATCGACGTCGCGATCGATTTCGTGTCGTCGACCGAAACGCTTGAAACGGCGGTGCAGGCTCTCGGGCGCGGCGGACGCATGGTGACACTCGGCGGATCGGGCCAGAATTTCAGGGCCAATTCCCACGCCATGCTGGAAAAGGAACTCGTCCTGATGGGCAGCCGCTACGCCACACGCCAGGAAGTGATCGAGTCGCTGGAACTCTGCGGGCGCGGCGATGTCTGGCCGCTGGTCACCGAAACCGCGGACATGGCCGGTGCGGATGCGCTGCACGAAAGGGTCGAAAAAGGCCTCGTCACCGGACGCGCCGCGATCATGATCGGTGTCGCCTGATCCGCGTGGAAAATCTGCCGAAGGTATACGACACCGTCGTCCATATGCTCGCCGATGCGGCGGCACGAAACCCCAACGCGATCGCGCTGCGCAACGGCACCGACAGCCTGACCTATCGCGACTATGCGGCGAGCGTCGCCACGCTTGCCGAACGGTTGAGCGCCCTCGGCGCGCGCGGCGAACGGATCGCGCTGATGATGGGAAATTCCGTCGACATGGCAATCGCCATGTTCGCCGTCCATGCTGCAGGCGCGCAGGCCGTGCCGATCAACCCGCTCTATACTGCGCGCGAAGCCCAGTACATCCTAGACGACGCCGCACCGGTCGCAACGATCCATGACCCGGCGGTCGCCGTGATGATCGGGACGCTCGACCGGACCGGCGAGCGCATCCTCGGTGGCGGCACCGATTTTGTCGCGCGTCGCGACACCGCGCTGCCGACACCCTTTCCCACCGCCGACGACCTTGCCACCCTGCAATATACCGGCGGGACGACCGGCTATCCGAAGGGCGTCAACGTCACCCATCGCCAGATGTCGGTGAACATTTCCCAACGCGAAGCCATCCTGCCGACCGAGCCCGACCGTGAATCCATTGTCTGCGTGATGCCGCTGTTTCACGTCTTCGCGGTGTCAATGTGCCTTCATCTCGCGGTCTATTGCCGCGGCCGCATGTTTATCCTGGAACGCTATCACCCTGTCCTGCTATGCGAGGCGCTCGAACGCGAAATGATCACGGTTCTGCCGGCCGGCCCGACCATCTTTACCGGGCTGCTCAATTTCGACGGCTTTGCGGCAACCGACCTCCAGCACCTCAAATGCTGTTATTCCGGGTCCGCCCCGCTGCCCGAGGAAACCCTGCGCCGGTGGGAAGATGCGACCGGCTGTTTCATCCTCGAAGGATACGGCCAGACGGAAGCCGGCCCGGTTCTGACCTACAACCCGGCAATCGGCATAAAAAAACCGGGCTCGGTGGGTGTCGCCCTGATCGACACCGAGGTGCAGATCGTCGACCTGGACACCGGCGACGCGCCGCTTTCCGCGGGGAATGTCGGCGAAATCCGCGCCCGCGGCCCCCAGATTATGGCAGGCTACCGGAACCTGCCGACAGAAACCGCGGACACGCTGCGCGACGGCTGGCTCTATACCGGCGATATCGGGGAATTCGATGCCGACGGCTATCTTTTCATCCGTGACCGGAAAAAGGATATGGCCATCGTCGGCGGCTATAACGTGTTTCCCCGCGAAATCGACGAAGTTCTCTATACCCATCCCGACGTCGCGGACACTGCCGCCATCGGCGTGGCGGACGATTATTACGGCGAGGTGATACAGGCCTGGGTGACGTTGAAGCCCGGCGCGACCTGTAGCGCCGACGATCTGCTGGCCTTCTGCGCTGCTAATCTTGCGAAGTACAAAGTGCCGAAATCGATCCTGATCGGCGAGGCGATTCCCAAAACCACCGTTGGCAAGATCGACAAGAAGGCGCTTCGGGAATAAAATCCCGCCATGGAACATTCCCATCACCCGGTCGCCATCCGCGAGCGCATCGAAAAAGGCCCCAAAACATCCTATCTCAGCGACTGGGTCTATGGCGGTATCGACGGCGCGATTACGACCTTCGCCATCGTCGCGGGCGTGGTCGGCGCGGAGATGTCGACCCGGGTCATTCTGATCCTTGGCGCCGCCAATATCATCGCCGACGGTTTTTCCATGGCGGCGAGCAATTACAGCGGTACCAAGGCCGAACTGGACGATTATCGCCGTCACCGCGCCTATGAAGAACAACAGATTGAACGCATCCCCGAAAGCGAACGCATGGAAATCCGCGAGATTTATCGCGGCAAGGGCTTCGAAGGTGACGATCTCGAACGGGTAGTGGATGTCATCACTGCCGACAAGACCAGGTGGGTCGACACTATGATGGTGGAAGAGTACGGCATGCCGACCACCTATCGCGACCCGATGAAATCAGCATTGTGCACGTTTGCCGCTTTCGTCGTCTGCGGGCTGGCGCCGCTATTGCCGTTCTTCCTGTCCCTGCCGAACCCGTTCGAGACGGCTATCGTCCTGACGGCCGTGGTGTTTTTCGGCATCGGGTCGATCAAGAGCAAGTGGGCGACGCAAAGCTGGTTGCGCTCCGGCTACGAGACCCTGGCCATCGGCCTCGCCGCGGCGGGGATTGCCTGGCTGATCGGGCATCTGCTGAAAGAAGCGTTTCTGTAGATCGCTTCCTGTTTTGACGGCACCGGCCCTCTCCCCTCCCGGCCACCCATAAGGATAATCCCGTGGGTGGCCGGGAGGGGAGAGGGCCGGTGCGATTCCGCGTAAGCGGAAAGTTTTCTAGACGGTCAGGCGCTACCCGGCTCTTCCAAGAACGGTGAGAAACCGTCTTTGAGTTTTTCCGGCGCAAATCCGTCGCCGATCTTTTCCAGCCCGATGATTTCCAGCACGTTGCCGTCCGGGTCGTGGAAAT
>Ga0315331_10004070_pt1 | contig 11046 bp, 13 predicted proteins | sample M160m34915metaG_FD_203456 | JGI IMG/M metagenome (GOLD analysis project Ga0315331, IMG submission 203456) | Ammonia-oxidizing marine archaeal communities from Monterey Bay, California, United States - M1 60m 34915 | ecosystem: Environmental > Aquatic > Marine > Intertidal zone | place: USA... | reverse complement strand
GCTACGATGAGCATAATATATATGAGAACAGTATACAAGAGTATTAATAACCAATACATTAAAAAGGTATGTTAGACTTATGTACTCTAAACCTGAGGTGGTGATTTTGGCATGTATTCGCGTATCCGCTTGGCCTCTCTTAATATGACGAAAGACGTTAATATCTGAACAAAAATTACAAAGAATGTCAAACCAAGTGTGTAACTATAGTTTCCAATGTCCGAACCAAGCTGTATTAAGAAAGCTCCCGCGGCAAAAATCTCTAGCAAAGCCAGCACTGCCAGAACATAGGCAATTCCTAGCATCCGTTGGGCAAACGCAAGCCGGTTAGGGGCCGTATCTTTCTGGTACTTATAACATGTCATATACCAATTAACACATGCTTTATATAATCCCTATTTCCACTCTATAAATTCTACGAATAAGTGAATAGATGAATAACAGATTTAATAAGTCAAAGATGTCTCGACGTGTCACCTGGAAACCTGAACCGCGAATACCGCAGCATCTAGTAAACCCACACAATGGTAATCTTTTCATTGACGATGACGTTATAAACGATTTCCATATCATCAAAGAACACGGTTCTGTAACGTACACGAAATTACACGCAGTGTTGATTGGTGACAACAAGTGGAGAGCAAAGATATATGGCGACTATCCATTCTCTAAAAAGTTTGTGGTCGAAGTATCTGGAGAATCAGACGAATGCTGGATGCAAATACAAGCATTTGTTAAAGAGAATCACAAGGCAATAACAACAGACAAAGCACGCGCCGATGAAGTGGCGGCACAAGCTGCGGAACGCATAGCGGACCTTGCCACTAAAAATCTAGAGACCGAACTATAGTTTTCTCCAAGTAACTAGACGTTGTTCGTAGAAATCCCCTACGTGTATGAGGGTTTTTTAGCCTGAGTAACAACGGTTTCAACTTTGGATTGAACTTAGAAAAGTAAGAAAAGACACTGTACAATTGGAACAAGTCGGAGTCGTTTCGAATGTAACCCGGTACACTATCGAACAGATTGGACCAGTGGACGTACTTCTCCGTAGACTCTGAATAGTTTCCCAACATATAATCCAACCAAGGGTGATGCAACGCCTGCTGACGATGCGTTGAGGTCGTGTCTCTCAGAACGTCAAATGGCGATATAGCCAGGTCGAAATCAATTAGCTTCGCAACACCGCTACAAATAAAAATGTTATGCGGGTGCAAATCTCTGTGGCAGGGTTGAAGTGTATCTTTGTGGTCTCTATTGTATACTTCCTGGACCGTTTTATCGAAAGAGTTCAACGCGACAAGAATGCTGGAAAGTATTTCGAGGTCTTGCTGCGTACCGGAGGGTTGATAGTCGTATAGCTCATGCCCTTCTAACTTCTCCATTATTATCCAAGGGCGACAGTTGTAAACGCCATACTCGAACACGTGTGGGGATATATCATCAGGTAATATCACTGTCATAGCTATATCACGTACGCTTCTTCGCGAATCGGTGGATGGTGCATATAGTTTCAACACGCCTAGCACGTTTGCTTTTTTTACTAGGTACACATGTGCACCAGATTTTCCATCCGTCAATGCGCGCTGCTTCTTCCATGTTCTTAGAGGGTCGGTGGATGGCGTGCGTCCACAAAGAGTATTTGTAATAAAAGTTCTTAACATTTATATTATTATTAATAATTAAATAGTGTTTTAAACCCCACCGCGCAGACGCAATACGAGGTGTAATGTCGCTTCTTTTTGTATGTTGTAATCGCTGAGGGTTCTGCCGTCTTCTAGCTGCTTTCCTGCGAAGATTAGACGCTGTTGGTCCGGGGGGATGCCTTCCTTATCTTGGATTTTTTGCTTTACGTTTTCAATGGTGTCACTTGGTTCGACATCGAGTGTTATGGTCTTACCTGTTAAAGTTTTTACGAAGATTTGCATTTGTATAGTCTTAGAAATGCTGTATTTATACTCCGATTAGCCATACAACCGCAACTATGGATGCAAAGTTTAAAGACACTCCTTCAGAAAAACTAGAGAAGTGTCTCAAAGAGCACTTCCCACCGGCCGTTGTGGATGAATTTTTTAAATGTTTAAATGAAATATATAACATAAAGGAATGGACGGACCTGTACACTAGGAAAGCGGAAGGTAGAGAAACGAATGAAATATTAGTGTATTCTTACTCGGATACTCTCACGCTCGCAGAAGCCACAGCTATCAGTGAGTTTCTGTTTAAACCTGTAATAAAAAAATCAAACTGATGGTATCCGATACGAATAAGAGAGGGTATTAATAGACACCTTAGTATATCAAAAGATGTGGCGTATCAAAAAAATATTCCACTATGACCATACAACGGGCAATGCCCACGTCATGTTACAACGTAATAGCAAGCCTTCTAAGAATAAGAACTCAGACCTTATTCGTTACTGGTTCATGCAACGATACCCTGTTATGAAGGATGTACCAGAAACGATTAAAGAAAAAGTTAAGGGACGTGTTAACCATTGGTTATCCGGTAAAACGGAATCGACCGCGATAGAAGAAGCCATATATGAGCTCATGGAAGAAGAGGGCGAGCAACTAAACATTTACAAACCACCAGCAGAAGATGTTATCGTAGCTTCGGGTTGGCTACCGTCTATAGTACCGTGTGTAACGTATGACCTCATACTAACACCAAGCCGGTCCGGTTCCAACGCACACGTGTTAAAGAATATAGGATACATCAATCCAGAGAGTAGACCAAAGTCTTATTACATCAAAGGTATCGATTGGATGAATGTATCACAGCTGAATGCCAAAGAGTTAATGCCGTTCATCGAATGGTTTAGTAACCCGTTTAAAACTCGTGTCCAGGCTCCTGGTGGCTGGATAATGATGAAGGCATTCATGAAGACCAAGTGGCGTAAAGCAGACTGGATGACTATCAACCGTGAGAATTATAAAACAGCGATAAAACGACTGGTCAGCACCAATTCCAACGCACACCTCTATCTACTGGACCCGCACGATGCCAAGCTCGCCAACTGTTTCTATTCCTATATGGAATTACCACTCAAGTTGATGCTTTACATGGACTATCGTTGGTTACAGACACGCTTTCCGAAACGTGGGTGCACCAATCCCCTGGCCTATCGCAAAATCATCGACGATTTAAAGGCGGACAAACACGCCGCTATCAAACAGAAATGGGACAGAATAGCTACCAACCCGGAATCTATTTTATTACAAGGTCCGGACTTCATGTACAGAGCAGACATTAACGACTACAAACGCCTATGTATCTCGATAGGTCGTATGATACCGGACGAGCGTCTGATAAACGATTTGGAGCAGGCGAATAGCTTTGTAAAGAGTCTTGGGCGTAAGACTTGTGTTCCTATTACTAGCGAAGGGCGTAGTACAAAATATATACAGCGTGTTGGCAATTGTTGGGCAACTGTGCATGATATAGAGAATACAAAGACGATTCTCAAATGGTTGGAAGGTATTGAATTCTTTGTCAATACACCGCCCACACCATTACCCGTGGGTACAGTACAGACACCCGTAGTGCTTAAGCATGTAGACGACAAGATGCATTGGTGGAGGCAATATTCTTATCCATCTGTAACTCTTGAAGTTCCTGAAGGTGATTTTATCATTGGCAACGCACATAATTTTTCTCAAGAGGACTGGATAGAGTTCACCAAGGGCCCAAAGCCCATTGCTATTTTTGGAAAGTTGGAGCTGGGCGAGGTGCGTGGTTCGGTCTTCTATGACTACGCTATCAGCCGGCACAAGATTAAATGTATGATGCCAGCGTTTCCTATGTGCGACAATGTAACCAAGATAGCGTACGCCGATGCGGTGATGGAAAGCTACCCAGATGCTCAAATTTATGTCTGTAATAGAGAGGAGAAAGAAGCATACAAACGTTTTCCACCCGCTACAAAACTAAAGCGCAAATGGATGTACAATCCCAAACGTATCGTAACCGAAGTTCTAAATGATGGTGTTAACATATGGGTTAAAGAATCCGACGGTCAAGAAAAGCAAACCCGTCATTCTATCATGGACACTAACTACGCTGATGCTAATATCATATGTACATGGGAGAGTTACCAGATGGTCCCGACAGCTATATTGTTATGTACTAAGAAGACTCGTCCTATTGACGTGTATAGAGTGAGAATGCGCGCTATAACACGGGTGCTGTTGGTAGAAACATCCGGTAGCGTCGCCCCTTCCGTGCCTTATTCGGCTGGTAGCGCTAAGAGAACGAGTTTAATAAATTGATGTATATATGATTAAATATTTATTAATAAATGTCTACACCAACCTCAGAATCTATTGAACTACCTAATGGTTTGAAAGCCGAACACTTTACGTATCCAAACGGATTACGAGTCCTTATTGTTGAAATGCATACTGCTCCAATCTGTGGTTACATGCGCGTAGTAAACGCCGGCTCATCGAACGAAGATGGTATCTGTGGCAAGGGAATTGCCCATTTTATTGAACACATGTCCTTTCGGATTGATGGTGGAAAGTATTGGGAATTCGAAAAACGAGGCCATGAAGACAACGCCATGACCACCGAAGATGCTACCAGTTTCTATGACTTTGGCGATGCTAAGGCTATTTCTGACCTTATTGAGATAGACGGGCATCGGTTTTTAACGTCCGCAGTTCCTTCCGAAGGTATAGGAATTGAAATGATGGCAGTTCTCAACGAGAAAGAGCGCGATACTGAAGCGGTAGGGCAACTGTTTACCATGGCTCAAATGTGCTCTCATCTAAGCTCCAAGTATCATATATCTACCATAGGTAGAAGAAGTGATATAGTCAATACGACAGCAGAAGACATGAAGAAATTTAGAGAAGCCTACTACCAAATTAACAACGCAACCTTTATCGTAGTGGGGGATGTTCACACACCTCACGTGCTTAAACATTTTGAGCGTGTATACGGCGATATCAAACCACCACCACTGGCCAAGAAACCTGCTCCAAAAGAACCGGTACAGCTTGGCAAGCGTAGTATAGAATTGAGCATGCCTTCTCCGTGTGCGATGATGTGCCTCACGTGGGTTAGCCCTCCAGCCAATACCAAAGAATCAATATGCATGGCTATACTATCACGCATCATATCCAACGGTAACGCAGGTCGTAAGACCAACGTGCTGCGCCAAGGCGTGATGCACAACGTTGGTTCCTACGCTCCAAGGCAAGTCGATTCCTACATGTGGTGTCTACACGGTTCCGTTGGTAACCCTTCCAAGCTCAAGCAAGGCGAGAAGCAGCTTATACAGATGGTCAGTGGTCTTCAGAGGATAGAATATCCAGAACTAGAGGCTGCCAGAGCATCTCTTAGACAAGAATGGACTGTATCCCCGTATAACAATATACACACTACTACTATGGCTCTGGGTGAGGCTGCTGCTCTAGGAAACTGGAAAGATATTGTTGAACGAGTTGCTACCTTGGAAACGATAATTATACAAGATTTGACTAGCTGTGCGTCTAAATATTTGAAGGAAAATAAATTAACAGTTGTTAGCATTGTGCCTCGTTCTCAACCGATACGCGAAGTTGCTACTACTCCGTTGAAAAGCGTCAGCACTAAAGCAGTCAAGATGCGCTCCAAAGCGGAGAAATGCAAATGGAATGTGCATACGTTTGAGACGGAACACAACGGCTTCCACGTTCAAACATTGAAGACTACTGGCTCAAGTATCTATGTCAATATTACTATACCATATCCACACGAAGAGCGGTTCAATGCTTCTTTGTTTGATTCTATGTTCTTACAACAGTGTGAGTTTAAGAACAAGACATACACAGCTGGGCTCATCAACAATGAGCTAGATTCCTTGGGAATTGATGTCTCTTGTAATAAAGGCCATGACAACTACAACTTACAGTTCGCCTTTAACAATGCTGAGAATGTAGTCGAAGGTATGAACTTTGTAGTGAATGGTTTACTACGGAATACTACCTTTAGCCCAGAAGGATTTATGATATCCAAACGAAGTATTATGTCAGAGTTGGCAGCCCTCAAACAGAACAACGAATACAAAGTAAAGGAAGACCTTGTTAACAAGATGTTTATCCATACGTCGTACGAAGAAACCCTCCAATACAAAGAAAGCAAGATGGGAAAGGTTGGCCAGGGCCATTTGACATCCTTCTACGAGAATCATATTCAGGCAGCAGGAGTGGTACACTGTACATTGGCATGCCCATCCGACCACTTGGACAAGGCAGAAAAGATTGCCAAGATGCTTCGAACTGCGTTTAAGTCTGCCTACAACAACACAGCGGCACCAGAAGCAGGACGCACATGGCTACGCAAACCGACTGTCGATACCAAGTTTAATCCTATGCTCATGCGTGGTTCTGGTACATCGATGGTAATGATGGGACAAGCTACCAACCTGAAACAGTACGACGAAAAGCGTGACGGTATTGCCTTATCACTAGCGGTTCAATCGTTGGGAGGTGGTATGACATCCGACCTGATGTGGACATTGAGAGAATTACACGGGAAACAAAACGGTACCTACGGTGTATATGCTTCACAAGAAGACCAACAACATGCTACCAGTTTCGTAGTTGTACAAGCAACCTTCACACCTAGCCTCGCTCAGAACGGAATAAACGACCTGGTTAAGACAGTAAAGAAGTGGTGCAAATTAGGCCTAGACGCTGAGAAATTAAAGGATGCGAAAGCGGAGTTGTTGGGTCAGCGTACGTTGGAACAAGACGATTGGCAGGCTGTAACCTCCGTATTCCACAGACATTTGACCAACGGTAAGAACGGTTTGGAAGAATGGAACGGGTGGAAGAACGCAGTAGAGAATACTACGTTGACACATGTGAATGAGGTTATAAAGAAGTACATGCACCCCAATTCTTGGGTGATGTCATGTTCAACGCCTGTTAAGTTGACGGATAGTTTTGTAGATTCGGATGACGAAAATTAAAAAGTTAAATTAAAGTGTTCATTAAAATACCCTCCTTTTTTACGTGCCTTTGACGACTTTACAACGGCCTTACTGTCGTCTACCTTCTTCTTCCCTTGCTCCGCCTCTTCTATTTGCCGCCTCAACCACATCTCCCTTGAGTAGGGCTGTGTCTCACTGGTTGGGTTGTTCTCGATTAGATTTTTAAGTGTTTCTTGGGCTTGCTTTAACTCACCGTTCTGTTTGCGTAGAGTAGCTAGCTCATCCGTCATATTGGTTAGAACAGCTGTTTCAATACTACTATGTGGTGGTATCCTTTCTAGTTCGGTCTGTAACTTTAGGTTGTCTTGTACAGCTACACCAAGCAATGCCAACGCTGTTGCCAGACCCGCAGATTTCAATTTCAATACACCGCATTTTGATTTCCTAGGTTGCTTCTGGCGAGACTTCATCTCCTTCTCCTTCTGCGCCTCAAGCTTTTCGGATTTTTCCATGGTCTCTGTAATCGTTGCCATATAGTTAGCGTCAGTGGTACTTTATACCGATAATAATTTATATTCAATCATGGCAGCTCTAGATTCGTTTATGATGGTTTCGGCTTCTCTGGCCCTGATATTGAACATTCTCCCACCTAACTCCGACGGACATGTTCTCGACCAGGTTTCAATCTGTGTTTCTTGTTGTATGGTAACGTTAGCTGCTATGATAGCCATAAGCTTGGTACGTCTAGAGGGGTCACAGGTAATCAAAGCGTCCCATACGATGAGAAGGTCATCGTATTCGAATAGCTGGGCAAACCATATCATTAGCCATTTGACTGTAATCATTGGACATATGATAATGTAGTGTGGCTCTAGGAACGCATGCACGCGCGCGTTCTTCATCTGGATATGGTTCTTATAATATTTGGACCATCTCTTGGTATAGCGCATAAAGTCACGCGGGTCGTGGTCGGGTATCATGGGTCTTATGATGGCTATAACCGATACCATGGACCACCAAGTGTCCGCTAGGGCAAACTCAATATCATTTTCCGAATACACTTTGTATAGTATAGTCGTTATGTAATTGAATCCCTGAAGGTATCCATCACAAGGCATGACTTGAACGTATTGATTGAGTAGCGTTTTTACAATTTTCTGTAACTTGTCAGAGGTGGGAGCAACGGTAGAGCCAAAGTTTGTTCTAGATACATCGACTTCTATTTGTCGTGATTGTTTAGAGTCTATTAAATAAGGATGATGTACTACTATGTTATAATACATTTTACGTGCATTTTGTATATGCTCATAATCCCCTAGTAGATAGTTCTTCCAAACCTCAGCTCTCTTGCTCATTGACTAGGGGATTAACACTCTTTATAGGGTATCTCAGTCTTCATAAACAACCATTCCGAATTTCTCCGCGAGATGGGCGATTGCAAAGGTGACCGTATGCGCATTCGCATTTGGAGAGACCTCTTTGAACCAGTCGTAGAAGTCGTTGTTAATCTCAGCCGACGTGGCGTTAGGTTCCATGAAACCCATATAGGCGCCCACGAGTTGCTGTACCCTGTGGATGTTGTGTTCTTGGAGTTTTCCGACGGAAGCAGGGCCAATGCCTGGTATGTCTTTGAGCTTGGTAGTGTTCCAGTTGAAGGATTGGAGAAAGTCCACGAGAGTTTCTGCGGTGGAGGAACTTTTACTGCCATCGAATCGTGGCCGTATCGGTTCCAGTTCGGGCATGTCGCTAATGGTATCATCTTCTTCGGAGTCGATTGGTGCTTGAGTTTGTGAACGGGTAAGTACTGGGCGTTGTAGGGAAGTCATTGTTGGTTTGATATTAATATAAGATAGTCATTGATGATATCGAATATTCTTAGAGTATCCGAATGAATGCATTGATTTGGTTGGTTTGAGTATATAACACACGTGTTCATGTTTAGTGTATATGGAATATGCAACACCACTTATATTGAGTATAGAATCCTCGCTGTCCAAACGAGATGTAATAGAGAAAGTCAAAGAGTCCCATTTAAAAAGACAGGCCGTAATGTTAGTACCATTAGACGATACAAGTATGAACACTGCGTTTTTCGTCGCTGATGTTTTTAGACGTAATGGCCACTTTGTCCAGTCCGTGTCCCAACAACCATTCGAGAATACCTCGTACGATTTAGCACTGTACATATGTTTCATGTCAAATACCGTCCTAGAGAAACAAATAACACGGGATGACACATTAGAATCATTACAGAACGAAGCATCCGTCTCGGGCTCGTACAAACTGATACGTGCATGTGGTACGGCTTGCTCTACTGCCTGGACATATTCCCAGTGGTTGATTGGAACTGGTGAATGGAGACAGATGGGGGAATTAAGTCTCAATGCTATACCTGTTAAAATAGATGGCAAGACGATATTCAAGACTACCATCCAGATAAATCTACAGAAAGTCAACGCTTGGGGAGTATAGTATATAAGGCTGTGGGCACCATGCACAATGAATACACAAAATTACACCGACACGAACAGTACCACTAACAACGGAACCAATATCATCATAAAGCAGGTGTTTATCACCGTTGACCCCGACACGTATGTGACGTGGGATGCTCTATTTATGTTTATCATACAAACAATGCTATGGTATTTCATTATCACTATGTGCATCCGTAGTTTGAAGAGGCGTATAGATAAAAATAAAGAAACCCCGGTCGCTGCCGTCATTGTCCATGATGCGGAAAATGGCACGGCAAGACTCGTCCAGGTGACTGACGAATAATACTATAAATAATTCATATAATCCTAGTAACCTATGTCTATTGTGGCTATAAACAAATCTGTTTTATTCGAGCGCATCATACCTTCACAGTATGTACCCGCTCAAGAAAGTATCGCTACTACCCAACAGAGGCTCTCTCTACAAGACGCACTCAACACCAATGATATGAAGCGGGCTCAAAAAGCTGTCGCGGACTATAGGACTCACTTACACAGTATAATAAAGAACTTAGAGCAGAACCGTAGCATGGCCATTTTGACCGAACAACCACAATTTGATTGGTGTTGGGGCAGTGGTTCGTACATGTCTAGCTGCTGGCAATGGGAGAATCTAATGACTCATGCGGTTGGCTTTGATATATTTATGACTTCAGCCATGTCACTGGCGACCAAATCGAACTTTAAAGAGGCGTCCAAAAATTTTCACACCGCAGGTTCTTACGTGGTATCCGTACTTGATGACGTATTACCCAACTGGACATGGAAAGAGAATCCATCCATACACATGACCTTTGATAAATTCTGGCGGTCCAAACTAGAATTTGTATATGCTATGAAGGACTTGATGACACTCAACTTCGCATACTCTGGGCAAGGTATTACAGATAAGAATGCCATTCGTCTACTAAAACGCGTGGAAGGCCAATGCCACAAATCTCTAGCACACTGGATGAACGAAGACAACGCAGCTTTGATGAACTGGGCCAGAGCGTCCAGAGCGTTGTTGTTGGCTCGTACATTCACAGAACAAGACGAATGGGGTAAAGCTTTAGGTCTCGTAAATGATTGGGAACCTATACTAAATCGACTCATATCCGATAACCACTTGAATATTATTATGGAAACGTTGGTCACACAGTTGAAAGAGGTAGTTGATAAGCGAGAAGATTGGGTAAAGACGAACCACCATGTACATTTTCAAGAAGTGGAATCTGTACCATTAGAGGATATAACAGACATAGAAGAAATAAAAAATAAAATAGAATCTTTATAAATTAACATCTTTAAACGACCAATTTTTAACCTTTACCACCTCTGCTAACTTTTCTTCGATAGACCCTTCCACCGCAAAGGTAATAACATCCAAACACTTCTTCTTCTGACCTATACGGTCCATACGACCTATACACTGGTCTCTAAGACTACGGTTCATACATGGTTCGAAGAATATTATCGAACTTGCTGCTGTAAGGGTTAATCCGTAAGAAGCAGACCGTGTAGTCAATAAAAACGCTCTACACGATGTATCGTTCTGAAATGTATCAATGGCTTTGGCACGTTGATGTCTGGTCATCGACCCAGAGACCACTACATGTTTGATGTTGGCTTCTTGTAATGCTTGTT
>Ga0315331_10004067_pt1 | contig 11052 bp, 10 predicted proteins | sample M160m34915metaG_FD_203456 | JGI IMG/M metagenome (GOLD analysis project Ga0315331, IMG submission 203456) | Ammonia-oxidizing marine archaeal communities from Monterey Bay, California, United States - M1 60m 34915 | ecosystem: Environmental > Aquatic > Marine > Intertidal zone | place: USA... | reverse complement strand
TTCAACGTGCGGCTCGGACCACCCGAACCCCGCCACCCACGATCGCATCCCGCCAGATGGTCCGAACATCCTCTGAACTTCACCCCACTAGAAACTGGTGTAACAGCAAGCCATCAAAACAGAGGCATCTTTACTGCCCCCTATCTCACTAGCCGACAAGACACTTCACCACGACTGCGGAGAAGTTAGCTATACTGCGCGCTCACCACCAACCGACAGCCCTAGCGATGATCCGCAATGCACTAATCGCCGTTGGCATGGCATCAATCATCTGTGCGCAAGCCCCGATTGTTGTCGCCACGTCCCCTACCGCCAACGGCTTCACAGGCCCATTCGAACGCATTGAAGTGCAGTTCGCAGCGCCTATTTCTGCCGCCACTGTCACCTCGCACAGCTTCGCAGTCTTTGGGCAGTGGACTGGCGCAGTCGAAGGCACCATTACGCTCGATGCCAGCCAGACGGTTGCTTCATTTCAACCGAACAAGCCGATGTTCGTTGGCGATGCAATCCAGGTCAGTTTGTCCCGCGACATTCTATCGACAACCGGAGCACCACTAGCCGGAGGCTATCACTTCCAGCTTATCGTTCGCTCGGCACCCGGCTCAGGAACGTTTCAACTCACGGAACAGATTCCGTTCCGAATGCCAGGCGAGGGGTGGATCGCAACCTACGGGATTTTCGCTGGCGACATTGACCGTGATGGCTCACCCGACATTACGGCGATCAATGAAAGGTCACACGATCTGCGCGTATTCAAGAACGACGGTTGCGGCAACTTCGGGCCCATGACCCTGGTCTCGGACGGCAACAACTGGCCAAGTCCTCACCACGGCGCCGACTTCAATCGCGACGGATGGCTTGACCTTACCACTGGCGACTACACAGTCGGCAACCTGTCAGTCTTCCTCAACGATGGTCAGGGGTCTTACCTACCACCATTCAACCTGTCGGGCGGGAACTTCATTCGTGGCGTCGTCACAGGTGACTTCGACGGCGATGGTTGGCCCGATATCGCAGCAGGCAATGGCTGGACAACCCTGGTTTGGTTGAATGATGGAACTGGTGACTTCCGACCACCGGTTGGATACACGAACAGCCAAAACAACTCGAATGCCGAAATCAACGTGGTCGATGCCAACGGGGATGGGCATCTCGACCTAGTAATGGCCAGCACAGGAACCCAACATGCCTATGTTCTGATTGGCAATGGCGATGGCACCTTCACCCCCGACAACCAGTGGGTTTCCATCGGTGGTTCGCCGCAGGCTAGCGCCTCTGCAGACATCAATGGTGACGGTCACATCGACGTATGCTACGCATGCCGGAATCCCGACAGCTTTCGCTGGTTGCTTGGCGATGGCGCTGGCGGCCTCGTCACCGGCGGCTCGCTTCCTGCAGGTGGCTACCCTACATCGGTGCATCTAACAGACATTGATGGAGATGGCGATATTGATGCCTCAGTCTCCAGCTACATTGGCGATGACTTTCGCGTCTACTTCAATGATGGCACAGGCAACTTTGCATCACCACTAATCCTGCCTGCTGCCGGTGGTGGTGGCTGCACCACTTTGGTTGACTACGACCGCGATGGCGACATCGACATCATCGCGGCCGACGAAATCTCAGACATCGGCATGGTCTTCACACAGACCAATACGGTCGTGACTGGGATTCAACAGCCCAGCTGCTTGGCAACCTTGCGCGTTGACCAACGCAGTGCCGGCGACGGTTTTGGTAATCGTCCAGCTGTGCCGGTCCGCATTGGCAGCAAAACTGCATTGTCGATGAGCGGCGTAGCTGGCTCGTATGGAGCTATTGCTATTGGCTTCCCAGCTGCCACCGCTGTTCCAATCGCAAATTGGGGTCTGACGAGCTTCGAACAAACCATACCAATTGTGGTGATCACCTACTCACCACTAGACCTGCGCGGAGAGTTAGTCACTGCGCTTGATGTGCCAATTTCAATACCGGCAGGGATCACCTTGATGGCACAGGGATTGATGCTCGCCCCAGGCACGCAGCTCTTGACCAACCCAGTCAAATTCATCCTAGTGCCGAGCTAGATGGAGCGGACTCTAAGCGTGGGATTTTTGAGTGGCGCTGGCGAACAGGTCGATTGATTGCTCTATGCGCACGCTTCGCGGCCGTTGCCACGGCTGGCCTCTCTCGACCTGAACCACCATCACGCGCGCCGATCACGCCCCGAGCCAGCCACCCCCACCATCCGGCGGAGCCCGCGCCACCGCCAACTCCGGCGCATCGAACGATGGCTCGTGATGGCTGAGGGCTTCCGTCCCTCTGTCTCGATCTGCGCCTCTGTGCCGCGCGTGCCCCCGGCCGCTTCTTGGAGCTTCAGCCGATGGCAACGAAAGGTCGTCGCGCGGTCACGGCTGCCCGCAGGGGCGGCCGCCCCGCGGCGAAGCATCTCGACCGGTCCGGGTCGCGGTCGCGCGCGGCCTCGTTGGATCGGTTCGGGCCGCGCGAAGGGGCATGGCGTCGACCGCGCGCGGCGCTACAACTTGCCCTCGATCCAACCACCCGACCGGGCCTGAATATCAGCATGAACACGACCACTCGGCGCTCCCTCCACGTTTCCCTGACGGCGTTGCTCTTCTGCGGCGCCTGCAGCTCCTTGACCGGTGACCCCTCGCCGACCGAGTCGTTGACCGCTGGCGACCTTCCGCAAGCGCGACGAGAGTTGATGCGAGCGCAGTTCGGGGCGTCCAACCTCGCCAATACCGTCGTCGGTTTCGTGACGCGGGGCGGCGCGCAAGAGTTCGTCGCGATGGGGTCGTTGAGCGTCGAAGACGCGACGCCGGTGAACCCGGATACGCTCTACGACATCGCGTCGATGACCAAGGCCATCACGGCGACCGCAGCCCTGCAGCTGGTCGAGCAGGGCAAGCTCAGCCTCGACGAGCCGCTAGAGGAGGTCCTCCCCGAGCTCCGCCAGATCCAGATCCTCGAAGAGGACGGCAGCCGCCGGGCTCCTAGGCGCTCGCTGACGCTGCGGGATCTGCTCCGTCACACGTCGGGCTTCGCGTACTTCTTCAACACGCCGAGGGTCGCGGCGGAGCTTGAGTTCGACCCGATGACCAATTTCCCCAAGCCGGAGACCCTCGAGGACGGCGTCTACGACTGGGGCTTCGACGTGCAACCCCGGCGCGTGTTCGACGCTGGCGAGCGATGGTGCTACGGGCGCGGCGTCGGCGTCGCAGGGCGAGTGATCGAGCGCGTCTCGGGGTTGGACCTAGACACGTACTTCAAGCGTCACATCTTCACCCCGCTCGGGATGACGCGGTCCGGCTACAACCTGCCGCCCGCGCTGATGCGTGACCGCGCGGCGCTGCACGCGCGAGACCCGGGCACCGGCAAGCTCGCGGTCATGCCCGAAACTCGGCCAGCGCCGATGGAGCGCTTTTACGGCGGGGGCTTTCTGCTGAGCACGCCGCGTGATTATGCGACGTTCCTGCGCTGTCTGCTCAACGGCGGTGAGCTCGACGGCGTGCGGGTGCTCGGCGCTGAGATGGTGGCCCTGATGACCTCGGACCAGCTCCCTGCGGGCGTCCGCGTGGACATGGAGCCGCTCCCTGGCACCCAAGCTGGTGACCGGCGCTCCTTCGTGAACGAGTACGACGACGGCTACAGCCTCGCGTGGGCGATCGAGGTGGGCGCGGAGGATGGTCGCCGGCCGGAGGGCGTCGGCTACTGGTCCGGCATCTTCAACACCTACTACACGATCGATCCCGTGCGCGGCGTCGCGATCATGAGCTTCTCGCAGCTGATGCCGTTCGACGACGCCGAAGCTTATGAGTTCTACAGGCTCTACGAGGACTCGATCTATGAAGTGATGCGCTGAGGCGGGCATCGCGTCCCGACCCTGCTCACGTCGTCGCGGCGAGCAGCGCTTCGAGCATTCGGGAGGTCTCCTCAAGGGCCTCCCACATCGGATAGTGCCCAGGGCCTACCAGCACGTGGAGCGACGCGTCGTCGATGTGGTCGACAATCGACTGCTGGAGGAACGCCGGCGGCAGGAACGGGTCCGAGGTCGTAACGACGTGCGTCTCTGCGCGGATCTGGCCGAGGCGGTCGGCAAAGCCCCCAGCAGTCCACGCGACCAGGGACTCACGGATGGCTGCGGAGTCCACCGTGCTCGCGATGTCCAGCAGACGGTCACGCGCGTCGCCCCCGAGCTGTAGGCACGCGAGCCAGAGGATGACGCCCTGCTTGGGCACAGGTGAAACAAGCAGCGGCTCGGATCACCCGACCCCCCCAGCTCAATATCGCACCCAGCTGGCAAGCATTGTTAATGATGACCACCATTATTGCGGCCACCAGTCAGGTAATAATCACCGCCGATTGCGCAAATTTACGTCACCCTAAGAGTGCTCATGCTTCGTAACCAAAGCACTCAAATTCTTCTGCGCATATTTCTCTAATGGCGGCTTTTTGACTAACCGAGAGAATTTCATGCACTGATAACGTTTTATCTCTATGCCCAACCTTCGTCTTCGGCAAAAAAGGTGCCTGATCAGGCACCCCTAACCTTTTGCAGAAAGCTTCAAAATCGGCCTGAAGGTGCTCAAAACGGAGAACTGTTGTCAATCGAATTACACCCTCGTCTGTATAGACGTCCCAATTGCGAATTTTTTCTCGCATTATACCATTTTCGAGCAACTCAGAGATCTTCTCACGGAGATCATCCGTTTTTGCTTCAAGCAATCGACCTGCAACATAATCCTTGTAACCAATGAGAAAGTTTGCAAGTGAAACAGCCTTCTCATACGGGTGCCGTTCAATTGAAAGAGTATGATAAGCCTCGACTTCACCAGGAATGATCTTCTTAATTTCAGAATAGGTCATATGGTTGAAGAAAACTTGCTCTTGCTTGAGCCATTTTGGCAAGTAATCAATTTTACCATTTCTTAGATCCTCTATATATTTCTCTTCTATATCTCTTGAAGCAGAAAAGTTTTGGCACGGGGTCCCTATCTTCATTCGAATAAGCTCATCACGCGGCGTTATTGGTGTGACGACGTCTTCAGAACCAACATATTTTGACAGACCAATTTCGACACTAGTGCCACCAGTCTTGCGCGATTTTACGAATATGAATTTACGGGCATGAGATATTATCAAGAGGCACTCTCTTCTTGGTTTTGCGTGTAAGTTTTACGGCGTATTCTCTTCCTTATAGCTCTCGACACCCCTTGCCAAAAGGACTGTCGACGAATTATCTGCGAGCACACATGCGCAAGATAGACATTTCGCGTTCCATTTTCGTTGCCATTGAATGTGATGGATTTTCCGTCCGGCGACCATGCTGGGTGTGGATCAACACGCATAACCCCCTCACCCTCTGCTGTAGGGGCCTGCCCAATACGTAGCAATGCTGTTTCTTTACCGGTTATATTATCAATATAACGCAGGGGCACCTTTGTAGCCCCATCACCACAAATTGCCTTTTCATACAGATAGGCATCAGTCAGGATGGCTTCTCCGTCAGGGCTCCAAGTAGGATGCCCCGACCCTATGACATCGGTATGCACGGGCTCCAAAGCTTTGCCATCATATCGGAACCGATAGAATCGCATCTTTTTATTTTCATCACGCAGATTCATTAAGATGCTTTCATCATCGATCCAATTTGGATGGTGCCCACCAACCGACCAACGCGACCAGCCAAGAGCGAGCTTTATATCACTACCATCAGAAGCCATCGTAACAAGGTTGGATTGGCGCTTGCCATCCGCGGATCTGTTTCGCACCACAAACATTAAACGGGTTCCTGAAGGATTCCATTTCACATGAAATCCATAAAGCTCCGAAATCGGTGAATGCGTGCCAAGATTTGTTTGTTCGACGATCTCTTTAAGACTAACAAGCAACCGCGACTTACCTGTCTGAGTATCAGTCACATACAACCCATCATCTGCAGGTGCACCAGAATTAATTGGTATATTTTTTTCTGGAACAACAGCTCCATATCCAGCCTGTGTTCGCGCTGCACGGAGAAGGCATGGACTTGCAGCGGTTTTACCATCTGGAGATATCATATATATTGTGCCTTCAAGCACAAACTTATCCCCGGTGAATGGATTTAGACGGACCCCAAATGGTCGCCATTCATGTGGTCGAAGATCATTGAAATAAAGCTCACTATCGGTCCGTCCCCATTGAACCTGCGCACCAAGTTGAGCGTCCCAACAATGGGATAACGCAATGGTTTTTGACTGCCCATTCAACAAATCGAGAAGAATGATTTCAGCTGGTTCTCCAGCTTCAGGCACACGACTATCACTAGCAAGCCGGGTTACCGCGAGATATCTACCAGAAGGACTAATAGGTGTTGTATCAAAAAACCTTAGGGTACACCGCCCAAGTGCCTCTGTAATATTCCAAGCTGGAAATTGCGCAAAGCGGTCTGTAATACGACGAAAATGACGATCAAGCACTTGCCCGTCATTGACGGCGGCCTTTATTTGTTTTTTAAACATTTGATATATCCATCTTCACAACCACTAAAAATGTTTCTCAATAAGCTCTCTTGCCTTGCCAAGCTCATATACTGAACCACGAATAGACAAACTTTGCAGATGCCGCTGAGATCGAACTCGCATCACCTGGCAATCTCCCACGTCTAGCGGCGGCGACTGGCAACCTCGCTCCACAGACGGTCGCGCTTCGGCCGTTCCTCCGCGTCACCGATCTCGAAAGCGATGGCGTAGACCAGCTTCGCGACCCGCGCAAGCTTCGGGAAGTTGATCCTGTCCACTGTGTCGTCTGGCTGGTGATATTGAGGATGGAAACCAGTGAGAAGAACGCGACCGGAATGTCATCTTGGACAAACTTCACGTGATCGCTGCGGTAGAAGACATCCCCTTCGTCGTATTCGAACTCGAATCCGACGTGGCCCTGGTTCATCGCTAGACAGACGTTGTGCACAGCCTCCGAGAGCTTCTGGCTGCCGATCAGATGCAGAGTGTTCACGTTGTCGGACGCCTTCTCCGTCACCTCTCCCGTCCGGCGGTTCACGAACTCCTCGCTGCGGCCGATCATGTCCATCTGCAACTCGACGGGGCATAGGTGAAACAAGCAGCGGCTCGGACCACCCGAACCACACTCAGCCACAATCGCACCCCGCCGCCACCCCGTCAACCGACCTGTTGCCCAGCCAGGTGTCGGCGCGGTCGCGGCACCAAGGCCAACAACCGCTCAATCAGCACCTGCGGCTCCATCACTACATGCGTCGAGCCATCCCGCCAATCTCGACGACGCGACGCCATCCGCGGGCGCAGGGCGCGCGCCAGATCCAGTTCACGCGTGCGAGTCGACGGCGAGGGCGAACGCCGCTGTCAGACGCATCCGACGCTCGAGGTTGTCGACGTCAAAGTCGAAGCCGACCTGAAGCGTCTCGACCCATCCATCCTTGACGTAGAGCGTGAGCCTCGGCGCGTCGAGGTGCTCCTTGCGCAGGGGCTCGTTCAAGACCCTGCGCGCCCACGCTTCGTCGTCGCTCTTTATGATGAAGCGGTCGTCGTAGACCGGATCCCCGACCAACAGGTCCTGCATACCGAGCGCCTTGCCGATGCCGGAGAAGACGCTCTCGCGACAAGAAGTCAGCCGCTTGCTGCACGAAGTCGCGACGCGGGTGCGAGAGTAGGTCGTGCTGCTATTTCCGTGTGAGACGGTGTAGTAGTCCATGAGGACAGACGCCGTGCCGATCGTCGCCTCGACGCGCGCCGTCTTCGACCGCCACCAACGCCAGCTCGCTGGCGCGAACGTCCCGTCGAGACGCGTCGCGACCGCAGCCCACGCTGTGTGGATGCGCGCCCGCCATCGGCGGACGCCCAGCACCGCTATCGCGATGATGAGCGCGAATATCAGGCCGATCCACAGTGCTTTTTCCATCGAACATCATCCTAAACAGCGGCGCTGCAGGCGGGCATAGTGATTTCAAACATCGGCTCGGACCAACCGATCTCTACCCACCCCCTACAATCGTCACGAGCATAGGTGATTCAACGTGCGGCTCGGACCACCCGAACCCCGCCACCCACGATCGCATCCCGCCAGATGGTCCGAACATCCTCTGAACTTCACCCCACTAGAAACTGGTTGCAATCACCGCGTTGCTGGCTGCAACGCCGAAGGATTGGGTGGCGCCGAGCACTACGCATTGTCCCCACAGCCGAACCGACTGAGTTTGGCACTTGTACTGCACTCGTAGCCGCGCCCGCCGGCGAAGTTAAGACTGCTGAAAGCACCACTGGATCGACTAAAAGATCACAGCCCGGAGTCCCTGGCAGAGGCGCTGGCAACAAGCCGCCTGACCATGTCGAATCCGACAAGCCATTAGCCAACAGTGCGAACGTCGTCGGCAGCGCTTTGATGAGGTCGAGGTTGTAGGTTGCGCCGAGCACCGGCAAGCCAGTGTTGTGCAGCTCGGGCACGGCGTAGATCGGTGTACATGTCACGGTCCAGGCGACGCGCTGCAATCCAACACTCCAAACCGACGACGCTGTGCGCGAGTAGACTGCGCCAAATGGACCGCCTGCCCCCGCCACACAGTCAAAAAAGGGCACGTTGACGCCTGCCCTACTGCACCGTATTTGTGTTCGTCAAGCCTCAGCCCAAAAGGTCGACTCGATGATTACCCCACTGAACTCGCTTTACATCCTGGCGGCACTACTGTTCGCCGTACCAGTAGAGGCGCAATTCCTATCACGCAACATTGTTGTTGGTGGCGTTGCGCGTCAATACTCCTACTACTTGCCAGCGGGATACAACGGACTTACGCCACAACCGTTGATGCTCGCATTCCACGGCGGCTGCGACAGTTCGCAGGGATTCTCTTTCGTAGCCAACTTTCGTCCGATGGCAGATGCTGATGGCTTCATCGCGGTGTATCCGCAAGGTCTCGCTCTACCTAGCGACCCTGGCTGCCCAGTCTGGAACAGCGTCGGCCCATACTCGAGCGGTGTCGATGATATAGCCTACACCGAAGCGGTCATCGATGACCTAATCGCAATCTACAACGTCGATCAGTCGCGCGTCTACGCATGCGGCTACTCAAACGGGGCCAACATTTGCTGGGAGCTAGCCTGCTACTTAAGTGACAGGATTGCAGCGATTGGACCAGTTGCTGGCAGTATGTGGGAATGGACGCAAACTTCGTGCACACCGACCCGCGCAGTACCGGTAGTAAGCATCCACGGCACACTAGACTCCTACAATGCCTACAACGGTGGACCTCCCTATAGCCTCGGCTTGATCGCCGCAAGTCAGTATTGGGCGCAAAACGCAAACGCCAACACGAATCCGACAACGGTCGCGCTGCCGAATACCGTTCCAAGTGACGGCAGCACAGTCGACTTGCTTACATGGAGTGATGGTGACAACTGTGTCAGCATCGATCACTACCGCGTCAACAACGGCGGTCATGACTGGCCTGGCTCATTCGGCAACATGGACATCGACTCCACCGAGGTGATCTGGGAGTTCTGCCGCAGGTTTGACTTGAACGGCGAAATTGGCTGCAGCAACGCAAGCTTTGCTTCCATCGGCAACGGTTGCCCAACATCCTCGATGATTCCGGTTGGCACTTGCCAATCCGTAAACCCTCTAGGTGGAACCTTGCTCAACTCTGTGTCACCAGATGATTACGCCTACCGCGTCGGAAACAACGGCCTGACATCGGTGCTTAGCTTTGACATCTATACGCAATCAACTAGCGGACATGTCACGGTTCCTGCCTACATCTACGCCAGCGTCGGCGCTACGCCATCTACCAACCCGATCGCAACAACCTCAATCACGATCGGTCCGACAGCAGGCTTCTATACGGCAACGTTCGCAGCGCCAGTCGCAGTGAACGGCACCTACTTTGTTGCGATTGATTCGACGAACCAAAACATCGTTTTGAGCGACATGCAGTCGGGCACATTCAACCTGTCCTACACACGCCCCGCGAGTGGCGGTGCTTGGTCATTCCAATTAATGCGACCGTCGTGGAGTGTGCGCTGCACCAGCCAACCACTCTACCCAACTCCAGTATTGGATACGGATGCGCTACCGCAACTCGGATCAACCTACAACCTGACGCTAGATGATGGCGTGCCATCATCTTTTGGGATCTTAGTTTCGGGCCTATCAAATACTGGGACCAACGGCATACCGCTACCAGGTGCTCCGGGCTGCGATCTCTATGCCACGCCCACGGCTCTTGACCTCGTAACAATTAGCTCATCGGGCACGGCAACTTCCCCCATCACCATTCCAAACCAGCCAACACTTGATGGCCTCGTTGTCTACCACCAATGGGCGGTACTCGACGTCGCAGCCAATCAACTTGGCATCGTCACGTCGAACGCTGGAATGGCAACGATCGGCCTGTAGTCGAGACTCGAAGGCATCGCAAATCCACAGACATGAACGGCGCGCGAGCAACTCAACGCGGACGAGCCAGAACCTGCCACCCAGTAGCGAGACTACACACAGCCTTAACCGTGGCTTGACAAGAGATGTCGATGGTCTTGCCATGAACAGAACCGACTTGCAACGGGTCCAATTCGTCGACGACGGCTTCCCCGACGCTCAGGACTACGCCAACAACTACATCGTACTGCCGCAACTCAAAGGCAGGGCCTCGCGACCGCGCACACTGCGCGCAACGCTTCGGCTGCTTCGCCGCCGGGTCCGTCAGCGGATCGCCACTATCGGCCTGCAAGGAAACCGAAGCGCTGGAACACGCACTGACCCGACCACGGACTGCCCAAGCGAAGCTGCCAAGCTTCTGAGAATTACGCCCGACCAAGAACAGAAGGTCACCGCGGGGAGCATAGGTGATTCAACGTGCGGCTCGGACCACCCGAACCACACTGTGCATAGGTGAAACAAGCAGCGGCACGCAGCTGCCGAACCCCGCCCCCCCACGATCGCACCCCGCCAGCCGCTCCGAACATCCTCTGAACTTCACCCCACTAGAAACTGGTGGCAATCACCGCGTTGCTGACTGCAACGCCGAAGGATTGGGTGGCGTCGAGCACTGCG
>Ga0315331_10004061_pt1 | contig 11062 bp, 11 predicted proteins | sample M160m34915metaG_FD_203456 | JGI IMG/M metagenome (GOLD analysis project Ga0315331, IMG submission 203456) | Ammonia-oxidizing marine archaeal communities from Monterey Bay, California, United States - M1 60m 34915 | ecosystem: Environmental > Aquatic > Marine > Intertidal zone | place: USA... | reverse complement strand
ATTCTAGCACTGCAGCTCATGAGGGGTGCAATTAATATGGTAATGAGCCGTTCTTTCCAATTGGAAATGGTACGTGTAGACATCACGCCGGGAATGGCACAAGCCAAACTCGATATTAATGGAACAATACTTTTTCCATTCAGTCCTAAAGGCCTCATTATTCTGTCCATAATGAAAACAACCCTAGACAAATATCCCGTTTCTTCAAGAATGGCAATAAAGAAAAACAGCAGAGCGATTTGTGGTATGAAGATAAAGACACCACCAATTCCGGGAATTACACCTTGACTGATGAGGTTGTTGACGACCCCTGAGGGGAGTGAATCTGATGCGAGCTGTGATAAATAGAGAAAAGTGCTTTCAATCCAATCCATTGGATAGCTGGCAAACGAGAATATAAATTGGAAAATCACCATTAAAACCATCAAGAAAAACAGATATCCCCAAAGTGGATGGACAAAGAGTAGATCCAGTTTACTGGTTTTTTTTAACTTTTCTTTTTTTACAAAAGAAGGTGTTAATTTCTGAATTTTCTTTTTTCGATACTCGACTTGCTTCCTTTCGAAATTAGAATCTGCTTCATCGAATTTCTCATCATCTTTAATGAATCGTGTATTTTCTCTTTTTTTATGGTTGCTAATGGTTTCAATAATCCTTTCTTTCCCAATTCCGACTCGAGCATTTGTTGAAATAATTGTTATATCAGGAAAGCAGTCTTGTAATTTTTCCAAGTCAATCTGAACACCTTGCTTTTTGGCAAGATCCCACATGTTTAGCACCAAAACCATTGGAAGACCTAGGTCATAAAGCTGGGTAAACAAGAAAAGGTTGTTTTCTATTCTGGAAGCATCAATAACTGCCATAATAAGATCTGGGTAATCCGTATTATTCTTGTCCTTTAATACTTTTGATACCTCTTCTTCGTCAAGACTTCTCGGATTAAGGCTATATGTGCCTGGAAAATCAATGATTTCAATGGACTGATCACCGTCATAAAATACGCCTGTTTTTTTTTCTACTGTGACTCCTGGAAAGTTTCCTACTTTTTGTCGCATTCCGGTAAGAAGGTTAAAAACTGAACTTTTTCCTGTATTTGGATTTCCGAGTAGTGCAATTTTCATAAGCGATTTGGTTTAGGCGTTAATTTTCTTAACCAATACTTTACTTGCCTCTGATTTTCGAATGGATAAAATAAATCCATTGATGTCTATAGCTATTGGGTCTCCAAGCGGTGCAACTAAAACAACTTGGGTAATGAGCTTTTCAGTTAAACCCATTTCTATCAATTTTGGTGCAATATTCCCATCTTCGATTTTAGAGACTTCTACTTTCTCTCCAATTTTACAATCCGATAGCCGTGTATTCATGACCTACAAAAATAACTTTGATCTTTCAATTTACCTATACCTCTTTAAAGGTATTTGTTTCATTTAATCCTATGACAAACCGAGCTGTAGATCTTGTTTTTTGTTCCAATAGAATTTCTTTTCCAATGGTGACAAAATCAATAGTTTGTTGATCGTAATGTCTTATGGTTACCAATTCTAGATCGGTGTTGTACCTCACAATAAAAGAGCTTTCTAAAGCAGCTTTTACTTGAGAAACGATTTCTTGTTTATCATCCATTAAAAATGAAAAACTCAAAGCAGAATTCTGCATGATATTAATGTGCGCATTTATTTGTGAAAGCTTCAAGAAAATATCACTTAAGTTCTCTTCAATTAAAAAGGAAAAATCTTTAGGCATAATGGAAAACAAAACCTGATTTTTTTTAAATATAAACGAGGGAATGGCATCGTCATTTTCAGTTTTCTGTTGTATAATGGTTCCTTTTTTTTCTGGATGTAAAAAGGATTTGACGTAAAGCGGAATATTCTTGTTTTGAAGCGGTTTTATGGTTTTGGGGTGAATTACACTGGCTCCATAATATGAAAGTTCAATGGCTTCTTTGAATGAAATCTGTTCTAACTTAATGGTGTCTTCAAAATACTTTGGGTCTGCATTAAGCATACCTGGAACATCTTTCCAGATGATGACCTCTTTTGCATTCGATGCATAGGCAAAAATCCCTGCTGAATAATCGGAGCCTTCTCGGCCTAAAGTGGTGGAGTTTCCGTGGTTATCACTTCCAACAAACCCCTGAGAAACAATGACTCGACTACTTTTATAAAGTTGATTTAAACAATCCATTATCTCCTTTTCAGTTCGTTTCCAATCGACGTTTGCGTTTTGGTGATTACTGTCTGTTTTGATACACTTTCGGGCGTCTAGCCACGAGCTTTTTACACCTGAATTTTTTAAACAGTGGTGTATTATTTTTGTTGAAAGCAATTCTCCGAAAGGAATAAGCTGGTCGTACAAATGGCTTCGGTTATTCTTTTCGCTTTTCTCGTAAAAGCTGGTGATTTTGTGAAACAGAGCATTAATGATTTCATTGATTTCTTCCAAAGAATCACCTTTAAAAAGATCTTGAATGATGTTTAAATGAAAGGTTTTTAATTCGTTCGTGTTTTTCAAGTAAGCCTCTTTGTCCTTTTTAAGAAAAGAATTGAAAATATCTTCGAGCTTGTTGGTTGTTTTGCCCATAGCTGAGACCACGACCACTAAATTGTATTGGTTATGCTTTTGAATGAGTTCAACAACATTTAATACTGCTTTGGCATCCTTTACAGATGCACCACCGAATTTAAAAACATGTATTGCCGAGTTCATTTTAAAAGCTATTAGTCAAGAACCTCTGTCAGATCTTGTATTGTTTTTCTGGGTCTTGCATTTTGATAGAGAATAGAATAGACGCATTCTAGAATAGGCATATCAACCTTAAACTCATCTTTTACGATGGACAAAGATTTAACTGCATAATATCCTTCAGCAATCATGTTCATTTCCATCTGAGCGGTCTTAATTGAATACCCTTTACCAATCATAAAACCGAAAGAACGGTTTCTAGAAAATTTAGAATAGGCTGTTACTAGAAGGTCCCCCAGGTATGCACTTGTTTTAGTATCTCTATGAATAGGATGAACAGCATCAATAAATTTTTCTATTTCCCGAATGGAATTAGATATCAAAACGGATTGAAAGTTATCACCGTAGCCGAGTCCAGAAGTGATCCCCGAAGCCAAGGCATAAACATTTTTTAAAATTGCTGAAAATTCAGTTCCAAATAAATCATCCGAAATGGCCGTTTTAACATATCGACAAGATAGACAATCTGCAATTCGTTTTGCTTTGTCTTGATCTGAGCAAGCTACTGTAAGATAAGACAGTCTCTCCATTGCGATTTCTTCTGCATGACATGGTCCACAAATGATACCTATATTTTCATAGGGCACATCAAATTGCTTGTGAAAGTACCGCGCTGGAATCATATTGTATTCGGGAATCATCCCTTTAACGGCAGAAAAAATGATTTTATTTTTTAATAGGTCTTTTGGAAGTGCTTTGAAGGTTTCATTTATAAATGCAGAAGGGATGGCGATGATAATAATATCCGCCTTCGAAATCAGCTCCGTAAGGTTCGAGCTTAACTCTATATTCGAGGTATCGAAAGATGCGGATTGCAAGTAATTGGGGTTGTGAGCATACTTTTTAATATGAGAAATGGATTCCTCATTTCTCATCCACCACATGAGGTCATTTGTATTTTCACTGATCAGCTTAGATAAGGCAGTTGCCCAGCTACCACCTCCAATGACAAGAACTCCTGATTTTTCCTTTGAGTGCATACTGCAAAAGTAGTATAAAGTTTAGAAGTTATTAATTAGTTGTAATTGATGATGTCACCTGAATTTAGTGCGTCCGCAAACGTGTCTCTCATTTTTTCAAGTTTCAGCTTGGATTGAGGGTTTCCTTCATAGGCACTTGTTTTAAGCTTATAATAGGTGTCTAACGATTGTCCAAAAAGATCTTGTTCTAGTTTACCCTTAATCTCCATTATTTTTGAATTAACCCCAATCAAATAATGCTCAATTTCACCGAGTTTGTTGAGTTCTTCTTCGTTTAGGTCCGTTTTCTTTAATAGAAAATGATAGTGAGGAAGAAGCTGATTGAGTAAAGCAATAAAACGCTCTAATTCTTCGTCTAATTCTTTTCTATTTTCTTTAAAATTCTCCATATTTAAAGGGCTACACAAGTAAATATAGCATATTCTTAAAAGCGCTATCAATTCAAAAATGATTTTAACACCAATCAATTGTTGATATCTATACTTATACGATTATTTTTGTTGAACATTTTTATTCTTTAAATCGTTTAAAACAAAAAAATCATGTACAAATATATTAAGCCCTTTTTTCTCCTTTTCATATCGTTGGTTGCCAATGAGAACCTATTAACTGCTCAGGTAGAAACGCCACCGTTAAGTCCAAAAGCAACGATAAAGCAGAATGTTGGCTTAAGTGAGCTTGAAATTACTTATTCTCGTCCGTCTAAAAGAGGGCGTCAGGTATTTGGTAATGTTGTTGCCTACGATCAAATGTGGAGATTGGGTGCAAACAAAAATTCGACTTTTACCACCTCTGATGATTTGTTCTTTGGTAAAGACACCCTCAAAAAAGGGACCTATGCAGTTTTCGCTATGCCTCAAAAGGAAAATTGGAATGTTGTGTTTTATGCCGAATATTCTAATTGGGGAACTCCTGATGAATGGGATGATTCCAAGGTTGTCGTTTCGCTCAATCCAGAAATTGAACCCCTAAAAAACAGTATCGAAACGTTAAGTATTTCAATTGACAAGATTAAAACCGATGGAGCGGTTTTTTCCATAAGTTGGGATCGAGTGAGGGTTGAAATGCCTTTTAGTATTGACACAAGGTCAAAAGTTGAGGAGAGTATCACAAAAGTGATGGGAGGACCATCTGCTAACGATTACTATAGCTCAGCGAAGTATTATTACACGAAGGAAATCGACAAGGAAAAAGCATTGGAATGGATAAATGCAGCGGTAGAAATTCGTGGCGCCTCCGCTTATTGGATGACCAAAATGCAAGCAGAAATTTTAGCTTGGAATGGGGATTATACCAAAGCGATTGAAACGGCTCAAATTTCCATGAAAATGGCAGAATCCAAGGGCAACAATGACTATGTGCGTATGAATGAGAAATCAATCGCGCAATGGAAAAAAATGAAATAGCTGGTGTTCTCCAAGTACAAGTACCATTTTCTTTTACACTTTATTATTTTCCTGTGGGGCTTCACGGGTATTTTAGGAAAGCTGATTCACCTAGATGCTCTTTACATCGTTTGGTACAGGGTAGGAATTGCGTCTTTTGTCATCTTGTTGTATCTCTTATTCGTAAAATCGAAATTATCCATTGATAAAAAACATCTGGGTAAAATAGCCTTAGTGGGCTTAGTTGTTGCAGCACATTGGGTTACTTTCTACACCTCCATTCAATGGTCGACAGCATCCTTAGGCATTCTTTGTTTGTCCACGACCACATTGCATGTCGCCTGGCTTGAGCCACTAATAATGAAAAAAAAATTTTCGTGGGTGGAGTTTTCTTTAGGGTTGATTGTTGTTGCGGGGATATACTTCGTGTCAGGAGACTTTTCTAGCCAAGAATATTGGGCAGTTTTAATGGGATTAATCTCGGCTTTTCTCGCAGGTTTTTTCGCAGTAAGCAATGCCAAGTTAGTGGAGGATATACCTTCAACCCATATCAGTATGTATGAGCTTGCCATAGGTTTTGTTGGTTTAACCATTTATCTAGCCATGACCAACAACATCAATACGTCTATGTTTTTAATGACAATGTCTGATGTATATTGGCTATTGTTTTTAGCGGTAGTTTGTACTTCTTTTGCTTTCCTTGTCACTATTGATATTGTTAAAAAACTAGGCGCTTTTACGGTTTCACTGAGTATCAATCTTGAGCCCGTTTACACGATTATACTTGCTATTTTCATCCTGAAGGAGCACGAACAGCTCGGCTCTAATTTTTACATAGGCTCTCTTTTAATCATTCTAGTTGTGATTGCAAATGGCGTTATTAAAAATTTTCAAAAAAGAAAAACCTTAAGGGTGATTCGATAAATTATTAAAAAAAATACTAAATATGGAATATAGAAATCTTGGAAAAACAGGGTTAAAAGTAAGCAGGTTGTCTTTAGGGTCCTGGTTGACTTTTGGGAAGTTAATTGATGATAAGGTATCTGAAAAGCTAATGCATTATGCTTACGATAATGGAGTAAACTTTTTTGACAATGCTGAGATTTATGCAAGAGGGAAGAGTGAAAAGGTGATGGGAAAAATCTTGAATAAAAGCGGATGGTCAAGAGACAGTTTTATCGTGAGTAGTAAAGTTTTTTTTGGAACTGGAGGTCAAGGACCAACGCAAAAAGGATTGAATCGAAAACATGTTTTTGAGGCCTGTCATCAAGCAATAAAAAGACTTCAAGTCGAATATTTGGATCTTTATTTATGTCATCGTCCAGATAAATCAACACCAATTGAAGAAACGGTATGGGCAATGCACCAGCTGATTATGCAGGGAAAGATTTTGTATTGGGGAACATCTGAATGGAGTGCACAAGAAATCATGGAAGCACATCTTTTTGCTAAGCAAAATCATCTTATCGGACCCATCGTTGAGCAACCTGAGTACAACATGTTTGCACGTCAAAAAGTGGAAGTTGAATTTGCCCAAATTTATAAATCTGTCGGGCTTGGAACCACCATTTGGTCCCCTTTGGCGAGCGGTGTTTTGACCGATAAATATCTAAAGAAATTCCCCAAGGGAACACGATTAGGGGTGGAGGGCCTAGAATGGCTCAAAGAGAAAAACGTAACGGAGGAAAAATTGTCTAAAGTTTCTGCGCTTCATGATCTTTCCAATGAATTAGGCATGAGCTTGCCTATAATGAGTTTGGCTTGGTGCTTAAAAAACGATAACGTTTCTACAGTGATTTTAGGGGCTTCTAAAATCAGTCAGCTCAAAGAAAATATGAAATCAATCGACGTGTTGGACCAAATGGATGCAAGTGTTATGGAAAGAATAGAAAAGATATTAGAAAACCGGCCAGAACATCCAACATTTTAGAATACCATTGGTTTAATCATTACAACTTCTCGGATTGATGATTAGAATTCATTAATTTTGCAGGACTTTTGAATAGATAAAATGATAAAAACAGACATTATTATAATCGGAGCAGGGCCAGTAGGCTTGTTTACCGTTTTTGAGGCAGGATTGTTAAAGCTAAAGTGCCACTTGATTGATTCTTTGCCAATTCCCGGTGGTCAGTGCGCCGAAATCTATCCCAAAAAGCCCATTTACGACATTCCGGGGTTCCCATCCATTCTGGCAGGAGAATTGATAGATAATTTGATGGCACAGGCGGAACCATTTAAACCTGGATTTACTCTTGGAGAAGCTGCTACGGAAATTGAAAAGCAAGAAGACGGTTCATTTGTGGTTACTACGATTAAAGGTACAAAACATGCGGCTCCAATCGTGGTTATTGCTGGTGGCTTAGGTGTTTTTGAGCCAAGAAAACCACCTATTCAGAATATTACAGATTTTGAAGACTGTGGTGTTGAATACATTATCAAAGATCCAGAAATGTATAGAGGTAAAAAGTGCGTGATCGCCGGAGGAGGAGACTCTGCACTTGATTGGTCCATTTTCTTGGCAGAAAAGAAAATTGCCAAAGAGGTGGTGCTTGTTCACCGAAGTAGTTCTTTTAGAGGTCACTTAGATTCTGTTCAGAAAGTAATTGATTTGGCTGAAAAAGGTGACATAAAACTTGTTACAGAGGCAGAAGTTACTGGTTTGGTTGGTGAAAGTAAACTAGAGAAAATTCAAATCACACACCAGAAAACAGGTGAAATGTTAGAGGAAACGGATCATTTTATTCCACTTTTTGGCTTGAAACCATCGTTGGGACCCATCGGGAATTGGGGATTGGAGATTGAAAAAAATGCCATAACTGTAGACCCGGAAGATTACTCAACAAATATTCCAGGAATCTACGCAATAGGAGATGTAAATACCTACAAGAACAAATTGAAATTAATTCTTTGTGGTTTTCATGAGGGAACATTGGCGGTTCAATCTGCTTTTGCTCGAATTCATCCCGAGAAAAAGAATGTTCTTAAGTATACAACTGTAAACGGGGTACAAGGCTTCTAATCGACAATTTGATATCTTTACAGGATAAGATTTGAATTAATGAATCGTTATTCCTTAAATACCTTAATATTACTTGGCGTTATTTCTATTGCGGGCATCATGATTATTCAGGGTGTTTGGGTCAGGAAGACCATGGAATTGCAAGTGAAGAATATTGCCATTCAGGAAAAGGAAGACAGTCTAAATCTCAAAGAGTTTTCAGAACAAAGTCATGTGGCTTTGAGAAATGTACTGGAAAAGATCAATACTAATTTATCTGATAGTTCAGATTTATACGGCGCTGTTAAGCAAATCAGAACCAATCGATTTAAGGTCGATATTAATGAAGAACTGCAGCCATATTATCTTGAAACCTTGCTTAAAAAAGCATTCTATGAACAGAACATAAATCAGGATTTTGTCTATGGGATTTACGATTGCTTCACGGATTCAATCGTTTACGGAAATTTAATAAAGTACACGAAAGAATCGTCGTATGAACCCATATCACTTGATGATGCCGGTATTACCTCCGAAAACCTCTCAATAAAAAATGATGGCCATTATTTCACGGTGTTTTTCCCTAATGTTGAGGCAAAATCTATTCAACCCGTTCAGTTTATTTCTCCATGGATTTACATAGGGGTGATTATATTGCTTGTAATGGTGTTTTTCGCATACAGTCTTGTGATCATCTTTCGTCAAAGGAAACTATCCGAAGTTAAAAACGACTTTATTAATAATATGACGCATGAGCTTAAAACCCCCATTTCCACGATCTCTTTATCAAGTGAAATGTTAATGCGTATGCCGAATGGCGATGATTTTAATAAAATAAAACGTTACGCTGGAATTATATATGATGAAAATAAACGTCTTGAGCATCAAGTAGAACGCGTATTAAATGTTGCCAAGCTAGATAAAGATAAATTAGTGCTGAATAAAGAAAAAATCAATATCGAAGAAATTTTAGTTCAGCTCAGTGAGAATTTTAAACTCATAGAAAACAAAGAAGGATCTGAGATTTTACTTGAAATAGGAGAGGGAAGTCACGAAATTGTTGCTGATCCTGTACATATAACCAATGTCATCCATAATTTGACCGACAATGCATTGAAATACAGTGGGAAAAATACAACTATTACAATTTCAACGAGTAGGAGCGAGAAGGAGTTGATTATTAATTTTATTGACCAAGGAATTGGGATGAAAAAAGAGCATTTAAAGTCGATTTTTGATAAATTTTATCGTGTTCCAACGGGCAACATTCACAACGTTAAGGGCTACGGATTAGGCTTATATTATGTAAAGCTTATTGTAGAGTCACATCAAGGAACCATACTCGTTCAGAGTGCCTTAGATAAAGGCAGTACTTTTACCATAAAGCTTCCTTCTTACTAAGCTTTCTTAAGCGAGCATCAGGCTGAGGAAAAATCCCTTTTCTTTTCATGATTTTATCTTTACCGAAGAGAATAATTTCCTCTTTTATATCAGAGTAATCTGTTTTTACTTTTAAAATATAGTTGCGTTTTTCTTTTTTATCTACCTCGTATGTGCCTTGATACTCAATGTTGTCAATTTTTATTGAAAAACTTGACTTTTCAAGTTTAATAAGGACTTCGCTTGAATCTACTTCAATGAGCTCCTGACCCGTATTAATTTCATAGCTGGCGATAAGTCCTTTATATACGCCTTGGTCCCTTTTCTTGACTTGTGCCACAGTACAAATACTGATGGCAATAAAAAAAGTAAGAATAATCAGCTTCATGGAATTAAAATTAACATATTTATTTGTCTTTAAATGGTTATTAACTTGTTAAAAAATCCTTTATTATAATTGTCATGTAAAGACGATTTAATTCTATTTTTGGAGTATGAGACAGTACCACGATTTAATGAAGCATATCCTTGAAAACGGAACAAAAAAAGAGGATCGAACAGGAACAGGAACCTTATCCGTTTTCGGTTACCAGATGAGATATGATTTAAATGAGGGTTTCCCTTGCGTAACGACTAAAAAGCTTCATTTGAGGTCGATTATTCACGAATTATTGTGGTTTTTGAAGGGGGATACGAACATTAAGTATCTCAAAGAAAATAAGGTTTCGATATGGGATGAATGGGCTGATGAAGATGGGAATTTAGGACCTGTTTATGGTTCACAGTGGAGAAGCTGGCCAACGAGAGATGGAGATACAATTGATCAAATAAAACAGATTATACAACAAATAAAAGATACACCCGACTCGAGAAGGATTATTGTTTCGGCGTGGAATGTTGGCGAAATTAAAAATATGGCTCTTCCACCTTGTCATGCGTTTTTTCAATTTTACGTTGCAGACAATAAGCTGAGCTGTCAGCTCTACCAAAGAAGTGCAGACACCTTTTTAGGAGTTCCATTTAATATTGCATCCTATGCACTTTTAACCATGATGGTTGCTCAGGTTTGTAACCTAGAGCTTGGTGATTTTGTACATACATTAGGTGATGCTCATTTGTATCTGAATCATTTGGAGCAGGCGGAATTGCAGTTAAGTAGAGAGGTCAGGGTACTGCCCATCATGAAAATCAATCCAGAAGTAAAAGCACTTTTGGATTTTAAATACGAGGACTTTGAGCTTGTTAATTATGATCCTCATCCACACATAAAGGGGGCCGTTGCGATATGATGAAATTTTCATTGATAGTAGCCATGGATAAGAACTATGGAATTGGAAAAAACAACGATTTAATGTGGCATCTGCCCCGTGATATGAAGTTTTTTAAATCTACAACCGAAGGTCAGGTGGTCATTATGGGGCGCAAAAATTACGATTCCATACCCGAAAAATACCGACCGCTTTCCAATAGACAAAATGTAATAATTACACGGAACAAATCCTTTAAGGCAACTAATTGTTTGGTGTTTCATACCGTTGATGAGGCTTTGAGTCATTTTGTAAATGATG
>Ga0315331_10004060_pt1 | contig 11062 bp, 14 predicted proteins | sample M160m34915metaG_FD_203456 | JGI IMG/M metagenome (GOLD analysis project Ga0315331, IMG submission 203456) | Ammonia-oxidizing marine archaeal communities from Monterey Bay, California, United States - M1 60m 34915 | ecosystem: Environmental > Aquatic > Marine > Intertidal zone | place: USA... | reverse complement strand
AGATATGTTGGCATCGTGGCCAGCAAAAATACTAACTAAATTTTTCATTGTGAAATAATCTTCTCCATAGCAGGAACATAATACTTCTCTACAACTTTAGTCCAAGAAAAGGACTCAGCATACTCTCGTATCTCTGGTCTATTGTTAACAGAATAATATCTATTCCGAACAATCTCAGCATCTACAAACTCCATGTCATTAATCTTATCATCTGGTATAACCGTGATAAAATCTTTATCAAGATCAAGATTAGCAGCAGCCCACTGACTGATTACAACACCTAGTCCAGCAGCAAATGCTTCTAGACATACAAGAGGATGTGCTTCACCATCAGATAATAGCACAAGATTACCATATTTGGTTAGATCATTATATAATGTTTCTTTCGACCACTCACCCAGATAGTTTTTGGATGTATCAAATCTAGGGTCAGCATTATTACCAGCATAATAAAGACTATCAATAGACTGGAACATATGTTGTCTCTTACGGTAATCAATCTTAGCAAGATAAAGACTCTTACATATATCAGATCCCAATTCAAGTTTATTAAATTTAAACTTATCTACATTCACACCATTAGGAGTCACAAAGAGTTGATCAGAAGGTATACCCATCTCTTTCTCATACACATTCTTAATGCCAGGAGAAAGACAGAATATATTTGGTTTGATCTGAGCAAACTTTGATGCAACTCTAGGACCATAGTAGTCCCATCTATTTGGTTGCTCTAAGTATCCAAAATGACTTGTAATAGCATTAGGATACTGAATGTAGGGACAGAGTTCTACAAAGTCATCATACTGAACATGAACAAAGTCAGGTCTAAACTCATTAATCTCCTTAAGAATTTCTATACCACTAGCAGTATTAACTATACGAACTTCATGTCCTAGTTCTTCTAGTGCTAACTTCTGATCCCATATCAATATCTCTACAGCACCCCAACCTGTTGGTGGGATAGGCATAATACCTGGTCCAACTATTGCTATCTTCATTCTTTACCTAACTCACAGAAAAGATCTAGGTGCTTCCCATTTGTTCTTTCATAGATTGCAAAATCATCAGGATATTCTTTAACCAAATAACCTAAAGCAATCTGTTCATTATTAACATTACCATTTGAAATCATATCATCAGTCAATACATCCTCTACCTTCTGACACAAATCAGGAAGTGCATTCTTATGACCACCAAACATAGATCCTAGTACATATGATCTATTGTCCCAAAGATAATCTAATGAAAGTTTATCAGACTCATAAAGATCCTTATAGTAATCACAATTCATCTGAACCAAATAACTCTCACCCATAGACTCTAATGATTCCATAGCAGTATCACTAGGGTAAGGTTTAGTAATATCATATCCCTCAAAGAACCTAGAAGCACCCGCATCTAACCAGAAATAATAATCAGATTCGTGTGATGCAGATTGTATTGCTTGCTTTATCCATTGGAACTTAGAGTATTGAATAACTGAATACATAGCATATTTACATTCAATCCTACCAGGATCTGCCATCTTCTCTTTATACTCTGGACTATCTAATATCTCTTGGATCTGATCCTTAAGATGATAGTAAGGCATCTCCTCAACATCTTGCATTATAATTTCTGTTGGGAGTTTACCTCTCTTCTCTTTCACAAAATCTACTAAGTCCTCACTAACAAATACAGTCATAGGACACTTCAATTGAAGAGTAATAGTAAACCATTTGAGATACTCATCCCAATCTCTTCCATCCATTCCCTCTCTTTCAATATTAAAAAGAGCAGTTACAATACTTACATCATTTCTCATAGCAGACTCATAATAGTTTTGACTCGGTTAACAAATGTATGATTCTCTTGGACATAGAGCATACCTTTTCTGATGAATTCATAATCTGTTCTCTTTTCCATAGCATCATAGAAAAGTTGAGCAGTGTCTGGTTGGAAGAGGCAGTGTCCTTCTGCTTCATTATATACTTCCTCAGAATTAGTGGTTCCTAAATGACCCCAACTCATATTCTTAAACATTCTACACGGAATATATCCATTACGCAAGTGTTCTGGTCCACGAATATCAACACCAAGGATAGATCTCTTGGTCAATTCAATCACCTCTTTCTGACTCAAAGGATTTTGCCAAGGGTTATTGTGATAGAACTCTATCTTATTCTTTATACACTCTTCTATGAATGGTTTGAACGTACTATAGTTTTCACACACTCCACCAGGTGACAGATTACCCGTAAAGAATATCTTATTCTCTCTAGGATAATTCATATCCTCAAAGTCAAACTCATCAGGTAGAGTACTGGTTGCCCATGCTATGTAAAACTTATCATAATCTTCTATCTCATAGTCATGATAATCATTCTTCACCCTGACCATACCATCAGTTTTCTCCTGAAGATAGCAAGTAGGACCGACCTTCTTTACCGTGGACTTATCTAAAGTGAAATCATATACATGATCCTTCTGCCATACACCATTCACTCTAACATCATAAAACTTCTTGACACCTGCTTCCAAATACTTCTTAGGACTTGGAACACAGTGAACAAAGTATGTACTGTTCTTGTTTAATGGTATGTTCTTATCTGCCCATCCTTCTGTCCAGAATACACAATCATCCCAATCAAAATCTTCTGGATAACCATCATCATGAAACCAATATGTATCATATCCTAAATGTTTGAAAGCTTTATATAATGCTTCGTGCGTATAAAAATGAGTGTGGGCATTCGTGGGGTAACCCCAGATAATTATTTTAAGTGTAGAAGACATGATTAGGGATTGGAACGTTGTCGATGAATTTATATTCGGGTAAAGAAAGACCCATAATATCATTGCAGAAAAACACTAAGGTATTTCTTTCTTTATCACCCGTAGTGGTCATTGCATGAGGTTGATCACCAGGTATTAAAACAAGTCTATTATAGAGATTAGGAATTCTTAGAGTTTCTTCATATTGATTTCTTACTCTATCATATGATTCATAATATTGTCTATCATCAGTTAGTTTACCACTATAAAGAAGTTGTTTAGCATCTATACTTTCTTGAGTTTGTACATCAAACCCATCTATTGATTTATAAATGGATGTACCAGCATCTTTATCAGGATTTTTATCTAAGTATATAACTCCACCAAACAAACAATTATCAGTATGAGTCCATCCTAGATTTTTTCTATGCCATTTATCACCTTCAACAAAAGGTTTAATTTTCTGAAACCCTACCTCCGCCTTAAAGTTTAATGGTATTTTATCATGAAAAAGTAAAAAAATTTTCTGTAAAATATGTACATATAATTTAGGATTTATCTCTTCTAAAGGATTACTTCTTACACCAGGATAATTATGAGTATCTATATTGTAACTATATTCCTTAGATATTTTTACTATACTATCTGGATCAGAAAAAAAATTATCTTTTATAATTAACGGATAAGACATTATAAAGTTCTCCAATAATCAAGAGTGTCAGTAATTGTCTGTTCTAATGTGATCTCCTGCTTCCAACCTAAGAGATCTTTTGCCTTATTTATATTGCCGAGGATGATAGGTTCGTCAGTAGGTCTAAGTAAATAGTTTGCTACTTCATAAGGAGTATCACCTGCAATTAACTTCAACACATCCCCTATCTTATGGGAAACATCAGACCCCAAGTTAATAGTTTTGTTCTTAATATTCTCACACAACACTAGACCTCTTACCAAATCTCTCACATCCACAATCGATCTGAGTCCATCAAGATTACCTACCTTGAGAGGGAACTCTTTATTTACAACTCTCCTACACACATCAGATACAAAATCATTTATCTTTCTTGGTCCTGTGCAATTAAAGATCCTTACATTCACATAAGGAATGTCATGCATCTGATTAAAGTTCTTTACTATATGTTCCTGTGCTAGTTTAGATGTTCCATAAGGTGAGAGTGGATGACAAGGACTGTTCTCATCAGGAGGAGTTGACCAATCAATATCACCATAGACAGCAGAGGATGATGCATTAATAAAGAGTGGTTTCATCTCCAATACAGCACATGCTTGTAATATATTAGTTGTTCCTATTACATTTGTTTCTACAGTAAGTGCTGGATCATAGAATGAAACATCAGGTCTACTCTGTGCTGCCAAATGATATATCACATCAGGTCTAACCTCAGCTAAGACCATCTTAACACGTTCAAAATCTAATACATCCAACATCTCCATCTCTTGTGTGATGGTTTCTCTTTTATCTAAAGTGGACTTATAGAAGGTTGGTAGGACATCTTGATCTCTTAGGGCATCATATAAATGAGACCCCATCATACCACCAGCACCAGTAATTAAACGAACCATTTTCTAAATTTCTCCAATCGTTCAGGGGTTCCTATGTCATATCGATCTGTCTCTACTTCTTTGTAGTGTAAATCTAACATATAGGGAAGTATATCATACTCCATACTTAATGGCACTTTAACAGGGAAAATTAAATCATTTAGATATATTTTGTAAATACCCAGATTAACTAAGTGAGTTTCTCCTGCTGTCTCAGGATTCTTCTCTACATATTGTTTTACCTTCTCATTCTCTCCAATAATATATCCCTCATCTCCTCTTGTCTTTTCTTTATTTACAAAGATAGTTGATCTATTAGCATCCAAATTTATATCACCAGGATAATAAGTATCACCATTCATTACCCAGAAAGAATCAGGTGTATCTACCTTCATCATAAATCCTGCTGTACCTGATGGCATTCCTTCACTAATTACATCCACTCCCTTGTCTTTGTATGGTTCAAAATCTCCATAGTTAAGATCAGAACATACCAAAGTAATATCAAAACCCTTTATAGTATCAAGCAAATGATCTATAAAGGGTTTACCTTTTATATCTACAAGGCATTTTGGTGTATCAATCGTTGAAGAAAGACGAGTTCCTCTACCTCCTACAAGAATGTAGAGTTTAGTCTCCCCGTATGATTCTGTAACTATCATCCTCAAAGTGTTGGGTGGAAAATTCAAACAACTCAGTATCTGCTATACCAGTCATCTGATGTCTTAAACCTGGTGGAACATAAAATTTGTCGCCTGGTTTAAGGTGAATGCTCTTTGACCTTTCTAGATCATCATTCTCTCCATATCTTAGCAGAATTTCTCCACTTTGTACATAGAATGTTTCATCTTTAACTTTATGGTAGTGCCAAGAACACTTCTTTCCTCTCTCAAAAAACAATATCTTACCACAATATAGATCGTTATTCACAATCCACTTCTCATATCCCCATCCTTTAGAATGTATTTCTATTGTCTCCATACATCAACCCCATGCTTAACAAACTTGAAAGGAACTACCCTTCCTACACCCTTATCTTTAAGTGCTGTTATTAATTTATGTCTGTTCTCAAACTCAGTAAAGAGAACCATGTGTCCACCTCCACCTGCTCCTGATATTTTAGCACCTGTAGCACCGTTCTGCAAGGCATAATCATATGAGTCTAATATCTCTGGTGAAGCTACATGAGGATTAGTTTCTAACTTACTTCTCCAATATGTTTCCATCAACTCAGAGATCCTTTTCATATCTCCTGTCAATAAACTCCTCTTATACTCTATACATGCTTCTTTAATCTTGTGAGTAGCATTAAGAACTACCTCATCATCAACCAAACCCTTTGCTGTGTTCTCAATCACTCTAGAATTTTCACGAGGTTTACCAACATAATAAAGTACGGTGCTTAACTCCATCATGTTCTGAGTTTTATAGTTCAACCTTAAAGGATTGACAATCGTTCTACCATCTTGTAAGAACTCAGTAAAATTAAACCCACCAAATGCAGCAGCAAATTGATCTTGCTTACCACCAGGCATGTTACATATCTTTCTTTCAATATCTACAGCATAATCTGCTATATCATATTCACCTAGAGGGATCTTATGATACTCAGCAATAGCAGATACTAATGCTACTACAAGAGCACTTGAACTTCCTAGTCCACTACCAGGAGGTGCTTCAACATAGGTTGTAATCTTAATAGGATGTCTATCTACCCTATGCACAGAAGTTAAGTATTGATAGGTATTAACAAGAAGTTGTAGATCACTATCAACATACTCTCCTTGCATAAAAGGGGTACTGTAAAAGTCATGTCTTTCTTCAATACCTAGATCAACACTCTTAAAAGACCAGCACTTCTCATGATTACATTCACATGGTTCTATCTTACAGTATGCATACTGGTCTATAGTTCCATTCAGAACCACACCACCATACTTTTTCCAATAAGGTTCAAGGTCTGTTCCTCCACCAGCTAGTGCCATGCGGAGTGGTGCTTTAGAAAATACTGTGCTCATCCTCTAGTTTGTAATAGATCTCCAAATATATCTGATGTACTAGGAGTTCCTACACCAAATTCATAATGCTCTATATTATAAGGTCTTCCTACGTTCTCTATGATCTTGTGCATATGAATGATACCATCTGCAAAATGATCTTCTACCTTGGCAAGGTCATCATAGAATGCCAAGTGCTTAGTAGGAACAATAAGGAACCAGTCAGACCAGTGCCTATCTGCCCCTGCAACATGTCCGTTCTGGTTCATTACTCCATCACTCTCTAAGTCCTTCATCTCAATCTCAGACTCAAATATAAGGTCTGTTCTCATACGAATAAAGTACTCATAGTCATCAGGGTTCTCTACCAGTTTAGCACAATCTGCTATTCCTTGATACTGTGATTTAAACCTATACACTATGTCCTTTGCTTTCTCTGGTGTGACTGACATATCAGGTTCAGCAGAGAGTTTATCATAGTCTGAAGTATCATATACAAACGGTTCATTTACCTGACACTTCACCATATTAAGTGGAGTATATAACTCTTTAAAATCTTCTAGTTCATTTGTCTCATACTTAATCTTATTCTCATGATGGATCTGACTACCCTTCCAGTTCTTCTCATCCCACTGAAGATTAGCATAGATGTCATAGTCACCTAGACCATCTAAGAAGTTCTTCTTTATATTAGGAAAGGTTGTCCTAACAAATCTAGGATAACCAGAAAAACAAACTGCAAACTTTTTTTTCATAATTTTAAAAATAATTAAAATTGATTAAGATTCTAAAAGGTTTATTTGTACAAGTAGTACCTGTATGGGGCATATTAGCTGGAAATGTAACCAGTCTATTTTCAACACTCTCTATTCTAGTACCATCTTCAAATTCTGTATACCCATCATTACTATTAACATAAAAAATAGAAGCTTTAACATTATCCTTACTGTGATCAATATGAAATCTATGTTTTACTATTGATTCTGTTCTTGGATTTAAATTTGCCTTAATTCGTATCATATCATCACCATCAAGATGTTTAATAATACCTAATAAAGCATTTATAAATGGCGACTGCGACATACGAGAAATAAAAAACATATGAGATAGTTGCCAATTTTCAATATCCGAACATAAAATATCTTCAAAAACAATAGTAGATGTAAACCAAGGAAAGTCTCCACCCATCAACAACTCATACAATTCTTTAAAATCTGATGATGATAAAAGATTATCCTTAACTTCTATATTATTCATAACAAAATCTCATCAATCCTTTTATGTATTGTTGTTTTTATTTCTTCTTCTAATCCTTCTGGTCTATTAAACTTGGGGTGTGAAAAAACATAATGGCCACATATATTTACCAGAGCTTCTACATCAACTTCTGGATCAAAGTCCTCATCAACCCACTTCTTCCATCTACCTGAATCCAAACAAATCTTATAGAAATTAGTTCTCTGTTTCTGGTTCATGTTCTCCCAGTATATCTTCGTCTGCAACTGACCAAACTCTGGTGCTATGTTAATAGTCTGTAGTCCTACATCAAACTTCTGTTTAATTAAAGATGTTTCTAGGTAGTCACCATTATGTTCCTTATTAATTAAACCATACTCCTTCACTATCTCTATCGACTTCTCCAAACAATCTTTCTTATATGATCCTATATTCTTATTCTCTCTGAGTGCAGTACCAGATTGAATTACACAATACTTAATTGAGTCTTGCTCCTCTTGTGTGGTAGATGAATATATTCTCTTTAAGAATGATGAAAGTTTCTCTGGTGGTAGTGGTTTGATTGCCTCTTCTGTAGCAATCTCAAACTTAATATTAGGATTAACTTGTAGGCCCATTCTCATAAACTTAAGAGTCTCATTTACTGCATCCTTAATTGCTTTAAACCTCTTAAAAGGATCTATATGAATCATATCAAAGTTCTGACAATCAATTAAGAAAGACTCTATACCATTATCAACTTTATATCCTTGATTAGGACCACCATGATCTCTTACCAATAAAACCTTATCAGTTTTACTTCTCACATAATTACAGAAAGTTTCTGTCACCCATCCATTTACATACCCACTCTCATGATCTACCTGACGACGAGAAGGTATTAACCCAAGTGGTGCAGGATAGTCAATAACTGCACCAACTATCTCTTTACTCATCGGTCCTATAAAGAGTTTTGGATTCATACTACCAACCCCAACATACTCCAGAATATCTTTTTCCTTTTGTTGCTTCAGTAACACCATGTGGGAATAAAAAATTAGAAGGGAACATACATACATCACCCTTACCTAGTTTGACTATAGTGTCCTCCCAGAAATATAAATCAGCACCTTCATAATCATCATTAAAGTTAAAAACAAAACTTAGTACTGGTACTCCTTTTAATTTACCATCAAATATTGAATGAATATGATCCACATGATGACGCATGATCTGACCAGGTGAATAACGATTAAAACGAATCTCATTAAACATACTCAACATTTGTGCAGTTCTCTCATCACCTGGATTTCCATATGTATAATTACGATTATATTGTCTGCCCGATTCGACTATATATTTTTTCATTTCTAATAACAATTCTGGAGTCGGTGTTTGAATATCTAGTTCCATCGTTTCTTCAGAATGACGTTCATGACTCATATTAGTATACCATTCATGTTGCACCCACTTTCTAGTTTCTATATCTCGAACAATAGCATCACAAAGATCAGCAGGGATAATCTTCTCTGATACAAAGATACACTCTTCTAATTTAGTATCAGGTTTATTATAAGTCATAGGTTTAAATGTAGATTGTATTTACCAAAGTAGAAAAGAAAATCACCAATAGGTTGTGGATGAAGTGGAGCCATATTAATCCAAATCAAGGACTTAATAATATCAACCTTTCTATTATCAAGACCTTCTGATTCAATCCAATCTTCTAGAATCTCAACACACTCACACTTCTCATTACTTCTAAGTATATCAACTTTAATAATCTTATCATTAATATCAATAATATACAACTCCTTATCTAGGATATCATGATTAACAGTTAAGTTGTGTTTCAATTTAGCTAAGTCGTAATATATGTCACCATTATACTTATCACCACCAAAGTCCTGTCTCCAGTCAATCAAAGTATAATTACCATTCTTAGAAATAATATTCTCTAATACACAGTCACCATGAAACTGATATCCTTCAGCAGAAGATATATACTCCTTATCAATATGAACCATCAGATCAAATATAGATGGAATTTCTTCACCATTAATTACACAAGCACTATCAGTACCCATTCCATTATCAGTAAGATACTTTACTACCCTCTTATAAGTCTTAGTAAAATAAAACTCCTCACATATATCTGAGATGTCTATATCATTTTTCTTCCATAGATTATTTTTAGACCACTTCAAAAACTTCTTAAAGTTATTAGCATCAACTACCCTAGAATAAGTATCTCCAGTAGCATATTCATACTTATAAAAATTATCTGTTGACGCAAGATACTTTGGAGTAAGACCCTTGAGAGCAAGCATCCTGTCTATACGATTAAAACATATCTGCTTATCATAGAAGAACTTAATTACAAAGTTATCATCAAAGATAAAGATACTTTCATCTTCCTTATCTAATAGATGGAACCTATCAGGGATTGCTTCTCTACTCTTCTTAAGTGAGTCTACATTACCAATATCATACCAAGTCTTATAGTCTACAACTGAGAAATTAGAATGATCCATCATCTTTGTAAGAACATGACAATCTGAGAGACTACTTACTGTTGTCTCTTCTAATATCTCATCAGTATATTTCCAGAACAATTCATAATCTTTAATACCACATAGACCTATGTAAACATAATCAAAAAACTCTTCTCCCTTTTCATTAATTTTTAACAAAGATTCATTTCTTACATTCAGAGTTCTATATTGAAAACTACTACCATTCTTATGACCAGCAACCCAGTTAGAACTAAAGTCAAACTCTTCTTTCTCTACTACAGTATCACATGCATGGAATATAAACGGACACTGCAACTCATCCTTACATAGAGACATGGAGTAAAGAAGACTGCTTCCTTCCCCATCATAATTCTCTACTGGAACATAAGTTATCTTCTTATCAGGGTAAGCAAGATTTAAGAACTGCTCTACCTGATCACCATAATGACCAAGAGTTACAACAAACTCTACATCATCAGGATAAGACTCTATGATATAGCTGAGAGCGGGTTTCTTTCCAATTCTAACAAGTCCTTTGTTAGTAAACTTAGTAAGGTTTCCAAGTCTAGAACCTAACCCACTAGCAGTAATTAATACTTTATACCCTACCATACTTGTCTTCTAACCTCACAATATCATCTTCACCAAAGTACTCTCCAAGTTGTACTTCAATAAAGACTAGATCTTCATCTCCAACATTCTTGGCTTGGTGCTTAGACTTTACTGGGATATGAATTACATCACCCTGCCCATAAGTCTTAACCTCACCATCTAATTTTACTTCTGCAGTTCCTTTTACTATCACCCATATCTCACTTCTCTTGTGATGATATTGATAACTAGGTGCTTCACCAGGTTTGATTAGTATCTCTTTAACCTTTGTATAAGAGGCATCAAATATGTTTAGATAATGTCCCCAAGGTTTATGTCCGTATGATCTAAAAGTCATAAGTTCCTCAACTCCTTAATACCCATGTTCCTTTTTACATTATATCCTAGTGCTCTATCCTCACCACC
>Ga0315331_10004059_pt1 | contig 11063 bp, 10 predicted proteins | sample M160m34915metaG_FD_203456 | JGI IMG/M metagenome (GOLD analysis project Ga0315331, IMG submission 203456) | Ammonia-oxidizing marine archaeal communities from Monterey Bay, California, United States - M1 60m 34915 | ecosystem: Environmental > Aquatic > Marine > Intertidal zone | place: USA... | reverse complement strand
AAACCAGGTGTGTTTGGTGGTCTCTGATGATGGCTGTGGATTTGACCCAAACCAGCAAGCGGAAGGTCGTTTTGGCCTGCGGGCGATGCGACAGCGGGCCGTCTGGTTCGGCGGAGATCTGACTGTCGATTCCACGATTGGCCAGGGGACCACGATTCGTGCTGAATTTCACGGCATGGGTTAAAGTCGCGGTTGCCAGGGGCCAGGTAATTGGCGGGATCGCTCTTGGCCGGCAGGTGGTGCAAATGGTAGAAGAATAACTCTTGAATATTTAGCGTACTGGTGAAAGGAAGCACGATGCCCAAATTGACCGTTGAAGGCGTAGGCGAATTTGAAGTCCCCGAGGGAAAACGGCTGGTCCTTGCCCTGACTGATGAGGCAGGAGTGGACCAGCTACATGCCTGTGGCGGGCAATCGCGTTGCACGACCTGTCGGGTGGAATTCGTAGATGGTGAACCGGACCAGATGACGGCGGCGGAACAGGAAACCTTGCGGGCGCGTGAAATGACGGATGTGCGTTTGAGTTGCCAGGTACTCTGTAGCCAGGATATGACGGTCAAGGTCGTATCGCGACTGGAAGGCAGTGGACGTGAAGATGCCGGCGGACGTCCGAGTGATCCGTTACAACCAGCACCGGTTGAATGGGTTGATAAGTAGTCAGCCTGACTTACTCGAACTGCGTGGGGCGTTCACCGACCTGGACCGAGATAGCCACCTGCTTCTGCTTGCGGATCACGATGACCGGGACCTTGGAGTTGGCAGTGGTTTGACCGATCAGGCGAATGAGCGACGCCATTCCGCGAACATCCTGGCCATTCCATTGAAGGATCACGTCATAACGTTTCATGCCAGCGGCAAGGGCCGGTGAATCGCCTGGTGCGAATTGCGTGATGACGGCACCTGATCCCATCGGGAGTTCCAGCTTGTTTGCCTCTTCGGCTGTGAGGTCCCGAAGCACGACTCCCAGCCAGCCACGAATGACACGCCCGTTACTCTGTAATCGTTGATAAACGCTCCGTGCCACATTGCTGGGGACGGCAAAACTAATGCCCTGGTAGGTTTCGCCCACGATGGCCGTATTGATTCCGACCAGCTGGCCTCTTTCGTCCACCAGTGGGCCTCCACTGTTGCCCGGATTGACAGCGGCATCCGTCTGCAGAAAGTCCTGGTAATGACTGCCAATCTTCGCCGAACGATGCTTGGCACTGAGGATGCCAAAAGTAACGCTTCGCTCCAGCCCAAAGGGACTGCCCAGTGCCCAGACCAGTGAGCCGACATTGAGATTGTTGCTGTTACCCCATTCAACCGGCGTCAGGTTAGTGGCATTGACCTTGAGCAGGGCCAGGTCGGTCAGGGAGTCGACGCCCACGACCTCGGCTTCGAGGATGCGGCGATTTTCCAGTTTAACCTGGATGCGATCGGAACCAAAAATGACATGTCGATTAGTCAGGATAAAACCCTCGGCATCAACGACGACACCGGATCCCTGTCCCCGGGACGGGTAGGGGTTGGATCCAAAGAATCGGGATTGCTCGTCTTTCAGGCTTTCACGGGATGTGCCTGAGACGCTGATATGGACGACGCTGGGGCCGACGCGTTGCGAAACCATCTGGTACGCCTGGGAGATTTCCTGTAGCGAAGACTGTCGTAATCCGTCACCGGCCAGGTCGTACTCGGCACGCTGCTTACCGCGGGTTAATGCGTATTGGATCTGCTCGATGGCATAAGGTGCCAGGTAGGAGAGAGCCAGCAGGAATAGCAACGGAGAGAGGAAACTTACCAGGTAGGAAGGCCTGCGGATCGCATCGGAATCATCACCAGTAGTTTTTTCTGCAGCGGGTAGTGGTTCGGATTCGGGTGAGGGTGAGACGTATGGTGAGCGCGCCCGCTGGCGGGGCGGGGGGCGGTTGGGTAGTCGGGGTTGGTGCCAATTGAAGTCTTCGTGCATCGGTTCTTTGTTCTGCTGGAACTTGAGTCGACGGGGCTACTTCGCGTTCGCTTATTATAGGCAACCCGCGAGAAAAGATTTGCGCCTGCGTGGTCAATTTTCCCAAAAGCGGCTAAAATAATGGTCTAAGAAACGTAAAAACCGTTCGAAACCATTCGGTTTCCTGGGATCCATCGAGTCCTGCAAGCGTTCGAGCCCTATGCAAACACGACCGGCGACGTATCCGACATTTCCTTCCGTTGATCTAGCTGATCCGGATGGACTCTTGATGCTGGGCGGGGAATTGAATCCGATCTGGATCCTGGAGGCTTATCGCCAGGGTATTTTTCCGTGGCCATTATCGTATGAGGGCGTCGACTTGTTGGCCTGGTTCAGTCCGGATCCGCGAGCCATTCTTGAACTGGATGAACTGCATGTTTCACGTCGGCTGGGTCGGCGGATACGCAACGGTGGTTACCAGGTTACGATGAACCAGGCTTTCGACCAGGTGATCGCTGGTTGTGCAGCGCCACGCCAGGATGAGCCGGGTACCTGGATTACTCCGGAACTCATGGCTGCATATCAGCAGTTACATGAACTGGGGCATGCACACAGCGTCGAAGTCTGGCACGAGGGAACGTTAGTGGGCGGACTTTATGGCGTTGCCGTGGGAGGATTTTTTAGCGGTGAGTCGATGTATCATCATCATCGAGACGCATCGAAAATGGCGATTGTTTACCTGGTTCGACATTTGTTCGAGCGAGGGTTCAGCTTGTTGGATATCCAGCAAAGCTCGCTGCATTGTTCGATGATGGGAGCCAAGGAGATCAGTCGCGATAAGTATCTTGAGCGTTTACGTAAGGCGGTTGCCAGCGAAGTGTCTTTTGGAAGTTTCGCGGACGCGGCTTGTTTGCCTGTTACCGATAGAGAAATGGTGACTGGCTAGATCGATGAGTCGGCTGTCATGTGACACCAGGCGAGGTATGACTTAATGAATGATGATCAGGCAAAGACTCCAGGACTGAGCGACGCTGAATTGCAGCGATATGCCAGGCAATTGGGTGATGGCGTGCTGTCCGAGCAAGGGCAGCTGCGGCTAAAACAGTCCACGGCATTGGTTACGCGTGTGGGGGGCATGGGAGGTCCGGCGGCTTTGATGCTGGCAATGGCAGGTGTCGGGCGAGTGATCATTGCCCATGGTGGTGAGATGATTTCACCGGATTTGAACCGCCAGGTGCTCGGTTCGGAGGCTGTGATTGGCCATCCCCGTAGCGAACCGTTTGGAGAGTACCTGCGGACCATGAATCAATTTATCGAGGTGGAGGCCATCGATCATGAGCCGGATGATGAGGAGGCGGATGAGCTTGCCCAGCGGGTTGATATTATTGTTTCCTGTCCACCGACTTTCGAGGAACGGTTGCGTTTGAATCGAGCCGCCGTCGACGCGGGAATACCACTTATTGATGCTGCCCAGTGGGGCATGACAGGGACCATGATGGTGGTTGAACCAGCCAAGTCGGCCTGCCTGGCCTGCGTCTACCCGGAAACTCCCCCGTTTGAAGAGTTCTTTCCAGTGGTGGGCGCGATTTCGTCAATGACCGGGACGATGGCGGCGTTGGAAGCGATCAAGATTTTGTCCGGGACGGGGAAACCCGTGTTCGGGAAAATGTTAACTTATGATGCATTCGAGGGGCGCATGACGACGATCCACCTGGAACGTCGTGCGGACTGCCCTGTTTGCAGCTGATTCGAGTTGTTTACCATCAGTGGAAATGAAGACCCATGGAAATACGCATAGTTGTTACCGGACGCAGTTATCACACGGCCGCTGCGGTTCCAGAAACACTGGTACTGGATGAGGGGGCCTCGTTGGACGATGCACTGCAGCTGATCAACGACGCCCTGGAAGAGGGAGCATCGTTACCAGGCAGTTGCCTGATTGCGATCGATAACCAGCACATGGGGACCGTGGCCAGTCATTCAAACACTGTCTTGCAGTGTGGCCAGGAACTCGTGTTGATCGCGCCCGTGGCCGGCGGGTAAACCAGTCCTGGCGACCTGGCCCTGGCGACCTGGCAAGGTTGGACGGCAGGGAGCCTAGCCTTCCGAAGTCGCCGCCGTGGCAGCAGATTCCTCAGCCAGTTTTCCATCGCTGAGAACGATCGTGCGGGCTGCATGGGAAGCAGCCTGTTCGTCATGCGTCACCAGCAAGATGGTACCACCCTGCTGGTGGAATTGTTGAAGTAGTTGCAGGACCGCAGCCGCGTTTTCAGGATCGAGGTTGCCCGTAGGTTCGTCGGCCAGCAGCAGGCGAGGTTGTGGCAGGAGGGCTCGTGCCATGGCCACGCGTTGACGTTCTCCGGCGCTCAATTGACCGGGGCGGTGGAGCAGACGATCTTCCAGGGAAAATTGCTGCAGTAATTCTGTCGCGCGTGCCCTGTCCGCTTCGATGTCCGTGTTGCCTGCAGCCACGAGGACGTTGTCCAGGACAGTCAGGTAGGGGAGTAGATGGAACATCTGGAAGACGAAGCCAACATTCGTAGCGCGGAATTCTGCCCGTGCCGTGGAGTTCATGGCGGAGATGTCCTGGTCCATCACAGAGACCGTTCCAGAGGATGGTAAAGCAAGGCCGCCGATCATAGAGAGCAGCGTGGATTTTCCACAGCCACTGGCTCCCCGAACAGCCACGAATTCGCCTGCGGCGATATGTAGTGTCAGATGGTCCAGGGCGCGAACGGTCTGGTCCGCTCGCTGGAAGTGCTTGCTGACGTCGGTCAACTGGATCATGTTCAGGTGGTCGCCAAAAAAAGGAGGGGTAGTTAACGTGGTCGCATGACAAACAAGGTGATGCCGAAGAGGAGTACCAGGCCACCCAGGATTGCGATGCCGATAATCCAGGAAATGTTGCTGGCAACTGTGGCCGGTGAGGGACCCTGGCTGACGGTATCGCTGGTGGCGCGTGTTTGATCTTGTCGCGTGGTCGGATCGAGCGTGGCCGTTGCGACGGCATCTGGTGAAATCAGTCGAAACCCCTTCTTCTTGAAGATTGCCAGGCCGGCCTTTGGTGAAGCGACGAACTTGGTAAATTCCTGGGCTGCTGGAGTCACCTTGCTGGAAGTCAGGACAGCAATCTCAATGGAGGATTCACCGGCATCGAGTTCAGGCACGGGGACTAGTTTTAGTTCCTCGTCAGTGACAGCCGCTGTATCCCAGATAATGCCTGCGGTGACGCGACCCTGCTTGATGGCGTCCATGATGTCATCAACCGAGGCCTCGAAGAGACCATGCTCGGTGACATGCTCGGCAAGGTCTTTCCAGTGGCCGGAAGCAGTCAGCAGTTTCTTGGTGGCAGAGCCGATAGCCGCCTCTTCCGGGGTACCCAGGGCTACGTTGATTTGTGGGTCAAGCAGATCCGAAATACCTTGAATGCTGGAATTGTCTTTGGCCACGGCAATCACTGGCTTGCGTTTGGCTAGTGGGATGGAGGTTGCTGCGAGGCCCTTTTGATTGGCTTGTTGGAAGTAGTTGCTGCCGCCTGCCAGGTAGATGTCGCCGGTCTTGTCCAGTTCAAGCTGGTTCAGTAAGTCGCCGGAACTACCGTAGTTTACAGCAATGGAAACATTGTGTTCCGTTTCGTATTGTCGGACGATTTCTCCCACGGGGTGCCGTAATTCGTTGGCGCAATAAATTCGCAGGTCAATCTCGGTCGTCGCCTTGGCCACCGCGGTGCCCCCGGAGCCAATGATTAATTCCGGGAAGAAGTCGTCGCCGCCAAGTTGGCTTTCGTTGCCTTCCTCGGCTCCGAATTTATCCGCGATGCGAGCCGCCATGGCTTCCCAGTCAGATTGAACCAGCAGATCGACGCCAGGATTCTGTTCCTTGACCGTGCAGGAACAGGCTCCTGTGACAAATTCGATACACTGGAGCAAGTTCTCTCGCGTAATGCCCTTGCCGACGTAGGGTGGCAGGGCGCGTGCTCGACCGTAAACAGCAAAGACCATCGGTTCCTGGAGTTCCTGCAGGTCACTTTCGACGGCCAGCAGGCTTTGGACGAGCCATTTTTCCTGGGGATCCTGGCGGTTCACGGTCAACCATCCCAGTGTATGAGCTGGTTTGGCAGCGGGTTCCTCCTCCGTCGCATCCTCTTCGGCAGGTTCGCCTGGGACCTGGTACAGGTCTACCTTTCCTGCGTTCACCGCTTCCACCAGGCTGCGAACCTGCTTTTCCGCAGCTTCGTTGGCCGCTGCATCCTTGCTGGTGAGCAGCACGAGAATTGCTGCTTTTCCGTCGTTCAGCTGTCCCAGTAATTGTTGTCTCTTGGCACTGCTGGTGAGGGCCGTTAATTGTTGCTCCGCAAGCGTGCCGATGGAGATGGCGCCCCCCTGGGGATTGGTTACCAGGTAGCCGGGAGAGAGCTGATCTTGATGCTGGGTCCAGAGCTGCTTGATATCCGGTAGAACCTTTTGCAGTTGCGGGTCTTTCGAGAGGTCGACCGTGATTAGCGTAGCGTTGAGCATGGGCTGGTCTGGCTTGAGCAGGGCCAGTTTGGCGATGCGTTCATGCAAGGCCTGGGTGGCCACGCTGAGTGGCTCACTATGGAAGTAGTAGATTTCGTAGGGAGCCGGTTTCCAACGGTACATGGCATAGCGATAGACCGGTGTTTCACAGGCCTGTAGCACGACCAGGCAGCAAAGACTGGCGAGCAAGGTGCAGGCACCATAAAACGGTAAACGTTGAGAAGATCGTGTTAACATTTTCAGTCTACCCAGGAAGGATTTACGTCAGATCGAGACCGGTAGCAGGATATCATAAGCCACCGTGCTTTTACAAATTAAATCGTGATAGCATCTATTCACTGCTGACGCTGACGATCAGCATCGTGTCACCCTGTTCGATGGAATCGACCACGTCCTGGCCTTCCACGACTTTCCCAAAAACGCTGTGGGCATTATCCAGGTGCGGCGTGGGCACGTGGGTGATGAAAAACTGCGAACCGTTGGTATTGGGGCCGGCATTGGCCATCGAGAGAATGCCGGGACTGTTATGCCGTAGTTCCTCGTGAAACTCGTCTTCAAACTGGTAGCCAGGGCCGCCGGTGCCGGTGCCTTGTGGGCAGCCCGTCTGGATCATGAAGTCAGGAATAACGCGGTGGAACGTAAGGCCATTGTAGAAGCCATCGTTGGCCAGTTTCTCGAAATTCTCGACGGTCTTGGGTACCTTGTCGTCGTGCAGTTCCAATCGGATGTTGCCTTTGTTGGTCTGGATCATTGCAATTTTCATCGTGTTTACTTTCTTTCAGCGAAAAAATAGGGGTGATTGTGTGTCGTTTGATTATAAGCTTGTTGGGGAGGTTCGTCTTGAGGGGGCACCTGGACTGGCCGCTTAGCCTGTATCGGGAGTCGCTGCCGGTAACGGGCTGACTTTGCCCTGGAAATCGCTGTCGGGAAGGATCTCTCCCTCGAGGCGAAACAGGCAGTCGGCCAGGCGTTCTGCTTCCGCCAGGCTATGTGTGATGTGCAGCACGGTGACACCTGTGTGGTTTTGAATGGTGTCGAGCAGAGTGCAAATCTGGTCACGCGTTTGCTCATCCAGTGCACTGAGTGGTTCGTCGAGCAGCAAGGTGGTCGGGCGGAATGAAAGTGCACGGCCCAGGGACACCCGTTGGCGTTCGCCGCCGCTGAGCTTGAAGGGACGGCGATCCAGCAGGTGGGTGATCTCCAGCATCTCGGCCAGTTCGGTAACACGTTGCTTGGTTTCCGCTGAAGGTGTCTTGCGAATGGTCAGGGCAAAACTGAGATGATCACGCACCGACATGGTGTTGAATAAGGCACCATCCTGGGGAACGTAGCCGATGTTACGTTGAGAAGGTTTCATGTCCGTGACATCCGTGTCTCCCAGGATGATCTGCCCCGCTGTGACCTGGGAGAGTCCGGCGACTGCTTCCAGCAGGGTGGTTTTGCCGCTGCCGGTGCGTCCCATTAAAACGCCGTATTTGCCGGTCGCAATCGTGAGGTTGATCTCCGTGAGTTGGAAATCTCCGGCAGTGATGGCAATGTCATTTAGCTGGATCACGGGTCTACTTTCTTAGATGGCCATGCTGCGTGTTCCCCAGATCCGGGCAACAATGAGGACCAGGACAGCTCCGGTAACCATGATTAACGAGACCGCTACAGCCGCCCCGAGATCGCCGACGTTCATTTCCAGGAAGACCGTTGTCGATAGGACTTCGGTCTTGTTGCGAGTTGCACCTGCGAAAATTAACAGCGGTCCGAATTCCCCCAGGGCACGAGCCCAGGCCAGCGTGGCGGCCGTTAAGGCACCACGCGAGGCATCTGGTAGTACCACCCGGTGAAAGGCCTGGAAGCGACTGCAACCGAGGGTTAATGCCACGTGTTCGTGACGCACGTCAATCTGGTCAAAAGTGGCGCGCATGGTCCGTACCGCAAAGGCGCAGGCCACCATGAACTGGGCAAGGATAACCGCGGGAATTTCGTAGACGACGATTTCGCGAATGACGACCGGTAGGAATTGAAAGGCGATGAGCAGGCTGAGTCCCACCACCAGCGGTGGCAGCACGATCGGGATGTCCAGGATGGCATCCAGCAAGCTGTGTCCAAAAAAGCGGTATCGCGACATCAGGTAGCCGATGGGGATGGCAACCCAGAGCGAGAGGATCGCGGTAATCGTGCACGAGATCAGGCTGAGGCGGATCGAATACTGGATCTCCGGCTTGGCCAGCGCCTTGGTGAACGGACTGTGAATCAGCCTGGAGAGGAAGGGTAACCGGGCTTCCCAGGCACTGGGGATGTGACCTCCCCAGACGAATCGCAGGCCGGTGATCGCGCCACCGGGAGGCAGGCTGATAACCATTCGGCTAACCGGGCCTGAGGGGGTTTCTTTCCATTGGAATTTCTGGAGCTGTACCTGTGCCGCATTGGCCGCGAGTTGGCGATTGCCAATCTCCTGGCCGCTCTTGCTGTACAGGGCCACTTGCAACTGGCTGCCTCCCCGGATGTTTAAGCAGCGTAATTCCTTGAGCTCGATGGGTTCCTTCCAGGAGAAGGTGTATTGGATCGATTCGTCAAGGTGTGGTTTTCCCTCCGGGGCAGTGGTAGCCACGAGGACGTTCTTGTTCAGCATGGCCACTTGCTCATCACGGGAGAGCTGAGGATCGTCGGCTTGTGGTTCGTTGTCGGCGAGCAAGTACTGGTTGAAATCGTTGATTAGTGTGGGGCGATTACCAGTATCTTCCTGGCATTGCACCGCCAGACCGTAGCGGTCGAACTGGCTGGTCAGAAGACTGCCCGAGGCGATGGCACGATCGGCATCATCACGGTTGAAGTCCAGGTCCACGGCCTGCGACTGATCGGCCGAGAAGATGTAAGCGATATCGGCCAGCAGGATTCCGACGATCAATATTACGTAGGTGCCGCCGATGATTCCCAGGCAGAGGAAGAAGGGGATGTCGCTGGATTTGCGGACTCGGTTTTTAGGGGCGGGCGTTGCTGGCACCGGGTCAGATCTCCTACGGTCGTGGGGCGCTTTTAGGAGTGCCAGGGGTACTGGAGGACATGTCCAATCGCCAGTTAAAACCAGCTTGTTCGAATTTCTTGCGTGAACGCGAGATGGTATCGAACAATCGTTCGTTAAGCCTCTTGAACTGGGAGGAACGTGCAATGCTGTAAGGTTGAATCGCCTTGGCGAGATTCGACGAAATTGGAATCACATCCAGCTTGCCCTGTTCTGCCAGGGTGTCCGTTTGGTAGGCCAGGACCACATCGGCCGCGCCGGTGGTGATATTGGGAATCAGCAGCGCCGAGGAGGCTGTCTCGGTAACGATGTTCTGGTTTTCCTTGATCGTCTCATAGACCTTGGAACTCTCCAGCAGTCGCCTGCTGAGGATGCCGATGGTGCATTGCTCGGGATGACCCAGTGCAATGCGAATTCCAGGCCGAGTGAGGTCACTTAACTGAAGAATGTTTTTTGGATTGCCTTTTTGTACTACCATGACAATGTCGGTATCTGAGATGTGAGTTCCCTCTTCGAACAGGTCCTGGACAGTTTTCAGGTAGTAGACGTCGCAGGCCATGTAGGAGTCGGGAAAGCCTTTTCCCTTGTTTTTTTGCAGGGTTCTCATCTGGGATGTCAGGATGCCGCATCCGTTGTAGACGGTATTAACGGTGACGCCTTCACGTTGCTCAAAAGTCTTGATCACCGGTTCGATGGCGCGACGGTTCACGGAACCTGCAAAAAACGTGATCTCGGGACGCTCTTCCCAGATGTCACCCTCCAGAACGCGGAAACCTTTTTTGCTGAACGTTTGCAGGCCGCGATCGCGTGCGCTGATGAAACGTGCGAAAGCCAGGGCGGCGGTTGGATCCGTAGAACCCTTGAGGACACAGATCTGGATCGTGGCTTCTCCCGAGTCCAGTTCAGGGCAGGAAATTTGTCGAAGTTCCGGGTATTGCCCCGCCGTGGCATCCCAGATGATACCTGCCTGAACCGATTTTAGTTTGACGTCGACAGCGACCTCGTTGACCGTGGGCTTGAAGACGCCTCGCTTGGTGACGTTCTCATTAAGTTTTTCCCAGTGGCCTGAACGTTTCAGCAGTTTGCGAGTTTTCTTGCCGACGGCTGCCGCCTCCGGGTTTCCCAGGCAAACCCGATTGGCAGGATCTAGCAAGTCGTCGAGTCCCTGGATCGATTTGTTGTCCTTGTGGACAACGATGACTGGTTTCATAAGGGCCAAAGGGATCGACTCGGCAGCCAATCCCTTTTCTCGAGCTAACTTGATGTAACTGTCGTCGGCTGCCAGGTAGAGATCTCCCTTCTTGGTAACGTCAATTTGCGCCAGGAGTGTATTGGAACCCTGGTACTGGGCACTGATCTCGACATCGTACGCCTTCTGGTACTCATCAATCAGTTCCTGCATTGGGTATCGCATGCCCGCTGCGCAATAAAGGAGGAGTTTCGGCTTGGTGGACGAAACGCCCTCAGGAGAGCGTGGGATGAGCAACCAGGACAGTATCGCAACGGCCAGTAGTGACGCTGCGGAGATCCAGAGAATTGAATTGCTGCCACCACGTGGGTGGTGTCGACGGGACAGGGAAGACGCACCTTTTTCGAAAGCTGGGGG
>Ga0315331_10004055_pt1 | contig 11066 bp, 15 predicted proteins | sample M160m34915metaG_FD_203456 | JGI IMG/M metagenome (GOLD analysis project Ga0315331, IMG submission 203456) | Ammonia-oxidizing marine archaeal communities from Monterey Bay, California, United States - M1 60m 34915 | ecosystem: Environmental > Aquatic > Marine > Intertidal zone | place: USA... | reverse complement strand
GAACTTGTGAATGTGTCTTGGTTTGTAGTCAGCAATACTACGAGTTGAGTAATCAGCAAATTGTGAGAACTTCTCAGCTTTCCTAATCGACTTAACCTTGTGGTCATTATGCCATAAACGACCTGCTTCTTCTAACGTGTAGTCTAAAAATGATACTGTTTGTGTTACTTCCATGGTTATCTCCTAATTAAGTTAAGTAAGATAAACGCCTGGATTTTTCACTTTTTGGCTGGAAATCCCCTGCGGAAACTCCAACATCCCCAGCGGTTTTCGAGGGGATTTGTAGTGGTGGGCGACCCTGGAATCGAACCAGGCGTGCGTCTCCGCGAGGGAGTTACAGTCGTTGATGCGATAACCGAGGGATTGTCCCTAAAAACCAGGCACTTAGCCCGCTAAGGGGATAGAATCACATATTAGTCCCTCGCGCAAGTGCTTAGTTAAATCGACCTGTAACTAACTGTTTATCTCAAAATGATTTTTTGATTTAGGCTAGATTATATCTAAGATTATCCAGTTTACCTACAGCATCATCCATTCTCTTTGGTATAAAGTGAGAATAACGCTGTGTAATTTCCAGAGTAGCATGACCCATCCATTCCATTACGGTTCTTAGGTCAGTCCCAGTTTCAACTAGGCGTGTGCAACAAGTGTGACGTGTAGCATTAAGCACAAAGTCTTCATCATGGCTTAGACCCAACGCATCACGCATTTTAATCCATGTACGTCCAAAATGTCTGACTTTAATATGAGCAAACACATCATCATCATTTGACCTTAGATTGCCACGATTCATCAAAGCACGTTGTAAAACATCATGAGCCATTGGTGTCATCTGTATCGTGCGTGGATAATTAGTCTTAGTCTTCCATATGCTGATACGTCTTGAACGCAAATCAACATCAGACCACTTTAGGTTGAATGCTTCTGACTTACGCATCCCTGTTTCAATATAGAATAAGAACAAGTCGCTATAATCAGTATGACCACTCAACTGTAGCCATTGGATTGCTCTATGCTCTTCATCTTTGGTTAAGAACCTAATCCTACCCACCTGTTGACTTAGATGCTTCACACGAGTTGGCTTTGTAGCCATCTGCTCACGCTCAAAGGCATCATTCATAGCATTGAAGAGTATAGTAGATGTGTAATTGATTGTACTGTTAGCCCATCCTTGGTCACCCATATGGTCACCAAACAAGTTAATCTTAGCTGCGGTCATATCATCTAAGTATGTATTAGCACCAAAGAAGTCAGTGATTACCTTACAGTTCCATCTAAACTTCTGCTCAGTAGTATTATCTGAGTAGCTACTTGCCACCCTTCTCTTCACATACGTTGCTAATGCCTGGCTAATAGTAATTGAATTAGGTGCTTGTGCGATTTGGAATGACCCATCAAGCATCTGCTTCTTAACCGCTATGGCATCCTCAAGTGTGTCTGTGGTGGCATTGAGACGCTTACCAGACCGCATGGTTTGGATTGCGTACTTGCCGTTAGACTTTTGAGTTATGCCTTTGGGTATCTGCATTATTCGTCAGCATCCTTAGAGTCAAAAACAGCTCCACTAGATAACTTACCAACGTATCTCCCCTCTTTGTCGTAACCGATACCTTTTATTGTACGTTTTTTTATACCCTTGATACGTGTACCTGTTGCAGCTTCTTTAGCTTCTTCGAAGGTCATACCTTTTGGAATACCACTTAAAGAACCAATACCTTTCCTTACGTTGGTGTACTTCCTATCTAACCATCGCCTTAAATCTTTATCGGTAACTAATTGACCATGTTTATCAAGGTACTCTCTAACCATGTTAAACTTACCATCTTTAATGCCACTTTTAATTTTCATTGTGGCATTTCCAACTTCTGTTCTTCTTCTATCTTCGTAATTCAAAAGCCTATCTAGTCGAGCTTGCATCATGTCTTCCATCAAATCTCTTCTATCAGTCATGATGCTAGTAGCTTCATCGTCATCTTTTCTAGCACGGAGTTCTTCTAATTGCTGTTTCAACAACTCTATTCTCTTATTTCGCCGTTCAGCAGGTGAATCTACAGCCATTGTATGGATTGTTTTACCTTGAATTTGCGCAAGCATAGAATGGTACTTTAAGGATAATACCTTTTCACTCTTTATTTCATCCATGCCATGCTTCTCAATAAGAGCAGCCAATGCAGCTTCTGGGTCTCTGTAATGAAACATCTTGACCCTTGAAGGTGCTAATACATCCCTCATTTCAGTTTCATTCATTAGCATAAAGAACTGAGCCAGTTCATTCATATTTCTTGCTACTGTTTTCTTTAGTAGAACTGGGAATGTAACTGCACCATCTTCACCTTTGATATAGTTTGCACCAATTTCGACATCCCAACCAAGTTTCTCTTTGATGACATTCTTCATAACCATCGACCAAAGTTCTTTGTCGTATGAAGGCGTATCTGATTTCACAGCTTCTTTTTGGCTAGTTTCAGCTCTAATTGCTTCTGCCATATTTGCAGATTGGACTTCCCAATACTTGTTCTTTCCAGAGTTTGAAGAAAAGTTCTCGGACATTGCTTTATAGAATGCTCTACCAGCATCAGTAAGGTGTACTGTCCGTCTACGAGCATCGTTAGGTACTTCACGCTGTTCGACCCATCCCTGCCCTATGAGCGTATCGATAGTACGATGCATCTTAGCTTGCCTGTAATCTAATTGTTTCTGCAGGTGCTTTAGCTCAACACCTTCCATGTCAGCAGTACATAGAAAGAAAAACGTCTCTATGTGGTCTAAGGTAGGACGAACAGGGACTTTGCGAAACATGTCACCATTCGCAAACGCAATTTTAAACTCTTCAGTAAATCGTAATGCATTAAATGCATACGCACTGTTGTTTAAAGTATCACTCATATTCGTAATTACCTCACTGTTGAATTCATTTCACTACAGAAGCATACATCGTATAGCGTAAGAAACGCAACTCGTATTCTATGGTAATGCTGTCTGGCATGTGTCTATGAATTGTAGGCATCAACGGCATAGCATTGGGTAAATGCTGCATGTAGATGTCGATTTCTTTTGCTCCAAGAGCGAGTTTTAATAGCTGCCTCAATATGGCTGTCCTTTTTGTAGTTGCAGACGGACTTCTACTGTTCCCACGAATGGGTTCTCTAGTCGCCTGACGGTTCAGAGTGATAGTTTCTGACCGTACATTACTACATTGATTCGCAACCTCGCAAGTATGTATATTTATGTTTTTTATCTGCATTATCCTTGACATGTACTTTACCTATAAAATCAATAACTTAACTTATGCACATAAACACAACATGTAGGAAAATATATACAAAAGATATACAAAATACTATATGTAGTGTCTGTAATTGGCTGCGTATACTAGGACATAAGGAGAACATTAAGCTGCAATTACCTCATTTTTAGCCGAATCAATACCGCTTTTTCGCACGTCATCAATCAGCTCTTCTACGTCCTTAATGATGCCATCAAGTTCCTCTGCAACAAACGCATCATGACAGTCATGGCGCACGTAATCTGCAAGGCCAGTTATGTCATCCAACAGGTCGTTGATGCGCATTTCATCTATCGCTTTTGTTATTACATTCATTCAATATTCCTTTTCTTTAATCACAGACGTTGGCCTATGGGATGCCAGCAGAGGAAGAGAAGCTGCTGGTCACCAATAAGTCAGTTCTTAGTAATCGTGGTGTTGAATTATTACCTTACGCCTTGGCTTCATTTGGCAGTAGTCGCCGTTAGCTGCAGTGATGTTCATTCTGCGTGTAAGCCTGTTGTAACCATCGAGACAGTAAAACGTCCCATCAGTTGATGTACGGAACAGTGTCCCCTGGTTTAAGTTTGATAATTGTGTATGCAGTATTGCCATTATTTAAGCCTTTCATTTTCTAATCAATGGTGAATGTATTTAGCTATAAAAATCAGCATCAGCGTCAAAATAACTATTCATCCCTAGAGTATAATTTTGCTGTTGTTGGAAATCATTCTTCAAATAATAATCAGTGCCAATAGGCTCGACAACTGGTTGTGACAGCATGAATATTTGGTCTGGTACAAATACCTGCACACCGTCAAACATATGGATAGTACCTTCAGTTGTCTCAGTGTTGCCACGAGTATCAACAAGCATTTCCCGTTGAGTGCGTTTACCTTCCATGCCTGGATAGTATTCATCTAGCGTCCCTGCTCTGGCTGACTCTAGGAAAAACTCCAGTGCATTCTTTTCAATCATTTTATCTTTCATGTAACCCATTATGTATTCCTTACTGTTAAATTATAAGTTCGAAATGAACTCACCTGCAAAAACTAACTCGCTGGCGATTAGAAGTCAAGTGTATGGGTATCAATTAGTTTATCACCATGTTTTATTGGGTTATTCTAAATGTAATCAACAGTGATTTCGAAAACGATAGAGGAGAGACAGGCGAGCAAAAGAATCGCCCTCATCGTGAACAAAGCATGAACATTGATGAAAAAACAGCTGGTAACAGTTCTGGAAACTGTTGCCAATACCCCCCGTACCCCTGTTTTATATAGCCCTAGGTATCTTTAACGGTAAATATGACGGTAAATAAGCCCGCCAGACGCTGAAAACGGTAACCCTATAGGGGGAATTTTGCGACCAGACTTTTATCGTAAGCACTTCAGATTTTTACTTCTAAATTATTGCTACTTATAGTTCTGCTATAGGGACATTCCCTCTTTTGTCTTATTTTTAAAATAGACATTTAGGTAACCTATAGAGCTACTCCCTCTCCCTTTAAGTGCAACCTTCAAAATTGGTCATATAAATAAGGAGAGGAAAGTATTTACCATCGTAAACTTTTAGTAACAGCCTGATGCCCTGATATAACAGCTAACCCCATATTCGATTGGTCTTTTAATCTGTGTATCTCTGACATCATAAGTTCTTCCTTTCGGATAGACATGCGCTGCTCTACGTCTTGCGCCATGGCATCTACCCAATACTGACAGGCCATCGCCAATGCATCTAAACGGTCATCATTGGTTAATGCCCCTCTGTCAGCTGTGATACGTGTTAATTGGTACATCAACTGGTAACGCAAGGCTTGCTCTGGTGGTAAATGTTGACAGCTATCAAAGTCTTTCTTGATAACCTTCTTATCTACTACAAGTCTGTGTTGGTTCATTACAGGCTCAAGAACGTCAATAATCCTACGTTCCTTCTGCGTGTTATGCCTAACTTCAGAGAGCGTCACTGGGTGTACCTTGGTCAATACAGGCAGAAACAATTGATTAAACATACCGTCACCAAAGTTACTCTCAACGATTATCTCATTGACCATTTCTTCCTTTGCGATGACCGCAAGTTTCTCCAATGCCTCTTGCGAGTACCCACCTGCTACACCTCCGCATCTGCGCACGTATAGGTAGCCATTGAGCATCTTTATGACGGAATACCCCGTCTCATCTTTACCCCGTCCAGAGGGGTCTATGGACATCACAGAGCCTGTATATTCAATGAAGTCTTCCGACATAAACATAGGCTTGTGATAGTGGTCGCCGTTGAAAGCAACATTGGGTAATTCTTCCACGATATGCTGTGGGTCTGATGACCAAACGACCTTCTCAGGGGCTTCATGCACTGGTATATCCATAATAACGAGGTCTGAAACCTTGAGTGGATAGCGTTCTGCATCTGATAGCCTGGTATCGAGCATAAACTGCAGCGCAAACCCTGAGCGACCATAAGATGCTTCACGTTCTAACAAATCAAAGTCAGAAAAGCGGTATGGGTCTGTCGGTTCACCAATCAAATCACTATCTGCTTGCAGCTTATTGGCAATCATAGGGGCTAACTTTGTGCCATATCCTATAGATTGTTCCTGATTTGGGTAACGTGCGGGCCATATACTCACTGTGTAGCCACGGTCTGGTAGTTTATTATAAAGGCTTTCTTGGTTCTGTGGTGTGCCAAGATAGATAATACGTCCATCAGGCTTCAAGATAGCATCAAATTCTTTAACTGCTTCTGACAGTTTATCCCTCATGCCTTGCGTCATTGAGTTGTTTGGGACTTCAATATCGTCCGCAACAATGACATCTGCACGAGAACCTGCAAGTTGCCCACTGATACCAACAGATTTAACTGATGGTGCGTGAGACGCTGCAGCTGGTGCAACGTCAAAGCTAATCTTGGACTGCCTTTGGTCTGTCTTTGGCCTCAAATGGGCCAATATATCCATTTCGTTAATCAAACGCAGCGTGAATGTAGTAAAGTCATCTGAGCGTGATTTAGATGCTGAAACCACCAATATGTTTAACTGTGGGTTCATATATAGCAGCCATACAACGTAAGCAGAGGTAATCCACGACTTACCTACACCTCGAAAGGCTTGGATAATCATACGCTTCTCACCATGCTGTAGTTTTCTTGCGATGTCATACTGCACCACTGTTGGGTCTGGTAGATTAAGGTGCTTCCATATTACGAATAAGAATTTACGGAAGTCTGAGAGTGGGTCTTGCTTTATAGGCAAGCCCAGCGAAGTTTTTGCTGTAAACATTAATTAGCCTTGAGTTCACTCACATCAAAGTCTGCATCACTAAAATCTGGAAGCGTACCTACAAGTTCACTCAGTGGTGAACCCTCTGCTGGAAGTGCATCTATTCCGTTATCTTTTAAAAATTGTCTTGCTACATTGAGGTCAGCTGACTTTGCTTCTGGGTCTTTGACACGCATCAGTAAGTTCTCAGCCAATGTTTTATGGAGCAATGACATAAGTTCTGCTTCAGTCATCACTTGCCCCCTTTTGCCATTTCAATTGCTTGATGTAGCGTTTCTTTGTTTCGTCGTGACCAACCTCTACCAAAGTGTTTATAATCATCCAGACTTTCATAGAATGCCTGGCGAACTGTATAGACGTAATCTATTATGTACTCTGGTTCTTTTTCAGCTACGAGCTGCAAGGTTTGCGCTCCTATAAAACCATCAGGTTTAGCTGCTACTGCTCTTTGAACAGCTTTTGCAGGTCTACTACTTCCAGAATTTACGGCCCAATCAAAGCAAGCCCAGTCTAGTCCAGCAGGTAAATCGTCTGCTCTCACCCTATCCCAGTAGTTTTTCTTATAGATTGGAGCTACGTCTTCTGGTGTGAGGTCACGCATCTCTTGTTCAGTTACAGGGCGGTCAACCCAATCTTCATATACCCTTCGAGTAACGCCAAGGTTGGTCATACCACCCCTGTCGTTTTCGTTGTTCACATAGCCACCTTCATGTTCAAGTAGCATCTCTAAACATTCTTCAAAATTTTGCTTCATTTGCTAACACCTTTTGTTTTCTCGAATGAACGTAGGCCACCAAGTCCGAGCATACCCATAAGCACTGGCATCATGACTGATGTGTCAGCTTGTGGAACGACTATGCCTAGTGGTGATAAAAGCGGGCTAACTAAGAAGTTAATTGCCATGCCTATTACGCAAACCCATGCAACTGCTGGCCTCCAAGAAGATTGAAACCAATTTCCCTTGGCTTCCTCTTTGTTTACTGCCAGCTGCGCAATTGAGAGTTCTTGTGCGTGTTTCTCTGACATAGTTGCAATCTCATGAGCGAGTTTTGCAGCTACATCTTTGTCAGGCACAACTTTATCCAATAGCCCAGCGACTGGGCCAATCAATGCTTGTAGCATATTGTATCCTTATTATTTTAGTGGATTTTCGGCTAAACTATCGTAAGCCTCCCAAATATCATCTATTTCAACTTGGAACGTATCCAGTTTATCACCGATTTGGTCAGTGATAGTGCTTGATTTTTCAACCATACTACGCAGTTCCAGAAGTGCTTTCTGCTGTTCCAGAATTGTCTGCATCTGTGTAGAAATCGTTGATAAACGTGTATTAAGACCTCTAACATCATTGTCTGTTACCGCCTGTTCTAGTGTTTGAATTCTTGAGTTGAAGTCAGATGCTCTCACATTGAACATGTCAGATTCTGAAACAACTAAATCTATACCTGCCTCTACATCGTAGAAGCGGTTTAAGGTGTCATATCCATAATAAATCGTACCGCTAATCGCTGATAAGATTGGAAGGGCAGCAGCTATGTACCACCCCTTGAATGAAAAACGTCCAACTTTAAGTTCTGTGTCTTCCATTTACATATCCTTTATGGGTGTGCCGTGTTGCTGCATATATGTATTTGCACCATAAATTGCAGTGGCATCCTTCATGTCATCCGTTAAATATCCTGACCAACCTGTACCCTGTCCGTCCCAGTTAATAATGAAATGGTCAATATTTTGGGTATATGTGATGGTTGTATAATTACCTGCTATTAGATTATTTGTTGCAGTGTATGCGTCAATTGAGGCTGTTAACTCAGTATTATTAGCTGCAGCCATGAATGCACCAGCTTGTTGAGCATATTTCTCAACATTGTCTAATGAGTCATTATAAGTGGCTACTTCAGACGCTTGGATAGTATATTCATCCGTCTGCAACATATCCTGTAGTGCAACCTGCTCTGGCTTAGTGTCCGCTTCTGCAGCTATTGAAGCTACGGAAGTTGCTGTAGCTAAAACTGCTGTTGCACTTGTGAGTAGGTCTACAGCTAGGGTCAATTGTGTCATCGCCGCAGTATGCTCTTGTGTAAACAACTGAGTGGCATTTTGAGCTGTAGCATAATCATGGGCTAAAACCTTATCTAAGGCTGCAGTGTATGCTGCAAATTGTGCATCAGTTATCTTACCGTCTTCTAAGGCATCATCAATTATGACACGCCCAACTGTGGCATATCCAACTGAACCATTGGTTAGCTGTCCACTTGCAAGCAAACGATTATTAATTATATCAATCGTTCCCTTCAGTTCCGTTATTTTCTGTGCGCCCGTCTGGCTGTAGTCGGGTGGTTGATGTGACTCTGCGAGTAGACCTGAACCGCTCACTAATAGAGCGAGTGTCCCTACTGTTAGAAGCAACTTTTGCTTTATTTTCTTCATTACTTAAATCTTCTCCAATTCGTAAAAGAGTGTCCCAAAACTCTTTGTCAGTTTCATATCCAACGATGTAGATTTGGGGATGCTGTCTATATTTATCGATTGCGTCTTTACCCATGAGAATTTTGCCCGTCACAACGTCCATTATTGGACAGGGTGTTGAGGCAAGCATCATGCTTTTAAATACACTCTGACCTGAGTTTTTCTCAGATTTTGGAGTGGCAGGTGAACTACAGAGAACCGATATGGCACTCACTTGTAGCCCTAATCCACCTACTTGCTGTGGTGCGCCAAGTAATCGTGCGTTCTTTCTACGGTTACAATGTTCATCTTGTTGCATTGTACCTTGTGAAAACCCAAACATTGTTACTTGTATTCCAGAGGTAGTGGGTAATAGGCAGCTATCGTTGCCGCCTCCACCCATCATTGTAGGTGAAATCGCTGACATTACTGGTGAAGCACTAGCTGCTCCAGCTGCGTTATAATTATTGGTTGTTGAGGCATTACCAGAATCTACATTGCTATCCTGGTAATTATTGCTGAAATCACCGTTTACATCATTTGCATACGCACCCTTTCCGAGCAGTATTAATATAAAGGTGATAAAGAGGTATCTACACATTCTTCATCCATTACTTTTTCTATTTTATAATCTTCACACATCAATCTCTTGGCTGCTTCTGGAAAACCAATGTAGGCAAGGGTTTGAGCGTTTAGATTACGTTCGCAGACAGTATCCCCCATTGGACAACTCGATGGGAAAGCTATCGGAGTATCAACTCTAATTTCGGGGATACATGCTGTGAGTAATAAGGATGTCAGTGCTAGGCCAAGCCTAATCAATCTGCCATCTTTTCAACAGCAGTTCGTATATGTTCAATATTAACATCTATACGTGCCATTGCGACAGCTTGTGTCTGTACTAACTGTTCTACTTTTGAAACTCGCTGATTAAATTCAACGATGTCTTGCTGGTTCTTTTCTATATCTGCCATCATCATAGAAACTACATAAACGATTGCACCAGCTTGTGTGATAAGGCCTAGAAGAAGGGTTGCGGGGACACTTCTGGAAATGTGCCAACCTTCATTTTGTACCATTAGCTAGGCTTAGTAGGCCAAGTAACTGTGTTAGGAAACCCAGCTTGTGCTGGTAAGTTAAGCAAATCAGTTCGGTACTGTGTCCACTCTGCTTGTTTAGCTTCTGTTAGTTCAGCCCAACGTAGAGGATTAGTTACTATTGGGTCTACTTCTTCTGCCAACTTTTGGTCACGTTCTGCTCTTAAACCAGCCGCTAGTTTTGCATCTAGCTCTGCTTGAGTAGGTGCTACATAAGCCGCATAGTCTGAGCCAATAAGCCCAAGCAATACGCTGTTGTCTACAGTCATATCTGTGTCATGTGGCATTAATCCGTAAGGTATCCAACCAAATTCTGGATGGTTAATCTCTACTTCAAATGCAGTATTCTCTGCGTTTAGTGATTGTGCGTTACGCACTTCTGTTATTGTTACTTGTGGCATAAACGCCTCCTATAGTTGTGATTGTTTCTCAAGATATTCTGACCCACAATGAGCTGTATGTATAAAAATAATAGCTTCCTCTAACGCCGCCTGACATATTTCTCCATGTTCCTGAGGCATTCAAGTCAAGCTTATGAGCAGTAGTTCCGTTACCCGTGTTAAAAGGGTTCTGATTTACTTGTGTAGATTTCCCTGATGAAACTAATCTGCTACCAGCTACAGTTCCATTATGAGCTACACCAGTAGCATTTTGTGCTTCTGATGATGCCTCAGCATGAGCAACAGTATAAGAACCCACAGCACCAAAAGTTGTTGATGGTGTCCCTGCTGGGCCAGTTGCACCTTGGCTACCTGTAGCACCAGTTGGCCCTTGTGAACCAGTATTACCTTGTGGCCCTTGTGCGCCTGTCGCACCTTGTGGCCCAGTTGCACCTGTATTTCCCTGTGGCCCTTGCGCCCCATCAGCACCATCAGCACCAATAGAACCATTAGACCCAGCTGCACCTGTAGCACCTGTAGCACCAGTTGGCCCCTGTAATGCAGCCACAGTAATTGTTTGTTTTTTCCAAACACCAGCACTT
>Ga0315331_10004053_pt1 | contig 11073 bp, 10 predicted proteins | sample M160m34915metaG_FD_203456 | JGI IMG/M metagenome (GOLD analysis project Ga0315331, IMG submission 203456) | Ammonia-oxidizing marine archaeal communities from Monterey Bay, California, United States - M1 60m 34915 | ecosystem: Environmental > Aquatic > Marine > Intertidal zone | place: USA... | reverse complement strand
ACTTACAAATATTATTTACATGATTAGCAATCTGCAAAGATGTTTCCATGTCTTCTATTGCACATGGTCCTGCAATTAAGGTGAATTTATTCATTTTCTTTAGCTTTTTTTCCAAGATAACCGCTGTGATGTCTTTTGGCGTAATCAGACTTGTTGAAACCGATTTTTTCCATCATGCTGACAACTAAAACATCACCAACTACTGTCATTACAGTTGTGGATGTTGTTGGTGTTAGTCCTAATGGGCAAATTTCTTCAGGGTTTCCTGTGTGAAGTGTAATGTCTGCTAAATTGCTTAATGGGCTTTTTTTACTTCCAGTTAATGCAATAATTGGAATTCCATCGTGGAGTTGTTTAACCAGTGTATTGAATTCTAAAACCTCTCTTGTTTTACCAGAATTTGAAATTAACAATAGAGTATCGTTTGTTTGTACTAATCCAAGGTCACCATGTTGTGCTTCACTAGGGTGAATAAATACCGCTGGTGTGCCTGTAGATGATAGAGTGGTGGCTATGTTCATTCCTATCTGACCTGCTTTACCCATGCCGCTAATAACAAGTTTGCCTCCCTTTTCATGTACTCTTTCGTTTAAAATTGCTATGGCTTGTTCAATAACTCCATCTATAGGAATGTTTCGAATTGCTTCAATTTCTAGTTCAATTAGTTGCTTAATTTTAGTTTTCAAATTTTAAAATTTTTACAAAAATAGATATTCTCAATTACCTTTTAACTTAAAAAGTTCACGAACTTTATTAAGGTCATCAATTGTATCTACAGGTTGGCTAAATTCTTTGGTGATGGCAACTTTAATTTTACCTCCATTTTCTAACCACCTCAACTGTTCTAGTTTTTCTAATTTTTCTATCTCACTTGAATCTAAAGCGCAAAATTTAGTCAATGCATTTACTGTGAAAGCATAAAGCCCTATGTGCTGAAGGTATGTATGATGATTTGTCCATTTATTTTGAGCTATATCTCTTAAAAAAGGAATAGGATGTCTACTAAAATACATGGCAAAATCTAGTGAGTCTTTTACAAGGTAAACTTTACCGCTTTCGAGAGCTGAACCTTTTTCAATTTCAAGTCCTAAAGTAGCAATAGTGGTTTCTTTATCTTTAAAGCAGCTAATAAGTTGTTCAATGTGATTCTTTTTTAAAAGAGGTTCGTCACCCTGTATGTTGATTATTATTTGGGGGGTGAAATTATTTTTATTTTGCCAACTGTTATAAGCTTCTAAACACCTATTTGTACCATTTTCATGATCTTGGCGAGTCATTTGAACTTCTCCTCCAAAACTTTTCACACAAGTTGCAATTCTTTGATCGTCTGTGGCGACTATTACATGTTTTAAAATTTCTTTAGCTCTTTGATAAACGTGTTGAATCATCGGTTTTCCATCGATTAACTCAAGTGGTTTTCCTTCAAGGCGGCTTGAGTTAAATCTTGCAGGAATTATACCTAATACATTTGATTTTTTAACGATCATAGTCTCAAAAATAAATATAAATTGTTGATTTAATCCATCAATTTAGTTGATCTCTATTTTTCTTTCATATGCTGAGATTGATTATTTTTGAATATGAGTTTAAATGAGCTTAAAAAATACATCAACACAAAACGAAGAGACTTTGCTGATAAACCATTGAATGAGCAAGAAACTTCTAATAATCCTTTTGATCAATATGCTATTTGGTTCCAAGAGGCATTAGCTGCTGAGATCTTGGATCCTTATGCTGCTTGTATATCAACGGTAAACCAAAATGGTCAGCCCTCTTCCAGAATTGTTTACATAAGAGATATAATTGAACAGGGTTTTGTTTTTTATACTAACTATAATTCAACAAAAGGTTTAGACATAGAAGTGAATAAGAATGGTTCGTTTAATATTTTTTGGGGTGAGTTAGAAAGACAGATTAGAATTAATGGTGAAATTGAGAAAGTGAGTGCAGAAGTTTCTGATGCTTATTTTAGTTCAAGGCCAAGAGCGAGTCAATTGGGTGCATGGGCTTCTTCTCAAAGCAGTGAGTTGAAAAGTAGAGAAGAATTAACTCATAAATTAAATGAAATTACTAAACAGTTTGAAGGTAAGACTGTTCCTCGACCAATTCATTGGGGTGGTTATCGTCTTGTTCCAAATTTAATTGAGTTTTGGCAGGGTAGGCCTAGTAGATTACATGATAGAATAGTTTATACTAAAATAAATGACAAATGGGAAAGAAGTCGTTTGTCTCCATAGCTGATACGTATTTTGATAGATTTCCTTCTTTAGATAATAATTTAGGCTCACTTGCTAATCAAGAATTAAAATTAATTGTTGTCATTCCCTCTTATGACGAACCTCAATTAATATCCTCAATTAACTCACTATTGAGTGCTGCAAATGGTGTTCAATTTATAATTGAAGTTATAGTTGTGGTTAATCATTCTAAGTTGTCTGAAAATAAGGTAGTTAGTCAAAACTTAAAAAGCGTAAAAGAGCTTCAGGAGATTCCTAAATGTGAAAATTTTAATGTACATTGGATTTACTGTCCAGACATGGATCCAAAACACGCTGGTGTAGGTTGGGCAAGAAAAATAGGAATGGATCAAGCATTAAGAAGGTTTGCAGCAATTAATTATGATGGTCTTATCTGTTGTTTTGATGCGGATTCAAAAGTTGATAACAATTATTTTTCTTCTTTATGGAAAGCTTTTGAAAATGATTCTTTTAATGGAGCATCTATTCATTTTGAGCACCCATTATTTGGAGATGAATTTGATGCATCAATTTATAAAGAAATTGCTTTGTATGAAACACATTTAAGATACTACAAGAATGCACTTTCTTATTGTGGTTTTCCGTATGCTTTTCATACTGTAGGTAGCTCTATGGTTGTAAAAGCTTCTGCTTACGCTAAACAAGGTGGTATGAATAGAAGGAAAGCGGGTGAAGATTTTTATTTTATTAATAAAATTATTGCTTTGGGTGATTATTCTGAAATTTATTCAACTAAAGTTATTCCGTCTCCTAGAGTTTCAGATAGAGTTCCTTTTGGAACAGGAAGAGCAATTAAGGAATCATTAGCAGGGGATAAAGACCTTTCAAAAACATACGATTTTGAAATTTTTAAAATTATTAAAAGTTGGGTAAATCAAGTAATATCTGAAAACACTTACGATTATTATTTATTCAGTACTGAAATGAAATCATTTATACCAGAGGATCAATGGAATATGAAGTTTGGTCAGTTAAAGAAAAATACTTCATCAATAACAGCTTTCAAGCATCGTTTTTTTCAAGTATTTGATGCTTTTTGGACTCTTAAATGTGTTCACTTTTTAAGAGATAATTATTTTTCAGATTCCGATTTACTTACTAATTCAAATAAGTTGTTTGATGAGTTTGAAATTGATAAAGCTTTAAATATTGATGTTGCTATATCTAGTTTCAGAAATTTAGATAAAAAAATAGGGGACCTAAAAGGTCCCCATAAGTAATAACAACAATTAATATTTATTTCAATGAGTCAACTACTGCTTTGAATGCATCTGGATGATTCATTGCTAAGTCAGCTAAGGTTTTTCTATTTAATTGAATTCCTTTAGCATTTACTTTTCCAATAAATTCAGAATAGCTCATTCCGTGTAATCTTGCAGCAGCATTGATTCTTTGAATCCATAATGCTCTGAAATTTCTCTTTTTCTGTCTTCTGTCTCTATAAGCGTACTGAAGACCTTTTTCTACAGCATTTTTCGCTACTGTATGTACGTTTTTTCTTCTTCCGAAGTAACCTTTGGCAAGTTTTATAACTTTTTTTCTTCTTGCTTTAGCGGCTACACTGTTTACTGATCTAGGCATAATTTTAAGTTTTTTGGTAAGTAGCGTTAGTTTAACTAAGCTTATCTTTTATTTTTTTGACTATTTACCGGGTTTAACATTTAATAACCAAGAATATGTTTAAGCACAAAGTTGTACTTTGATATTCTTTAAATCCGACTTATGAACTAAAGTAGCTTTAGTCAGGTTTCTTTTTCTTTTAGTTGCTTTTTTAGTCAAAATGTGACTTTTAAAAGCATGCTTTCTTTTAATTTTTCCAGAACCAGTAAATTTAAATCTTTTCTTGGCACTGGAATTGGTTTTCATTTTTGGCATTGTACTATGTATTGTGTTGTTATTACTTTTTTTATTTCTTTTTAGGGTTAATCATTATTATCATTTTCTTTCCTTGAAGGTCTGGCATTGATTCTACAACTCCATAATCTTCCAATTCTTGAGCAAATTTTAATAACAATATTTCACCTCTATCTTTAAATACGATTGATCTTCCTTTAAAGAAAACAAATGCTTTTAATTTAGATCCTTCTGAAAGGAATTTTTTAGCATGATTTAATTTAAATTGAAAATCGTGATCATCTGTGTTTGGACCAAATCTAATTTCTTTTAATACTACTTTAGATTGCTTGGATTTTAATTCTTTTTGTTTCTTTTTTTGCTCATAAAGAAACTTTTTATAATCAATAATCTTGCATACCGGTGGAGTAGCATTTGGAGATATCTCTACAAGGTCTAATTCTAACTCTTCGGCCATTTGTACAGCTTTAGAGGTAGGGTAAACACCTTGCTCAATTCCTTCACCTACAACTCTAACTTCAGGAACTCTAATTCTCTCATTTATTCGGTGTGGATCTTCTTTAAAAACCCTTGCACCTCTTGGTCTTCTTGGTCTAATTATTACTTTACTTTAGTTAAACATTAATTTTCAAATTGAATCAACTTATCATCAATTTCTTTTTTAATGATTTGGGCAAATTCATCAATTTTAAATGTGCCTAAATCACCTTTTCCTTGTTGTCTTACTGAAACGCATTTTTCCGAAGATTCTTTCTCTCCTATAATAAGCATAAAAGGGATTTTATTTACTTCGGCATCCCTAATTTTTCTGCCTATTTTTTCGTTTCTCTGGTCAACAAGACCGCGAATATCGTAATTTTTTAGCAGTTTCAAAACTTCTTCACCATATTCATTATAATTTTCGCTTATAGGAAGAATTATTATTTGCTCTGGATTAAGCCATAATGGGAATTTACCTGCTGTATGTTCAATTAATAAAGCAATAAACCTTTCTAAAGAACCGAAGGGAGCTCTATGAATCATTACTGGTCTATGTTTAAGGTTGTCTGCACCTGTATATTCTAATTCAAATCTTTCTGGTAAATTATAATCTACTTGTATAGTTCCTAATTGCCAGCTACGATTAAGCGCATCTTTAACCATGAAATCCAATTTAGGACCATAAAAAGCAGCTTCACCATATTCGATTACTGTTTCTAAGTTTTTTTCGGCTGCTGCTTTTAAAATTGCAGCTTCTGCTTTTTCCCAATTTTCTTCAGAACCTATGTATTTTTCTCTATCAACTTTATCTCTCAAGGAAACTTGAACAACAAAGTCTTTAAAATCTAGGGCTTTAAAAACATAAAGCACCAAATCAATAACTTTTTTAAACTCAACTTCTAATTGATCTTGTCTGCAAAAAATATGTGCATCATCTTGAGTAAATCCTCTTACTCTCGTTAAACCATGAAGCTCACCACTTTGCTCATATCTGTAAACAGTACCAAATTCTGCTAATCTTAAAGGCAAATCTTTGTATGATTTTGGTGATGCTTTAAAAATTTCACAATGATGAGGACAATTCATTGGTTTTAGCAAAAATTCTTCTCCTTCGTTTGGGGTGTTAATAGGTTGAAATGAGTCTTCACCATACTTTTCATAATGACCAGAACATACGTATAAATCTTTATGTCCAATATGAGGGGTTGCAACAGGTAGATAACCTGTAGATATTTGTGCTTTTTTCATGAAATCAACTAAACGATCTCTTAAGGCTGCACCTTTTGGTAACCATAAGGGCAAACCAGCCCCAACTCTCTCTGAAAATGTAAAAAGCTCCAATTCTTTTCCTAATTTTCGGTGATCTCTTTTTTTAGCTTCCTCTAAAAGTTCTAGATAGGCAGTTAATTCTTTATTCTTTAAAAATGAAATGCCATAAATTCTTGTGAGTTGTTTGTTCTTTTCATCTCCTCTCCAGTAAGCACCAGCAATATTCATAAGCTTTACTGCTTTAATGAAACCTGTATGAGGAATATGAGGACCTCTACATAAATCTGTGAAGTTTCCTTGCTTGTAAAAAGTAATGTTTCCGTCTTCTAAATCTTCTAATAACTCTAGTTTGTATTGGTCATCTTTTTGGGTAAAATAATCTATGGCATCTTTTTTTGAAATTTCCGACCTTAAAAACTCGTTTTTTTGTCGAGCCAGTTCAAGCATTTTTTGCTCTACTTTAGGTAAATCTTTCTCAGAAATTTCATAAGAGCCCAAGTCAATATCGTAATAAAAACCGTTATCTATTGGAGGTCCAATTGCAAGTTTAATTCCAGGATATAATGCCTCTAAAGCTTCTGCCATTAAATGAGCAGAGCTGTGCCACATGGTGGATTTACCTTCTTTATCTTTAAATGTAAGAAGCTTTAAATTAACATCTGCATCTAACTTTCTAGTAAGATCCCAGACTTCTCCATTTATTTCAGCAGCTAAAACATTTCTAGCCAATCCTTCACTTATGCTTTTGGCAACATCAAGTGATGAACTGCCTTTTTCAATCTCTCTAACAGAACCATCAGGTAAAGTAACTTTAATCATTATCTTTTAATTAGGTTGGCAAATATAATTATTTGGTAGGTTATAACTTCTTTATCAATTAAATTATTCATTTAATTTGTATTCATGAATAAAGAGATAATAAAAAAATACGGAGAAACTAATAATTTTGGCCGTCTACTAGGAATGAATTATGAACTCCATGAATCTGGAGATATTCATTATCATGTTAAAATTAATAAAGAACATTTAGCAACTAAAACTGCTGCTCATGGAGGTTTATTAGCAGCAATGATGGATGGTGTTGTTGGTGTAGCTGCTTTAGAGAGAGTTTCCAATAAGGGGAAAGTGGTGTCAACAGTAGAAATGAAAATAAATTTTCTAAATCCAGCTTTCCTTCATGATGAGTTAATTGGTGTTGGTAAAGTTTTAAAGGAAGGTAAACGGATTATTGTTGTTGAAGGTAAGATCTACAATCAAGATAAAGTTTTGCTAGCTGTTAGTATTGCAACAATGAATGCATACCCTTTTGAAAAAAGCGACATGAACAGTTGATTAATTTTTCAATAACTAATTGTAAATTCACGAAAAAAAAATTAAAAATATGTTTAAAATTGTTTCACTTTCATTAATTCTAGCAATTTCTGCAATTCCAATTGCTGATAAAAAACAAAAAGAAAAGAGTACTTTTTCTAAAATGTCATTAACGGGTATAAAATTTCGTTCTATTGGTCCGGCTTTAACTTCTGGAAGAATCGCAGATATAGCAGTAAATCCTGCAAACAATAGCGAATATTATTTGGCTGTTGCATCTGGTGGTGTGTGGAAAACAACAAACTCTGGAAACACTTACAATCCTGTTTTTGATTCTCAAAGTTCTTACAGTACTGGTTGTGTAACAATTGATCCCTCTTTTAATAACATTATTTGGGTTGGAACAGGTGAGAATAATAACCAAAGAAGTGTTGCTTACGGAGATGGTGTATATAAAAGTTTAGATGGTGGTAAATCATGGAAAAACATGGGGCTTAAAGAATCTGAACACATTGGGAAAATTATTGTAGATCCAACTAACTCTCAACATGTTTTTGTTGCTGCTTACGGTCCATTGTGGAGCAAGGGAGGAGATAGAGGTTTGTATGAAACTAAGGATGGAGGTAAAACTTGGGATCTTTCTATAAAAGTTGATGAAAATACAGGAATAAACGAAGTGCATATGGATCCAAAAAATCCTAATATAATTTATGCAACAGCTCACCAAAGAAGAAGACATGTTTTTACTTATGTTGGAGGTGGTCCAGGATCAAAAATGTATAAATCTATTGATGGTGGAGTCTCTTGGGATACTTTAAAAAATGGGCTACCGAGTTCAATTATGGGTAGAATTGGTATGGCGATATCTCCATCAGATCCAACTCATTTATATGCTATTATTGAGGCAGAAAAAGATAAGAGTGGTTTATACAAATCAACTAACAGAGGAGGTAGCTGGTCAAAGGTTAATAAATACTCTACTAGTGGTAATTATTATCAAGAAATTGTTTGTGATCCATTAGATGAAAATAAACTTTTCTTTATGGATACTTGGTTACATCATTCTAATGATGGCGGTAAAACAGTGGTGTCAACAGGTGAAAAAAGCAAGCATGTAGATAATCATTGCATGTGGATAGATCCAAACGACACAAGGCATTGGATTGTTGGTTGTGATGGCGGTGTTTACGAAACTTGGGATCATGCAGCCAATTGGCAGTATAAAGCAAATTTACCTATAACACAATTTTACAAAGTAGCTATAGATAACGATTTTCCATTTTACAACATATATGGAGGAACTCAAGATAATAATAGTCAGGGTGGGCCATCTAGAACCATTAATAACCATGGTATTATGAATTCAGATTGGTTCATAACAAAAGGGGGTGATGGTTTTGAGGCAGCTATTGATCCTGAAAACCCAAACATTGTTTATTCCCAATCTCAATACGGTTGGCTGGCTAGATATGATAAACTAACAGGTGAGAATGTCGGTATTAAGCCAATTGCTAATCCAGGAGAAACTGCACTTCGTTGGAATTGGGATGCACCACTTATTATAAGCCCTCATAACAATAAACGTTTATATTTTGCAGCCAACAAACTTTTTAGGAGTGATGATAGGGGTGATACTTGGAAGTGTATAAGTCCCGATTTGAGTAGAAATCTTGATAGAAATCAATTACCTGTTATGGGAAGAATTCAGAGCTCAGATGCGGTTATGAAAAATAAGTCGACTACCATGTTTGGTAACATAGTAGCTCTTGACGAGTCACCTGTGCAGGAAGATTTACTTTATGTTGGTACAGATGATGGGTTAATTCATGTTTCTGTAAATGCTGGAGGAAGCTGGGCAAAATTAAGTAAAGTTAAAGGCATTCCAGAAATGACATATGTTAATGCACTTGTTGCTTCTACTCATAATAAGGAAAGAGTATATGCAGTTTTTAATAATCACAAGAAAGGAGATTTTAAACCTTATTTAATGGTTAGTAACGATAAAGGGGTGTCTTGGAAATCTATTGCTTCCAACTTACCTAAAAGAGGTTCGCTTTACGATATAGCAGAAGATCATGTGGACCCTAATTTACTATTTGTAGGAACAGAATTTGGGGTTTTCTTTACTACAGACGGTGGGGGAGAATGGAAACAAATTAAAGCTGGAATTCCTACCATTGCAGCAAGAGATTTAGAAATACAAAAACGAGAAAATGATTTGGTTGTTGCCAGTTTTGGTAGAGGGTTTTATGTGCTAGATGATTACTCACCCTTAAGGGAAGTGAAATCTACTGTGTCCAAAAAGGCTCACATATATCCCGTTAAAGATGCTTTAATGTATGTAGATGCAAGACCGTTAGGGAATAGGGGTAAAAGCTCTCAGGGGGAATCTCTTTACACTGCGTCAAATCCACCTTTAGGTGCGGTAATAACTTATTATTTTAACGATACCCTTAAAACAGCAAAAGCTTTGCGTCAAAAGAAAGAGGCGAAACTTATTAAAGCAGGTAAGGATATTGATTACCCTTCATTAGAAGAATTAAGAAAAGAAGATAGAGAAGAAAAGCCGTACTTGCTTTTTACGATTTACGATGACCAAGGGAATGAAATCAGAAAAATGATTCAAAAACCTACTCTTGGAATGCAACGAATTGTTTGGGATTTTAGAATGACTGCTAAGAGTTCAATTCAACTTAAAAGCGCAAAGCCTGGAAGATATGGTGAAGCAAATAGCGGTCCTTTAACGCTTCCTGGAAAATATGCAGTTTCTATGCATAAAGTAGTAGATGGTGTTGCTACGCTAATGGTTGATAAAACTTCTTTTAATTGCAACTGGTTAGAGCAAATGAGTATTCCGGTAGCAGATAAAGAACAAACCTTAGCATTTCAGATAAAAGTAACTAAACTTAGACGAGCTGTAGATGGATCTTCTAAAATGCTTTCTACTTTGAACGAGAGAATAAAATACATTAAAGCTGCATTAAAGATTTATCCAAATTTAGATTTAAATAAAATAACGTTGGTCAAAGGTTTAGAAGAAAAAGCAGATAAATTAAATATTTCATTGTATGGCGACCAATCATTATCTAAAAGAGATATTGAACAAAATGAATCTATAGGCGGAAGCGTTGGTTTAATTATTTGGAACATGTGGAGAAGCCGTTCTGCTCCTACAACAACCAATATAAAACTTTATAATTCTGCAGCAGAATCATATTCAGAATTAATACCATCTCTTTCATCTTTAGAAAAAGAAGTTGTTGAATTAGAAAATTATTTAGATGAAAATAATGTTCCTTATACTCCAAATAGAACAATAATAAATAATTGGAAAAAAGAGTAATTAAATTAGTTGATATTTTAACTATAAACCTTAATATTGAATATGTTTAAATCGTTTGTTTTATTGTTTCTAACCTTGCCATTTTTGTTGAATTCGCAAGATGCTCAGGATTTTAATTTAGTTTATACATCCCCTGTACACATGTCAAAGTTTCATCATCCATCTTCTCGATTGGTGTTAAGATGTTCAGACGAAATTGATGGTGATTACTTAGACACTTACATTTCATTCAATTTGCAAGGTGATAAGTCTGGTTTTCACTCATTTGATCTTGTCGTTTCTGAAGATCGTTACACACTTTGTTTAGTGCCGGATAATCCTTTTGTTTATAATGAATTGGTTACTTTAAAAGTAATAAAGAATGGATCATTATTAAATAAGTTGATTTTTGAAACTTGTGATAAAAAGGCAATATTCTCTAAAAAAGAAGATTCAGAAATAATCAACTTACAAGTAAAAGGATATGAAGATTTCACTGTTAATGTAAACAATAATCCAAGTTCAGAAAATATATTTTTTAAACTTAACGCGCCACAGAATTCAGATAAAACAGTAAAT
>Ga0315331_10004052_pt1 | contig 11074 bp, 6 predicted proteins | sample M160m34915metaG_FD_203456 | JGI IMG/M metagenome (GOLD analysis project Ga0315331, IMG submission 203456) | Ammonia-oxidizing marine archaeal communities from Monterey Bay, California, United States - M1 60m 34915 | ecosystem: Environmental > Aquatic > Marine > Intertidal zone | place: USA... | reverse complement strand
AAAAGTGGCATTATTCCCGGTGATGAGTATTTGGCGATATTTGGCGCGTTATTGATAGCATTCATGGGTCTAGTAGACGATGTATCCTCGCTGTCGCTGTACCATCGCCTTCCGGTGCAGTTTTTCGCTGCATCCTGGGCGGTGTATTGGCTTGGAGGAGTCCCTGATATAGATTTTTCCTTCTTTAAAATAACGACGCCTTGGTTTCTCTTCATAATGGGTATATTTGCCTTGGTTTGGTTGGTAAATCTTTATAATTTTATGGATGGGATAGATGCCATCGCTGGTACTCAACTTATTTTTGTAAATGTATTGTCTTTGATGCTTGTTATAAATAATGAAAATCAGGCTGTCGCTTTGCTTTCTTCGGTTTTGGCGGCTGCTACGGCCGGGTTTTTAGTATGGAATTGGCCCCCCGCGAAAATTTTCATGGGAGACGCAGGAAGTTGTTTTATTGGATATTCTTTGGGAGTGTTGGCATTACTTTCTATGCATCATGGTATGATGACAGTATGGACTTGGTTTATTTTGCTCGGAGTATTTATAGTAGACACTACGATAACTCTCTTTGTAAGGGTTCTCCGAGGTTTGCGGTGGCAGGAGGGTCATGCGTCTCATGCTTACCAAAACGCAACTAGGCGCTTCAAAAGCCACAAGAAAATCACATTAGTGGTATTGACCATAAATGTGTTTTGGTTGGCTCCTTGGGCTTGGTTATCCGTGAGGTATATAGAAAGTGGTATTTATTTTTGTGCTATAGCTTTATGTCCTCTTGTTTTTCTTGCGAGAAAATATAGAGCGGGCCTTTGATCGTTATTGTAGGGAAGATTATCTACATTGGGCCGATAACCGATATGATCCTCAGGGCAAGGTAAAAGTGAATAACGATTGATTTAGACTAAGAGAGTAATTTATTACGCGTGGCGCTGTAGTTAGGTTTTCAGTAGTAGAAGAAAATTTTGGGAGTAAGTATGGATAAGCATGTCATGCAACTATCTCGTTCGATTAAACAAATGCTCATGATGCTTGCAGACGGCGTTATGATTATGTCTGCTTTTGCTTTTTCTTTTCTTTTGCTTGGGCTAGAGTTCTTAGATCAAACTCAGACGTTTTATTCCTATCTCCTTGTTGCGAGTTGCTTTAGCGTTTTAGCTTTAGTTCGCATCGGCCTTTATCGAGAAGTGGTTCTTTATATGGGGCTTCAATCAGGATTTATTGTTCTTCAAGGAGTGACGATTTCTACTTTTCTTCTGGTCGGATCATATTTCTTATCCCAGAGCTCTGAGCCTTTTGATTATTCAATATTACCTATTTTTTGGATGATTGCTTTGTTATTTGTCGGGGGTGCTCGCTTTATTACAAAGGTGATGCTGCAAAGCCTGATTAGAAATTTTCGGCCTAGGCAGCCAGTAATCATTTATGGGGCAGGCAGCTCTGGAATGCAGCTAGTTATAGCGCTCCAGAATGGAGATCAGCATTTACCAGTGGCTTTTGTGGATGATAGTAACAACATGCTTGGCAGCACAATACACGGGATCCGCGTTTATAGTCCGAATTCGTTGTATGAACTTATAGAGAGTTATTCGGTAAGACAAATTTTGTTAGCTATTCCATCGGCAACAGGGTTTGAGCGTAAAGAAATTTTGAATCGGTTAGAGCATTTGCCTGTTCATGTCAAAACAGTCCCGGATTTATTTGATGTGGTATCAGGTAAATCTGGGGTCGATGAAGTGCGTGACATTGATATTGAAGACTTGCTTGGGCGCGAAATTGTTCCTCCTAATCCGAAATTACTGGGAGCATGCATAAATGGGCAGTCAGTTATGGTTACGGGAGCTGGTGGATCGATAGGCTCGGAGTTATGCCGTCAAATCATCAATATGAATCCGGCTAAATTGATTTTGATGGATAGCTTTGAATATGGGCTTTATGAGATTGAGCGAGAATTAAAAGAAAAGTTAATAAGCAACGCTAAAGATAAAGATATTGAGGTCGTTGCGTTGCTGGGATCTGTTTGTAATAGTGGCCACATGCAAAACTCGATAATGAATTTTAATGTCGATACGGTTTATCATGTTGCGGCATATAAGCAAGTTCCGATGGTAGAAAAAAATATTGTTGAAGGAGTGCAAAATAATATATTTGGCACTTTGGTGGCCGCTCAGGCTGCAGAGAGCTTTAAGGTTAAGAATTTTGTTTTGATATCTACAGACAAGGCTGTGCGACCGACAAACTTTATGGGGGCCACCAAAAGATTTTCGGAGCAGGTCCTCCAAGCTTTAGCCCAAAAAGAACAAGCCACAAAATTCAGCATCGTGCGATTCGGTAACGTCTTGGGATCTTCTGGCTCGGTTGTACCGCTATTTAGGAGGCAAATAACTAGTGGAGGGCCTGTTACGGTTACGCATCCTGAGGTAACACGCTATTTTATGACCGTCCAGGAGGCAGCGCAATTGGTTATTCAGGCAGGATCAATGGCCACCGGTGGTGATGTGTTTGTATTGGATATGCACGAGCCGATTAGGATCGTAGATCTAGCTAAAAAAATGATTCATCTGATGGGTTATGACGTCAAAGATAACAACTCATATCGAGGCGACATAGCGATCGAATATACCGGTCTTCGACCGGGTGAAAAACTTTATGAAGAGCTAATGATTGGTGAATACGTTACTGGTACCGAGCATCCGAAAATAATGCGAGCGGAGGAAGAAAATCTATCGTGGGACACACTTCAAAAGCTCCTTGAACGATTAAAGGTGGCTTGTGAACTAACTGACTTAACTGAAATTCGTTCGGCGCTAATGGAAGCCGTAGATGGTTTTGAGCCTAAAGAAGGCGTGGCGGACCCTCTTTGGGATGCTAATAAAATCGAAGGCCAACTAACTCAACCTCCAGGAGCACTCGATCAGCAAGTGATTGAGGGAGCGGGCAAGAAGGTTACGCCTCTTTTTAAAAAGTAATTTGAGCCCTTATTCGCTTCGCTTTACCGAGATTATCGTAACGGGCTCAAGGGGGACGTCGGAATAACCACGCTCCGATCCTGTTGGTACCCCAGCTATTTGATCAATAACGCCTAAGCCCTCGATAACTTTTCCAAAAGCTGCGTATCCATAACCTGAAGAGGAGGTATTCCTAAAATCTAAGTTTTCGTTATTTACAAGATTTATAAAGAATTGAGACGTTGCGCTATCAACGACGTTTGTCCTCGCCATAGAAATGGTACCCCTCGCATTCGATATACCTGTATCGGCTTCGTTCTTTATGGGGTCATAAGTGGATTTCTGAACCATATTAGCGTCAAAGCCACCGCCTTGGATCATGAATCCGCTAATCACTCTGTGAAAAATAAGTCCATCATAGTAATTATTCTCAATATACCTCAAAAAGTTCTCAACGGTAACGGGTGTGAGGTCAGGACGTAGCTCAATTTTGATGTTGCCCATCGAAGTTTCGATCTCAATCATAGGGTTCTCTTGTGCGTAAATAACATGACCGAAAATAAGGCAGGCGGTAAATAGAAAAGCGCGCATATAATGGAGTCCTATAATTGAGTTCTGTTTTGGTTAGACATGTTTTTTCACTATACATGATTTTGAGTTAATTTAATTCAGGTTCTCATGATTGGCTATTATATGCAGAATGTTGCGAATCTGATAGCTTATTGGAGAATCAGCCCCTATATGAATCTAATTTGACCACCGATTACTATGCTTCTTTAAACCCAGGGGACACTTTGGGGTGCTTATATAAAACATTTAAGTGCTTTGTATGAGTGCTGACATCAGTTCTTTTAGAACTCGCCAAATGATCAAAATATTCTTGAAATTCAGGTTGGCATTCTCTAGAAAATCTACCCCTTAGACAATGGATATTGTCTATTTAATGAACTGGCAGAAGGGGTTTTGTTTAGCGGCGAAAGCACTGACCGAAGCTTCTAAGAATGAGGACCAAAGTTTAACAAAAAACCCCCGCACAGTTCTTGGGCTATGCGGGGGGTGTTTGGCTGCCCAACCAAGACTCGAACTTGGAACCAAGTGATTAACAGTCACCTACTCTACCATTGAGCTATTGGGCAAATCGTCACGCTTTACAATTAATTACTTTAAAAGTGAAATCACAAAAGAGCATAACAATTTCACGGTCGAGCATTATAAGCTAATTTCCGATAAGTTTACTACTTTTAGGGCTGCAGGAAAAACAGTCCATTGTCCCTAGCTCTTGATTAATTTATTAGAAAAGAGAAACTATCTCTTAAGTCCAGTGGATCTTCCATTTGAGCCTGCAAGCGAAGGAGGCCTTCGAACAGCTCACGGATCTTTCCTACATACTGGGGATTATCGGAAAGGTCATTCATCTCCAGTGGATCGGCAGTTAAATCGAATAGGATCACCTCCCGATTTCGCGGATACAGGATCAGTTTAAAGCCGTTTTTGCGAATCATACGTTGGGTGTCCATGTAAGCCCCATAAACTCCGTCAGGTAATGGGGATTCGCTGGCCACTCCGTTTGCTAGGTTGAGAAAGCTATTGAAATCCACAAAGTCCGGTTTTTCGATTCCAGCAAGTGACAAACTGGTAGCCATAATGTCCTGGAGATAGACATCGCTACTGACTTCTGTGCCGCTAGGTAGGTCGGGACCCGCGGCAAGGAGAGGCACATGAATGCTATGGTCAAACATATTTTGTTTTCCGAGCAAGCCGTGTTGGCCCACCGACAATCCATTATCGCCGGTAAAGAAAATGTAGGTGTTATCCATCAATTCTCTCTCTTCGAGTGCTTGGAGGATGAGTCCTATCTGGGCATCTAGATGGGAAATGATTGCGTAGTATTCGCGTATGTGGGTTCTGATGGCAAAGGGCGTGCGAGGCACTGGCCCCAACATTTCATCTCGCATTACCCGCAGGTCGCCCATTTCATCTAGATAGGGATATTCAGGTAACCAATTTTCTGGCAGCGGTATGTCCTCGAGCGGATATAGGTCGAGAAATTCCTTTGGTGACTGTCGCGAGTCATGGGGTGCATTAAAAGCTAGGTAGAGAAAGAACGGATTTTCGGATTCGCTGGCAGAATCTATAAAGTTTACGGCATCGGCTCTTTGCACCTCGCTCCAGTGTGTTCCATCAGTCCAGTAACCATTATGTGCAGGATCCGATGCATTCCAGGAATCTTCAGTTTCTGAGAGTGGTCGGTTATAGCCGGGTGGCAGCAGGGCATAGAAATCTTCGCCATTGGCGTAGGCCTCCTTTACTCGGTCATACAATCCTGGAGTCCCAGTGAGATGATCGGGGGGCATACCGCCGGGGTTTATATTGATCGTTTCTTCGAATACCTGCTCTGGATTTGCCTGGATATGCCATTTCCCGGTTGCAAATGTGTTGTAACCGGCATTACTCATGAGCCTTCCCCAGGTCTGACTGTGAGCCGCAGTATTCCCTTCTCCCCACTGTCTATTGATCTCGTTGGCCTTCCAGATGGAACGGCCTGAGATAAGCATTGAACGGGATGCGATACAAATGGCACCATTCCATCCGCCCATGTTGAATGCATTACTGAAGTTCACTCCTTGTGCTATCAGTCTGTCTAGGTTTGGAGTCTGGATAATCTCATTGCCTAGGGCGCTGATCGCCCAATACGCGAAATCATCGGCATAGAGAAATACGATATTGGGTTTTGCACTGGCTGGTGCTTTTGCTTCTGCATTGGCCGCGACAGAAACGCTGAGCAGGATTATTGTTGTTATCAGTTTTTTCATATCACTTGATTTTTCCTATTTGGTTTGGTCAGAGTCGCCTCTTCATGTCAGTGTAAAGAGGCCACGACCCTAAAGCTTGGTGAAGAAATGCTTGGCCTACCGAATTCTTAAAATATTGTATCGTTGATATTATCTCAAATACAATTCAGATCGCTTTATTAAAGGGGGAAGCCTGGGAAGGTAATGAAGGAGGAGGTTTGGTGCATCGATCTCCAGAACCCAAGAATAGCGTGCGGCGATTGCTCTTAACGTTTGATCTAATGAGCTTGTGATGATGTATATTCTTTAGGTGCATAACTCAAGGCTGAGGAAAGTGAGATAAATTCTGAAAAATTGAGTTAGGGGGAAAGGACTAAAGGCATTAGCTTCCATTAAGATCTAGTGTAATCTAGCGGCGCCAGGAGAAGTGGTTTTAAGTAAATGATTAAAAAATTCAAGATTGAATCTAAATTCAAGCCGGCAGGAGACCAGCCCGAAGCAATTCGTCAGCTTATAGATGGCCTTCAAGATGGTTTGCATGCTCAGACCCTTCTAGGCGTTACCGGGTCTGGAAAGACGTTTACTATCGCGAACGTTATAGAAGAGGTACAAAGACCGACGCTGGTTATGGCTCCTAATAAAACATTGGCTGCGCAATTATATGGGGAATTTAAGGAGTTCTTTCCTCAAAATGCTGTTGAATACTTCGTTTCCTACTACGATTATTACCAACCTGAGGCATATGTCCCTTCATCTGATTTGTACATCGAGAAGGATGCATCGGTTAATGATCATATAGAACAAATGCGACTCTCTGCCACGAAGGCTTTGCTAGAAAGAAGCGATGTAGTGGTCGTAGCAACAGTTTCTGCGATATATGGATTGGGAGACCCTGGAACTTACCTGCAAATGGTTCTGCATCTTGATAGAGGGGACCGTCTAGATCAGCGGCAGCTCTTGAAGCGCTTAGCGGATTTGCAATATACCCGAAATGATACTGATTTGCAGAGAGCTACTTATCGCGTTCGGGGGGATGTGATTGATATTTATCCAGCCGAATCAGAGAAAGATGCAATTAGAGTTGAGCTATTTGATGATGAGATAGAGAGCCTTTCCTATTTTGATCCTTTGACAGGCGGAGTAATTAGACGCGTGCCTCGTTTGACAGTTTTCCCCAAATCCCATTACGTGACTCCGAGAGAAAAGCTTTTAGGGACGCTGGACTCAATTAAAGCAGAATTAAAAGATAGGTTAGAGCAATTGCGGCAAAATAATAAACTAGTTGAGGCTCAACGACTTGAGCAGCGCACGAAATTTGATTTAGAGATGATTCAGGAGATAGGATATTGTACCGGAATAGAAAATTACTCGAGATACTTGTCTGGGCGCGGACCAGGGGAGCCACCACCGACGCTTTTTGATTATCTGCCAGAAAACGGATTAGTAGTTTCGGACGAGTCTCATGTTTCAATACCGCAACTCGGAGCGATGTATAAAGGCGATCGTTCACGGAAGGAAACCCTAGTTGAATATGGATTTCGTCTACCGTCTGCATTAGACAATCGCCCGCTTAAATTTGAGGAATGGGAGCTACTTACGCCACAGATTATTTTTGTGTCGGCGACTCCTGGTGCCTATGAAGAAAGCCATGAAGGTCAGCGAGTCCGCCAAGTAGTCAGGCCCACCGGGTTGGTTGATCCACGGTTGGAAGTAAAGCCTGCTTCTTCCCAGGTGGACGATTTACTTTCTGAAATCAGATCCGTAGTAAGCAATGAAGAGAGAGTTTTGGTAACTGTCCTTACTAAAAGGATGGCTGAAGATTTGACTGATTTTTTGGCAGAGCATGGTGTTCGTGTTCGCTACCTGCATTCGGACATAGCGACGGTAGAGCGCTCAGAAATCTTAAGGGATCTTCGTTTAGGTAGCTTCGATGTTCTAGTTGGAATTAATCTTTTAAGGGAGGGACTGGATATACCAGAGGTATCTCTTGTCGCAATTCTGGACGCCGACAAGGAGGGGTTTTTAAGATCCGAGCGTTCACTGATCCAAACTATCGGGCGCGCTGCTAGAAATCTGAACGGTAGAGCAATCCTTTATGCTGACAATGTCACTGGCTCAATGGAACGAGCTATGGAGGAATCAAATCGCAGAAGAAATACTCAGCTGTCTTACAATAACGAAAACAAAATTATACCAAAGGGTGTTGAAAAAAAGGTTCTCGATGTTATGGAAGGAGCCTATGCCGCTAATACTAAAAGTCGTAAAAAAGGTTATCCAGATAAAGGGCGGCAGCCATATTTGGTAGATTTAAGTTTTACTAATGCGAAAGAAGCTGAGGAAAAAATAAAGCTGCTAGAAAAAGAAATGTACGAGCAGGCGAGAAATTTAGAATTTGAGGAGGCAGCTGCGACGAGGGATATTATTGCACAACTACGAGAAGTTCGTTTAAAGTTATAATATAAAAGGACTTTTCTCTGCAAAGAGATCGACAGTCAGGTCTAAAATTTCGTATAATGACATCCTGTGAGCATTTAAAATTGTGTTTGTTTATATGCAACCTCAGAGAATTTGGGTGAGAGGTTCACTAGGCGCGTAGCTCAGTTGGTTAGAGCGCTACCTTGACATGGTAGAGGTCACCAGTTCGAATCTGGTCGTGCCTACCAATCCATTAGGCTTTAACGATGGCTAGATGTTTTATAAATGCCTGAAGATGTAATCTTTTGATTTTGAAGTAACGGTCTAGGATCCAGTGACATGCCAATAATAACGTTGCCAGATGGCAGTAAAAAGCAGTATGACAGGCCTGTTTCGGTCTATGAAATTGCCGCAGACATCGGGCCTGGCTTAGCTTCAGCAACCATTGCGGGTGAGGTCGATGGAAAGTTATGCGATGCATGCGACGTCGTTGATAATGATGCTTCTCTTAGAATAATTACCAATAGTGATGAAGAAGGCCTAGAAGTTATAAGGCATTCATGCGCGCACCTCATCGGTCACGCGGTTAAGCAATTATTTCCGCAAGCTAATATGGTGATTGGGCCCGTTATAGAAAATGGCTTTTACTATGATATTGCAGTAGAAGAACCATTCACCTCTGAAGATCTAAAGACTATAGAAGATAGAATGCGGCGCCTTATTAAGCAAAAATACGACGTGATAAAGAAGGTAACGTCGAGAGAAGATGTCATAGTTGAATTTAAAAACCGGAAAGAAGAATACAAGCTTAAGCTAATTGAGGATATGCCAGAAGAAGAGACCATGGGGTTGTATTATCATCAAGAGTACCTTGATATGTGTCGAGGTCCTCATGTGCCTAATACGCGATTTTTGGAGAACTTTAAACTTACTAAAGTGTCAGGGGCTTATTGGCGAGGAGACTCTAGAAATGAAATGCTACAGAGGATCTATGGTACTGCTTGGACTTCAAAGAAAGAGCTTAATGCCTATTTAGAGCAGTTAGAAGAGGCGGAGAAGAGAGATCATCGTAAGCTGGGCCGAGAGCTTGATCTTTTTCACATGAGTGAAGAGGCGCCAGGTTCAGTTTTTTGGCATGCAAAGGGTTGGATATTGTTTCGGCAGTTGGTTGAATATATGCGTGGGCGCCAAGAGAGCGCTGACTATGTCGAAGTAAACACCCCTGATGTTATGGATAGAAGTTTGTGGGAGACATCTGGCCACTGGTTTAATTATCGAGAGAATATGTTCTCTACCCAGACCGAGGACGAGCGTATCTTTGCTCTTAAGCCGATGAATTGCCCTGGCTCAGTATCTATGTTTGCACAAGGGCTTAAAAGCTATCGAGATCTCCCGCTGCGGATGGCGGAGTTTGGCAAGGTTCACAGATACGAGCCGTCGGGTGCATTGCATGGATTATTGCGAGTCCGTCACTTTACGCAAGACGATGCTCATATCTATTGCACTGAAGAGCAAATGGAACAGGAGTGTATCGACGTTGTTGCGCTTATATTAGACATCTACAAAGATTTTGGCTTTCAAGACGTTAAGATAAAACTGTCTACGAGACCTGAGAACCGTATTGGTGGGGACGAGGTCTGGGATAAGCTCGAAGGAGCGCTGGTTAGTGCGTTGAATGCAATGGAACTAGATTATGTGTTGTTCCCTGGTGAAGGTGCCTTTTATGGGCCAAAGTTAGAGTTTGTCTTGCGGGATGCTATTGGTAGAGATTGGCAGTGTGGCACATTACAAGTTGATATGAACCTGCCTGAACGCTTTGATATTAATTATGTTGACGAAAACGGTAATCGCGACAAGAGGCCGGTAATGCTGCATCGCGCCGTTTTGGGTTCTTTCGAGAGATTTATTGGTATTTTGATAGAACAGTATGCAGGCGCCTTGCCCGCTTGGTTAGCCCCTCAGCAGGCAGCTATCCTTAACATTACAGAAAAACAGACCGAATATTGCCTAAAAGTTGAAGAAACCTTGAGAAATAAAGGGTTTAGAGTAATTTCGGACTTGAGAAATGAAAAGATCGGCTTTAAAATCCGCGAGCACACTTTGCAGAAGATCCCTTATCTGCTCGTTGTTGGAGATAAAGAAGTTGAATCTAAGGCGGTTTCAGTCCGCAAGCGGAGTGGAGACGATCTTGGGGCCATGACATTGGTCGATTTCTTAGAGCTTTTAGGTAAAGATGTCGCTATGTGTGGCCGCGATGATAGTGGTCTCCAAAAATAAATATAGGAGAATAGATTGGTAAGACCAAAAGTGAAAGCTAGACAGAATTTTATACAAGAGCGCTTCTTATGAGAGGTGCTTCTAAAAAATCAATTATCAACGAATTTATTGAGGCTGACGAGGTTCGTTTAGTCGCTGCTGATGGGAGCCAAGTAGGCGTTGTCCCCATTGAAGAGGCGAGGGCTGCAGCGACAGAAGCAAAATTAGACCTGGTTCTGATCTCACCCGACGCAGATCCCCAAGTCTGTAAGATAATGGATCATGGTAAACACGTTTTTGATTTGAAGAAAGAGAAAGCGGCGAATAAAAAAAAGCAGAGAAGGGTTCATGTAAAAGAAATAAAGTTTAGACCAGGTACGGAAGAGGGGGATTATCAGGTAAAACTACGCAACCTGATACGTTTCCTGTCTGATGGGGATAAAGCCAAGGTATCCTTGCGATTCCGCGGCCGGGAGTTAGCCCATCAACATCTTGGCCAGGAGCTAGTTGAGCGAATTAGAGATGATCTCGCTGAATTCGGGACTGTAGAGCAAGACCCCAAGATGGAAGGTCGGCAAATAGTGATGATACTGGCGCCGATTAAAAAGCGATAATTATTAAATGAGTTGAATTAGTAGGTCCTATTTGGATTATTAATTCTCGTTCTTT
>Ga0315331_10004050_pt1 | contig 11076 bp, 11 predicted proteins | sample M160m34915metaG_FD_203456 | JGI IMG/M metagenome (GOLD analysis project Ga0315331, IMG submission 203456) | Ammonia-oxidizing marine archaeal communities from Monterey Bay, California, United States - M1 60m 34915 | ecosystem: Environmental > Aquatic > Marine > Intertidal zone | place: USA... | reverse complement strand
GCTTCGTTTTTAGATTCATCAAATATTTTGTAGCTGTTGGCAGAGATTTCTGCTACATCACCATCTTCTAAAAAAATAAAATCATTGGTTTGTTGTGCTATAGCAAGCGGATCTGAGGCTGCAAACGTTTCATCGGTTCCAATTCCTATTAATAAAGGTGATTTATTTCTTGCTATAACCAAATTAGTACTATCTTTTATATTAATAGCTGCTATCGCATATGCGCCATCAAGCTTTTCTTTTGCTGAATACATTGCATCGATCATTGACTGGCCTTGGTTGATATATAGATCAAGTAAATGAGCGATTAGCTCTGAATCTGTTTGAGATAGAAATTCGTAGCCATATTTCTTAAGGTCTTCTCTAAGCTCAACATAATTTTCAATAATGCCGTTATGAACAATATAAACAGAATCTGAGGATTTATGAGGATGGGCATTAATCTCTGATGGCTCCCCATGAGTTGCCCATCTTGTATGAGCAATGCCTAATTTACTTTTTGGTTTTTCAGCAATCATTTTTTCTTCTAAAAGCTGAACTTTTCCCAAAGCTCTGAGGTGGGCAATGCTGTCATTTTGATGAAGAGCGATGCCTGCAGAGTCGTATCCACGATACTCCATCTTATGAAGCCCTTGGACTAATAATTTTCCTACATGTCTATTAGACGCAGCTGCAATAATACCGCACATTTTTTATCCTTTTTTCTTAGACCAATTGTCTTTATTTGATTGTTTTGCCCTGCCAACACCAAGAGCATCACTTGGAACATCTTTTGTAATTGTTGATCCGGCTGCAATAGTAGTGTTATTTCCTATTTTAACCGGTGCCACTAAAGAAGAGTTGCTGCCTATGAAACTATTATCGCCAACTACTGTCTTATGTTTGTCTTTGCCGTCATAGTTGCAAGTTATTGTACCTGCACCAATATTTGTTTTGGCGCCAACTGTTGTGTCGCCTAAATAAGTAAAGTGATTGGCTTTTGAGCCGCTTCCAAGTGTGCTGTTTTTTGTTTCTACAAAATTACCTACTTTTCCAGAGTCCTCTATTTTGCTGCCCTCTCTTAGTCTTGCATAAGGCCCTATTGAGCAATTATTGCCGATTCTTGCGCTTACTACATGAGAGAAGGCTTCTATTTTGGTGTTATCACCAATCTCAACATCTTTCAAAATTGTATTTGGGCCTATGGATACATTATTTCCAAGCTTGATGTCTCCCTCTAAAATTACATTGACGTCTATTAGGCAATCTTTGCCAGCTTTAACCTCGCCCCTAATATCGAGTCTTTTGGCATCTACAATAGTTATGCCTTGGTTGAATAAATCCTCTGTTTTCATTGATCTATAAATACTCTCAAGCTTTTCTAGTTCTTTTTTATTATTGGCGCCTTGGACCTCTTCGTTTGAAGAGACGCAGGTACTAATATTCACTCCCTTAGAACTCATTATAGAAACTATGTCGGTTAAGTAAAATTCATTTGCGGCATTGTTATTAGTAACTTCTTGAAGGCTTGTTTCTAAAAGCTCTTTCTCAACACATAAAATACCAGTAAATACTTCTTTAATATTCTTTTCATCGCTGTCCGCATCTTTCTCTTCTATTATCGCAGTTGCAAAGCCTCTCTCTGTTTTTTTAACCCTCCCATAGCCAAAAGGGTTCTCTAGGGTAGTGGTCAAAATTGATGCGCCCTCACTTGATTCTGCGATGAGATTGTCGAGGGTAGCTTTTTTGATTAATGGAACGTCGCCATATAGGACCAAAACTTTTGAGCCTGAACTAACTTTGTCCAACCCACATTTAACAGCATCGCCGGTACCTATTGGTTTTGGCTGAAGGCTAGTTGTGATATTTAAATCAGTAAAAGTATTAGCTTCATTAATGATTGATTCTTTATCAAAACCAACAATTAATGTTATATCTTTACTAATTTTTCCTGCTGTTCTGCAAATTTTCTCTAGCATAGAGGTGCCGCCTACTGTTTGTAGGGACTTGGCACGATTAGAATTCATCCTTGTGCCTTCGCCGGCAGCGAGAATAATAGTGTGTATATTCACATTAATTTAATGTTTAAAATTAATACTTATATTACTGCTTTTTACGAAGTTTTTGAATTGTTTTGAGTCTTGCGACTGCCTCGGCTAGTTGTGCGGATGCTTTGGCATAGTCTAATGAGGCGTCTTGATTTGCTAGATCTTTCTCAGCAGCTTCTTTTGCTTTAATGGCCTCTGCTTCATCTAAATTTTCAGCTCGTTCAGCTGTATCAGATAAAACAGTTACTAGATCTGGTTGGACTTCTAGAAAGCCTCCTGAGCAAAAAAATGCTTCTTCTTTTTCACCATTAACAACCCTTACTGGCCCTGCCGCCAAACCTGTTAAAAGGGGTGTATGACCAGGAGCTATGCCAATCTCACCAAGCGAGCCAGTGGCATAAACCATAGTTCCTTCTCCAGAATAAATTTCTTCGCTTGAAGAAACTATGTTGATCTTAATGGTGCTCATATTTATAAAGTTTTAGCTTTTTCTACTGCTTCCTCAATAGTTCCTACCATGTAGAAAGCTTGTTCTGGAAGGTCATCGTAGTCACCAGCTAGTATTCCCTTAAATGCTTTGATGGTGTCATCAAGCGAAACATATTTTCCTGGTGTACCAGTGAAAATCTCTGCAACAAAGAAAGGTTGAGATAAGAATCTTTGAGCTTTCCTTGCTCTAGCCACAAGCCCTTTATCTTCTTCAGATAACTCGTCCATACCAAGAATTGCAATAATATCTTTAAGCTCATTATATCTCTGAAGTATTTTTTGGACTCCTTGAGCAACTGAATAATGCTCATCACCAACCACAAACGGATCTAACTGTCTGCTAGTTGAGTCAAGTGGATCTACAGCAGGATATATACCCAACTCAGAAATTTGTCTTGATAGAACAACTGTTGCATCCAAGTGAGCAAATGTTGTTGCAGGTGATGGGTCTGTTAAGTCATCAGCTGGAACATATACCGCTTGGATAGAAGTAATAGATCCAGTGTTTGTTGATGTGATCCTTTCTTGTAAAGCACCCATTTCTTCTGCAAGTGTTGGCTGATAGCCCACCGCAGATGGCATTCTTCCAAGTAGAGCAGAAACCTCAACCCCAGCGAGTGTATAACGATAGATGTTATCGATAAACAAAAGCACATCTTTGCCATCATCTCTAAACTTTTCAGCCATTGTTAAACCTGTTAAAGCAACTCTTAATCTGTTGCCTGGCGGCTCATTCATCTGACCGTAAACCATGGCAACTTTTGAGTCTTCAGGTTTATCAATATTAACAACACCTGATTCCTGCATTTCGTAATAGAAATCGTTACCTTCTCTTGTTCTCTCACCAACGCCTGTAAAAACAGATAGTCCTGAGTGTTGTAAAGCAATATTATTGATGAGCTCCATCATGTTAACTGTTTTACCAACACCAGCTCCACCAAACAAACCAACTTTACCACCCTTGGCAAATGGGCACATAAGATCAATAACCTTAATACCTGTTTCAAGAATATCATTTGAGGCTGACTGATCTGTGTAGCTTGGTGGTTTTCTGTGGATTGGCATTTTTTCTTTTTCGCCAATTGGTCCTTTTTCATCTATTGGATTGCCAAGCACGTCCATGATACGGCCAAGAGTCTCTTGCCCTACTGGAACAGATATTGGTGCGTTTGTTCTTGAAACAACAAGGCCTCTTTTTAACCCTTCGGTTGCTCCCATTGCAATAGCCCTGACAACGCCATCGCCTAGCTGCTGCTGCACCTCTAGTGTTATTCCGGCTTCTTCAATAAGAAGGGCTTCGTATACCTGAGGAATGTTATCTTTTTCAAACTCTACATCGATAACAGCTCCTATAATTTGTGTTACTAATCCATTGCTCATATCATTTTCTCCTTAAACTGCAGCTGCGCCGCCGACTATCTCTGAGAGCTCTTGAGTGATAGCCGCTTGTCTTACGTTGTTGTATAAAAGTTCTAATTCTTTAATTAAATCACCTGCGTTGTCAGTTGCATTTTTCATTGCGATCATTTTGGCTGCTTGTTCGCATGCGTTGTTTTCAACCACAGCCTGGTAGACAAGTGATTCTATGTATCTTGTTAATAAACCATCTAATAAAACCTTTGCTTCGGGTTCATAGATGTAATCCCAATGTGTTTTTGGTCCATCTATTTCTTCTGGTGAAAGTGGAATAAGTTGCTCGACTTTTGGTTGTTGTGTCATTGTGTTTACAAAACCATTTGAGCACAGGTATGCCTCATCAATGTCACCGTTTTTATGCATATCTAAAACAACCTTTGTAAAACCAATTAAATCGTCAGGGTTTGGTTTGTCACCAAGCTTTTCTGTTACAGCAACAACCTGGCCCCCAACTGACTTAAAGAACCCAGATGCTTTTGTACCGACGAGAGCAAAACACGATTCTATACCTTGAGCATCTAATTCTGCAGATTTGGCAATAACTTGTTTAAATAGATTTATATTTAAGCCTCCACACAAGCCTTTGTCTGACGATATAACTATAAAACAAGCTTTCTTGGGCTTTCTCTCTTCATAAAAAGGATGATTATATTCAGAGCTAGCCATAGCAATGTGTGAAATAACTTCTTTTATTTTTTGGGAGTACGGCCTTCCCTCGAACATACTGTCCTGGGTTTTTTTCATTTTAGAAGCAGCAACCATCTCCATAGCTGAGGTGATTTTTTGCGTGCTTTTTATGCTCGCAATCTGTTTTCTTACTTCTTTTGTATTAGCCATTTTCTAATTAAAAAGTTTGTGTCTTTTTGAAGTCTTCAACAAGTTCTTTAAACTGATTCTCAATATCATCATTCCAGTCGCCTGTTGTATTAATTTGCTCCTCAAGGTCGCCTTTCTCAGAGGATAAATATCCATGCAATGCTGCCTCAAAATCTAATATTTTTTCAACATCAACATCTGCCATATAACCTCTGTCAGCTGCATAAAGGCTTAGTGCTTGTTGAGCAACGCTCATTGGAGCATATTGTTTTTGTTTGAGTAGCTCTGTAAAAGCCTTACCATTTGCAAGTTGCTGTTTGGTTGCATCATCTAGATCAGAAGCAAACTGTGAGAATGCTGCTAATTCTCTATATTGAGCTAAGGCTGTTCTAACACCACCTGCTAATTTTTTCATTATTTTAGTTTGTGCAGATCCGCCAACCCTTGATACTGATAAACCAGGGTTAATCGCAGGCCTAACACCTGAGTTAAATAGCTCTGTTTCTAAATAAATCTGTCCGTCAGTAATAGAAATTACGTTTGTTGGAACAAAAGCAGAAACGTCGCCGGCAAGGGTTTCAATTATTGGTAGTGCTGTTAAGGAACCTGTTTTGCCTTTAACCTCTCCACCTGTTACTTGTTCAACATACTCTGCGTTTACCCGAGCAGCTCTCTCTAATAATCTTGAGTGAAGATAAAACACATCACCAGGATATGCTTCCCTTCCAGGAGGCCTTTTTAATAGTAAAGATACCTGTCTGTATGCAACAGCTTGTTTTGAGAGATCATCGTAGACAATAAGAGCATCTTCTCCCCTGTCTCTAAAATATTCTCCCATTGCGCAACCAGAATAAGCAGACAAGTATTGCATTGGCGCAGGATCGGCTGCAGTAGCAGAAACAACAATTGTGTGTTCCATAGCCCCATGCTCTTCAAGCTTCCTAACAACGTTAGCAACTGTTGATTGTTTTTGACCAATGGCAACATAGATGCATTTAATACCTGTTCCTTTTTGGTTAATAATAGCGTCGATAGCAACAGCTGTTTTGCCTGTTTGTCTGTCACCGATGATCAGCTCTCTTTGGCCTCGACCAATAGGCACCATTGCATCAACAGCTTTTAGTCCAATTTGAACGGGTTGATCAACAGACTGTCTAGCGATAACACCAGGAGCAACCACTTCTACAGGAGATGTTCCTTGTGCTTTAATTTCTCCCTTGCCATCAATGGGTGTTCCAAGTGTATTTACCACTCGTCCTAATAGGCCCTCTCCAACAGGAACCTCTAAAACCTTTCCTGTACAAACAGCCTTTTGCCCCTCAACCAATCCAAGGTAATCACCCAACACAACAGCACCAACTGAATCTTGTTCTAGGTTTAGCGCCATGCCTTTTGTGCCGTTTTCAAATTCAATAACCTCACCATACATAACATCGCCCATGCCATGTATTCTTACTATACCGTCTGAAACGCTGACAATAATGCCCTCGTTTTTTCTTTCAGCTGAAAGATCCAGACCAGCTATTTTTTCTTTTAAAACGCTGGATATTTCTGATGGATTTAGTTGACTCATATTTTCACCTTAAAAATTTAATTGGTTTACAAGTTTGTTGACTTTTCCTCTTATGGATAGGTCTAGTGTTTCGTCGCCCACCTTAATAGTTAGGCCGCCCATCATTTTTGGGTCTTTTAAAAAAGTTATTTTAGCGTCATCGCCATAAGAAGCATAAAGTTTGGTTTCTATTTTTTCTTTGGCGTCTTCGCTTGGGTCAGAGGCAACAAAAACCTCTATTGATTTTTGACTTTTGTGCTCCTGCACTAGCTCAACGTAAAGTTGATAGATTGTCTCAAGGAGATTTAATCTTTTATTCTCTGCAAGAATCAATAATAGCTTTTCAGATTTTTGAGAAACCTCTTTACTGAAGAGCTCTATTAGCAAATCGACAACTTGTTTTCTGGACATTTTAGGATCTTCAATTGCATTAGTTACCTCAGGAGAACTGGTTGCTAGTGTAATTGTATGAAGCTCATTAGATGTTTCTTCCAGGCTTTTGTCATCCAAAGCAGCAGCAAATATTGCTTTTGCGTATGGTCTTGCTAAAGGTGTTAATTCAATCATTAAAGCTCCTGTGCAGCCTTTTTCAGAATATCATTGTGTTTTTCAGATGAAATCTCATCTCCGAGAATTTTTTCTGTAGTATCAATAATAATGTCTGACATTTGTTGTCTTAACTCTTCTTTAGCTCTGTTGGTTTCGTTTTCAACACTTGCAGATGCTGCTGTCATGATTTTTTCTGCTTCCGCTTCTGCTTTGTTAGATGCATCGGCAACAATTTGAGAGGCTCGAGCATTTGCTTTCTTCAATATATCAGCCGCCTCTTCTTTGGCTTTGTTTAACTCTTTATCTGAAGCTAGTTTAGCTTCTTCAAGTGAGTCGTCTGCTTTTTTGGCTGCCTCTAAACCGTCTGATATTCTCTTTTCTCTTTCTTGCATAACAGCCAGTATTTGTGGATAGACATATTTCATGCAAATAACCACAAAAATTACAAAAACTACAGCTTGTGCAAGTAAGGTTGCGTTAATGTTCATCTTCTAATTTCTACTCTCTTATATTGCAAAAAGCATGTACATTCCAAGACCCACTCCGATCATTGGAACCGCATCAGTAAGACCCATCATTAGGAAGAACTGACCGCGAAGCATTGGGATAAGCTCTGGCTGTCTTGCTGCAGCCTCAATAAACTTACTTCCTAATACACCCACGCCAACTCCAGCTCCAATCGCTGATAATCCCATTGTGAGACCTGCTGCTAAAATACTATATTCCATTTTTTTCTCCTATATTTTGAGGACTAATGTTCCTCGGTTTCATGCGCCATTGCCAAATAAGCAATGGTTAATGCCATAAAAATAAATGCTTGCAATGCCACAATAAGTATGTGGAAAAGCGCCCAAACCAAATGAAGCCCTATGCCCAACATGCCAATAAGCACGCTGTTAAAAAACAACATTAGCGCTATCAAAATAAATATCATTTCACCAGCATAAAGGTTGCCAAACAACCTCAAACCAAGCGAAATTGGTTTTGCAATAAAATTCACCATCTCAAGAACAAAATTGACTGGTATTAGCCATTTACCAAAAGGATGGAGTGTTAGCTCAGCAATAAAAGCCTTGGTGCCTTTTATCTTTAAGCTGTAATAAATTGTTAGTATGAAAATAGCAAAAGCCATACCCAGTGTTATGTTGGGGTCTGTTGTTGGGACAACTTTGAAATATTCTATTCCTAGTGATTTTGCAAACTCAGGAATAAAGTCTACCGGGACAAGGTCCATTAAGTTCATAAACAAAATCCAAACAAAGACAGTAAGGGCAAGCGGAGCTATTAGTTTGTTGTTGGTTGAGCCAAAAAGAGATTGCACGTTGTCGTCTACAAACTCTATACACATCTCAACAAAGTTTTGTAAGCCGGACGGGGTGTCTGTATTTTTGGGTATAGCCCATTTAAAAATACCAAGAAACAAGGCGCCCAGAAAAACTGACCAACCTATCGAGTCAACATTAAACGCCCAAAAACCCATATCAGCGGCTTGGGTAGAGCCATGCGCAAAAGTCCATGTGTCTGCTGGCACTATTGTCGGCATATCCCATGTGTGAGTTTCTTTGTTGCAGTGCCAAACCTCAGAGTCATAAGGTAGTTTTCCATATGTAAGGTTGGTTAGGTGATGTTGTATATAACCGTTTACGGTAAGGTCGGCCTCATGACAAGAAGCTCCAACTACGTAATCTGCGCCTTTTGCTGCCATTAGTTTTGTTTAGCCTCAAGTGCGGGACTTAAAAATATATTTACTGCTATAAAAATAAACATTGCGTAAAAATAAATTGGGGTTAGGTTTATAACCGCAAAAGCAGTAAAAGCAACAAACATAGCCCACTTAACAAACCAACTATAAAAAACATACACGGAAGGGTCGGCAATTTTTTTTCCAACCAAAAATAAAATGGTTAGCGAAAGAGTATATGTAAGAGTAATTGCTAACAAATTGATGTCTATGTATAAGCAAAAAATCAAAGCGCCGATTATAAGCGGCAAGTATTGTTTTTTTGCCCGGTTTATTTTCACTTATTAATTAATAATTGGGCGCAATTATAGAAATATATCATCCCATTAACAAGGTGTTTGTTGTTTTATTTAAAAAATAAAAAATGTGTGTTTCTAATTTAAGATTTTAGAAATGATTGTCTCTAGCTCATCAGAGGTTTTGTATGAAATTTGTACAACTCCTTTTTGTTTGTTTTTTGCCTCAATTGAGATTTGGTGACCAAAGCTATCGGACATTTCTTGCTCTATAAGAAGCACATCTGTTTGTTTTTCTTTTGTTTGTTTGTTTTTCTTATTGGCGCTTGAGGTTTTGCTTAGGTCTCTTACTGTTAGTTTGTTTTTTACAATGTTTTCTGCGGCTTTTTCAGCTTCTTTTGCATCAAGAGAGGCAAGAAGTTTTGCATGTCCTTTTTCTATTTTTCCTGCAGCCAGGTAATCTAGGACCTTTTGAGGTAAGGACAAAATCCTGAGTGAGTTTGCGATTGTGCTTCTTGCTTTTCCTGTTGATGTTGCGACCTCGTCTTGCGTTAAACCAAACTCTCTTTTTAATCTGTCATAACCCCTGGCCTCCTCGACTGCGTTTAGATCTTCCCTTTGTAAGTTTTCTATTAAGGCCGACTCAAGCGCGTCTTGGTCTTTTTTTTGGTCTATCAAACAAGGTATGGTTTCTAGGCCCGCTTTAATAGAGGCTCTTAGTCGCCTTTCTCCAGCGATTACTTCGTATTTGTTTAGGCCAAGCTCTCTGACTAATATTGGTGAGAGCACGCCGTGTTTTTTAATAGACTCTGTTAGTTCGTTCAGAGACTCTTCGTTAAAATTTTCTCTTGGTTGAAATCTTCCTGCGTTAATTTGTTTAAGCCCAACCTCTTGTACGGTTCTTTTTGTTGTTCCTTTGGAGCCAAGCAGGGCATCTAAGCCCCTGTTTAGAGTTTTGTTGTTATCAGACATTTTCGACCTTCCTTATTAATTCGCCTGTTAGCGCTAAATATGCTTTTGCCCCATATGAATTTTGCATATATTTAATTCCAGATGTGTTGTGGCTAGGAGCTTCTGCAAGCTTTATATTTCTTGGTATGAGGGTGTTAAAAACAAGATGTGGAAAATGGTTTTCGAGCTCTGCTGAGACCTCTTTTGCAAGGTTGTTTCTTAAATCTACCATTGTTCTAATTATGCCAATTACTCTGTTGGTTGCCATGTTGTTGTCAGATATGGTTTGGATTGTTTCCATCAACCCGGTTACCCCCTCAAGCGAATAATATTCACACTGAAGCGGAATAAGGGTTCCGGAGGCCGCCATTAGGGCCTCTATTGTAAGTTGGTTGAGTGTTGGTGGTGTGTCAATTATTGTGTAATCAAAACCATCTTCAATTGTTGATAGCGCTTTGCGAAGGTAGCCTTGTTTTTCTTGTTCTCTTATGGCCACATCAAGGGCGATTAAGTCCTGCGATCCAGGAATTATTTTGTAACCATCAGGAGAGCTATACAAACAGTCCGATGGCTCTGTATTGTTGAAAAGTGGTTCGCATAGGGTGTTCGGTCTTTCTTCTTTGATTCCGGAGGCGGTAGTCGCGTTTCCTTGGGGATCAAGGTCTATAAGCAAAACTCTTCGTTTTGTTGCGGCGAGGCCTGCGGCTAGGTTCACTGCTGTTGTGGTTTTGCCCACTCCTCCCTTTTGATTTGCTATTGCGATTACTTTATTCATGCTTTTTTATAACTACAAGATGTCTTTCTTTTTCTTTGTTATCTTGTTCGATTATTTCATACTTAAATTTGTTTGTGTTTAATGATCTTAATTCTTCTTCGATTTTCTTTTTTGTTCCCTTAAATAAAACATATTTTCCACTTTGAATAAGGTTGTTTTTAGATAGTTTTAATATTTTTTCGATAGTTGCAAAGGCTCTTGCTGTTATTAGGCTAAATTCGCCCAGGTTGTTGTGTGTTTCCATTCTTTGGTTGTGAACTGTCAGGTTATCAAGAAACAGGTCGTGTTTAATTTGTTTTAAAAAGTAAGCTTTTTTCTGGTTGCTTTCAACTAAATGGGTTTGGGTTTTTGGGTTTGAAATAGCGATCACCACTCCGGGGAAACCACCTCCCGAACCAATGTCAAGAATGGTGTCTTGTTTTGAAATGTGGGGGTTTATTTGTAGCGACTCTTCGACGTCTTTTATCAAGACCTCTTCAACGGTGGTTCTTTGAAAAATGTTGTGGTGTTTGTTGAATTGTATT
>Ga0315331_10004049_pt1 | contig 11077 bp, 7 predicted proteins | sample M160m34915metaG_FD_203456 | JGI IMG/M metagenome (GOLD analysis project Ga0315331, IMG submission 203456) | Ammonia-oxidizing marine archaeal communities from Monterey Bay, California, United States - M1 60m 34915 | ecosystem: Environmental > Aquatic > Marine > Intertidal zone | place: USA... | reverse complement strand
GGGCTTGTTTTCGCTGCAAGCACCAGCACCGCAAATGCCAAGGACCATGTTGACGCGAAGGAATTGCTCAAACTGATACAGGAACAGCAGAAGCAATTAGATGCGCTTAAAAAAGCACTTGGGGAGACCCAGTCAGCCCAGTCTTCTGGTGGAGAAGCGTCGAAGCAAAATAGTCTTTCGAATGTGATTTCAGAAAATAAATTAAAAATCGGTGGCACACTCGAAATCGAAGCTACGAATACGGATCCTTTCACTGCTGACACAAATACGAGTGATCTCTCTCTCGCTAAGGCGACACTTTATTTTGAAGCTGAGCCCCATGAAATGGTTAACACCTTCATAGCGGGTGTCTTCCAAGAAGGAAGTTCCTCGATAGATCTTGATGAAGCATGGGTTAAAGTCGGCGAAACAGAAGATGTGCCCACTTACCTAAAGGCTGGTAATTTTGTTGTGCCGTTTGGTGCCTTTAACACCAACATGGTTTCAGACCCGTTGGGACTTTCATTGGCTGAAACAAAAGAGTTTCCAGCACAACTTGGTTACAGTGTTGGTGATATTAGCGGTTCAGTATACGTGTTTAACGGTGATACTCAAGAAAACGGCGAGAGTGATCACCTTAATAAGTTCGGCGCAAATTTGGCCTACAGCACCAGTATCTCAGGGGCGTCAATTGATTTGGGCCTGAGTTACATAAATGCCATTGGTGAATCCGATACGATCGAAGGCGCATTAGCCTCAGCTACCGCAATGACAGGAGACAATCCTGGTGGCTTTGGTGTAAATGCAATGCTTCAATCTGGTCCGGTCACGGGAATTTTTGAATATATTACTGCAACTGATGACTTTGACAGCGGTGATGTAGCATTCAATGGTAACAACGCGCAGCCGGCTGCTTATCAATTTGAAATCGGTTTTACTACTAAATTGAACGAAAAAGATCTCGTTTTAGCCGCCACTTATCAACTTACTGAAGAATCTCAGGCTCTAGGTCTAGCGGAGGAACAGTACGGTGTAGCGGCTTCTTATAGTTTCCTTCCTGGAGTATCGATTGGTCTTGAGTATATGCACCAAGAAGACTATTCGAGTTCCGATGGAGGTACCGGCTTAGATGGTCACAATGCGACGCTTAAATTAACAGGAGAATGGTAAATTCTATTGTTAAGTTAGAGTAAACAAAAAGGCTCTGCGTAATGCGCAGAGCCTTTTTTTATCAATCCGCCTAAGGATAGAAACCGCCATCCCCAAAAGCATTTTAAAGTTCATTGAATGGCATCCTTCTTCCTCTTGTCATTCGGCTGCCAGTGTGCCGAATATTAGGGTGATCCGACGATTGGGATGTGGCACATTTTGGGTGTAAGCTTCTGATAGTATGCTCAATGGATGCGTTTTCAGTGGAACAACCTTCAATCACCTTCGTTGGATCAAGCGCGGCGGTTTACTGGCCATTGTAGTATCGAATAATTGAGAAAATTAAAGGTAATTAAGTACTTTACGCACTATACGGGTGTCGCGAGATCGGCGTCCGCGCGCCGTTCCAACGTCTCGTTGTGGAGGTGTTTGAATCTGTTTCACTGGAACGGATGCATGGATGGGTCGAGAATACCGATGAGTAGATTCCATGCTCATGCTAAACGATAGAAGCAGACCTTTCTGTTTATTTAGCACCACTCGCGACACTACTATTCTAAATTAGCAATCGGTCAACAGCATCAAAAATTTATGATCGGGAGTGGAACAAATTTCATTTAAAAAATAAGGCGCACTATTTGGTAAACTCAATAATAGGTAAAACTTTAGCAACGGGCGTTACATTAAAAATATCTGCGATAACTCTGTCAATTACACTATCAAGTTTAACATCGAAGTCTTAAGGGGCATTTAGAAAGATTGTCTTACCTATAGCCATAAGTGAACTAGGATTAGTTAAATTGACGCACAATTAATGACGAGCTACTTATTTTTCGCGAAGAATACAAGACAGGGTGTATTTTCATTTTTGCATTTTAGAATTTGTATTGAGCTTTCTAACAAAAAAATATTTGTACATTCGCCTGATTTTTCACCAGTTTTGCTGAGGGTTAAGGTGTTTTTTTTAAACACATGTTAGTCTAATTTCCGTTAAAATAATAAAATTTAAAAGACAATGTTTGCAATCAACCAAAGTAATTCTGGAAGAGTTGTGTAATTTCGCGCTTACCTTGTTTAAAAGTAGATTTTTTATCGACTAACATTGGCCCGATACTGTCTAAAATTGCCATCTAGGTGCTGCAAATATCGTGCATATTTAGGATATTATTCAGCCATAAGCCGAAGCAATTTTATGGCTAAACATTTCTGATTGGCAGCCAATTCTTTTGCGGAAATCACTCTGGATTTGGAGTGCGTAAAGTTATTCTTAAGCGAAGTGAGAAGTTTTGATTGAACAAATTGTCGACGAGAGTGAGTGCCTCTCTGGTCTTCCGAAGGGGACACCGAAAAATATCGGTGCCCCCTCGGCTGTTTTTTAGCACTCAGGGCTTACTTAGTGCTTTAAATATCGTCGAAGAGTTGTGACGCATCATATCCAAATAAGAAGATGCAGGACCGGCGGGGCCGGAGAGAGCGTCGGAGTAAAGATTACCTCCGATCACCGCCTCGGTCTCACGAACTATCTGCTGCATGAGCCGGTTGTCTGTAATGCTCTCGATAAAGACTGCGGAGATTTTCTCCTTACGAATTTGTTTGATTAACTTGGCCACGTCCTTGGCCGAAACTTGGCTTTCTGTGCTCAAGCCCTGCGCTGCCACAAATTTGAGCCCGTAGCGTTTGGCAAAATAACCAAAAGCGTCATGAGATGTGACAACAGTCCGGGCTGTTAAAGGAAGCGCCTTTAAACGGGTTTTTATGTTAGCGTCAAGTGTCTCCACCTTGGCTACAAATGTCGCGCGTTTTTTGTAATAATCCGCTGCGTTCGCAGGATCAGCCTTTGCAAGTGCGGCCGCAATGTTATCCGCGTAAATTACGATATTCTTAGCACTATGCCATGCATGGGGGTCGAGCTGACCGTGATCATGCCCGGCATGTTTATCATCTTTATGCTTCTCATGCTTTTTATCGTCATGACCTTTATGGTCGTCATGACCTTTATGGTCGTCATGACCTTTGTGGTCGCCGTGAGCATGATCGCCGGCATCTGGTTCTTGTGCTATTGGCTCGACATCATTCCCGGAGCCATCTTTAAAAAAGTGTTCGTTTGCTTCGAACTCAAAAGGCATGTGTTCGGTAAAAAATACATATTTACCATCTTTTTTGATTTCTATACTAAATGTTGTGGTTTCTTTTGTTTTATCAAAATTCAACTCGTACGCTCTATCTTTTGCAACCAAGACATCGTTATGACTTTTAGCCTCTGATGTCTTAGCGCCGAGCAATCCTTCTGCCGCATTCTCCGAGGCTTCTATATCCCCAGATGATAGGATCACCATTTTCATCGCTGGATCCGCATAATCGCCGTCCACTTTTGCGAAAGACCATTTATAACTGCCCGCGGACAGGTCGAACACGCCGGCCCACTCAAAGGCGTGATCTCCATGCCCTTCACCGTCGTGTTCATCCTCTTCGAATGTGATCGCATCAATTCCCTTGGTTGAAACAATACGCGCGCCTTTAAAATCAGAAGAACTGACCAGGCGGCCTATCCAACCTTCAAAATCTAGCCCATTTACGAAGAGTAATTTTGCACGACTGACAGCGGCAGCATCCGCTGGGTTGGGTTTATAGACATGTGCGTCACCGTCAGGACCCACAAGAGTTTTCAAAGAAACGTGCTCGCCACCGATGTTTTTAACTAAATCACCCAAAATCGAGAAGGTAGCTACCACAGGCATGGGATCTTTGGCCTGAACCACATTTGGTATCGTCATAGAAAGGGCAAGTGCCACCGCGCCCGGTTTCAGTAATCTTCGGAGATCCATTCGTTTATCCTTTGAGCAACTTTGGTTGTATTACGTTGGCCGATAAGATGTGATCACCGCCAAGTCTAATTCAGCAATTGGTTTATTTATTTTTATTGATTTGCGATCGGCATCTTCTGCCATTAGGGCGATGACCGTCTCTAATTCGGGACAGCCATCTTCATGGCATCTCAGTTCTGAGACCATGATAACTATGTCGTCATTTACATTCCATGCCGTGCGCACTAGCTCCTTTATGCGTTTTGTATGGTCCGCTCTGGGTTTTTTGTGGTCGTTCAACATTATAGCTACTGCAGATCCGCCATATTTTTTTTCTGGCACATACGATGGCCTAACTCTACGGCTTACATGTAATATTATAACATTTGCTATTACGATGTTATAACATAACAATATCCTGCAGAAAGAAGTTTTTAAATTTGCTTCACAGCTTGCCTGATGAATTCAGGAAACTCGAGGATATCAATGAAAGTACCAGCATACGCCTCGCGAAGTAAACATAGTGCGATCCCACTTCGCATAAGATTCTCGTTCAGAGCGGGGGCACGCAAACCACGAGAATCGCTGACGGTGCCGATCGAGTTATAGGTTCAAATCGGGGGCATGCTACCAGCGTTACTTGCACCTGGATTATGCCCGCCTTTGACGTGCCCGCTCAAATTGCGATGAACTCATCTTACGCTCGTCTTCGCGGCGAACATCGGACTGAAACGGTTCCACCAGAACCGTACCCTCTCGTGGCAGATATCGATGCCTCGTTCAAACAGAAGACCTTCGACCTGCCTCAGCGACAGAGGATACCGGACATACATCATCACCGTTAGGCGGATAATCTCGGGCGAAGAATTGAAAGAACGGAATGGGCTTATCATCCGACGAGGCTAATGAACGGCTTTGTCTGCCTCAAGCCGATTTGGTCTGACAATGCCACGCTGCGTGTAGAATCCACACGGAACCGAGCTTCTGCAAATAATTGCATATTTATTAATCAATGCCATTCTGCTGGCTATTATTTAATCATATATAGTGTCAGAAACTCTAAGCGCTTCCGAATTGAAAATTATTATTCCCATATTATCAAACCACTAACACATTTCCTCGTATATGGCACAACGATTGCCATTAAGGTCCCGAATGCAATTAATCCTCTATTGGGAGCCATAGATGAATCTGTTTAAGAAAGCCGCGCGGGGCCTGGCCATTGCCGGAGCCTCGACGATGTTGATCACCGCGAGTGCCGCTGGAGCCTCCGAGACCATCAAAGTCGGGGTCTTGCACTCCCTGTCCGGCACGATGGCGATCAGCGAAACCACGCTTAAGGATACGATCCTGATGATGGTCGACGATCTGAATAAAAAGGGCGGGCTACTCGGAAAGAAAGTCGAAGCGGTCGTCGTCGATCCGGCGTCGAACTGGCCGCTATTCGCGGAGAAAGCGCGTGAGTTGATCACCGCGAAGAAGGTCGACGTAGTGTTCGGCTGCTGGACGTCGGTATCGCGGAAATCGGTTCTGCCGGTTTTCGAAGAGCTGAACAGCATGCTGTTCTACCCGGTCCAATATGAGGGCGAAGAGTCGTCTCGTAATGTGTTCTACACCGGTGCCGCACCGAACCAGCAAGCCATTCCGGCTGTCGACTACCTGATGAGCGAGGACGGCGGTGCCGCGAAGCGCTGGGTGTTACTCGGTACAGACTATGTCTATCCGCGCACGACCAACAAAATCCTGCGCGCTTATCTCCACGCGAAAGGTGTGAAAGACTCCGACATCATAGAGAACTACACGCCGTTCGGTCATTCCGATTGGCAGACCATCGTCGCAGATGTGAAGAAGTTCGGTGCGGCTGGTCAGAAGACGGCCGTTGTCTCGACGATCAATGGCGACGCCAACGTGCCGTTCTACAAGGAACTCGCCAACCAGGGGATCAACGCCGAAGACATCCCGGTGGTGGCCTTCTCGGTCGGTGAGGAAGAACTCGCCGGTCTCGACACCAAGCCGCTGGTCGGACATCTCGCCGCTTGGAATTACTTCATGAGCGTCGAGACGCCGGAGAACACGGCCTTCATCAAGAAGTGGCATGCCTTCATTAAAGACGAGAAGCGGGTCACCAACGATCCGATGGAAGCGCACTATATTGGCTTCAACATGTGGGTCCAGGCCGTCAAACAGGCCGGCACCACGGATGTCGATGCGGTTCGCCAAGCCATGTATGGCCAGAAGGTGAAAAACCTGACGGGCGGCATGTCCGTGATGAACACCAACCATCACCTCTCAAAGCCGGTCCTGATCGGTGAAGTACAGGCGGACGGTCAGTTCGATACGGTCTGGAGCACTGACGGTCTCGTGAAGGGCGACGCCTGGAGTGATTTCATCCCGGAAAGCAAAAAACTGACAGCTGATTGGACCTATCCCTGGGTCTGCGGCAACTGCACCAAACCCGCCTACCTAACCAACTAATCGGGCAATTGAATGGGGCCCCGGAACCTTTCACCAAGAAAGGCCTGGGGAACTCCCCCGGCCCGTCAACGATAACAATAATTTCTTAGTCTGGTGAACCCTTAGTCTGGTGAACCCATAGTGATGGTCAGATATGTGTATTGCCTGTTCCTGCTCTTGTTCGTCTCGACGGCGGCCGCTGCGGAAATGGATGAGAGATCGCTTACGGCTCTCGTCGCGGATCTAGGCGCTAAGAGCTTCTCCCAGAAAGCGAAAGCCGTGGAGGCCCTTGCGGCCACTGGCGACCATCGGGCATTAGCAGTGCTCGAGGCAATGCTCGAACGGCGTCTCTTTACACGCAAGTCGGACAACCGGGTCGTGATTGCGGTAAAGGCCGGCAAGAAGTTCGAGATCACCGCGCCGCTGACCCAAGAGAAGATCGCCACCGTTACAAAGGGCGCGCTCAAGAAGGTCCGCATCAACAATCGGCTACGCCAGCAATTGAAGGGGTCTATCGGCTCACTCAGCCTCCGGCACAAAGACCCTGCCCGGCGCATTGCCGCCGCTGATGCAGTATTCAAATCACGGCCTGCCGCGATGATCGCTCCACTCAGGGCGGCACTGCAATCGGAGCCGAATGACGACGTAAAAGCGCATTTGAGTCGCGCCATTGCGTCGGCGGAGCTTGCTCACGCGAAGGAGCCTGCCACGCGGCTCGCCGCCATCAATACCCTGGCCGAATTCGGCGGACTTGATATCGGCGGTCTGTTAAAAGGTCTGCTGCTAAAACGCGACAACGGAACATTCGCCGAGGCGAATGTAAACGTCCGCGCCGCCGCGCAAGCTGTCCTCGATGAGGTTGAACGGTCGGCAGCATTTTGGGCGGCAGTGGAAAGTCTGTTTCAAGGCATCAGCCTCGGCTCGGTTCTGCTTCTCGCCGCGATTGGTCTCGCAATCACATTTGGTGTGATGGGCGTCATCAATATGGCGCATGGCGAAATGGTGATGCTCGGCGCATACACGACCTTTGTCGTGCAAGAGATATTCCGGGCCTATGCGCCGCATCTATTCGACCTCTCGCTGTTTGCTGCCATACCTGCCGCTTTTCTTGTCGCGGGATTGGTCGGCGTCGCTATTGAGCGGGGAGTTATCCAGTTTCTCTACGGGCGCCCACTCGAAACCTTACTTGCGACCTGGGGCATTAGCCTGATCCTGCAGCAACTGGTCCGTAGCATCTTTGGCCCCACCAACCGCGAGGTCGGCACGACGAGTTGGATGCAGGGCGCTTTCGAGACCGCGAGCGGCATCACACTGACCTATAACCGGGTCGCCATCATCTTCTTTTCGCTCGGTGTGCTGTTGATGCTCTTACTGGTTCTGCGTAAGACTTGGTTCGGCCTACAGATGCGCGCCGTGACGCAAAACCGACCGATGGCCAGCGCCATGGGTATTCGGACCGGCTGGGTCGATGCCATGACCTTCGGCCTTGGATCGGGCATCGCCGGGATCGCAGGCGTCGCGTTGAGCCAGGTCGACAACGTAAGTCCGAACCTGGGTCAGGCCTATATCATCGACTCGTTCCTCGTCGTTGTCTTCGGCGGTGTCGGCAATTTGTGGGGCACGCTGGTCGGCGCGATGTCGCTCGGCATCGCAAACAAGTTCTTGGAGCCATACGCGGGCGCGGTCCTCGGCAAGATATTCGTCCTCGTCGCCGTCATTCTGTTTATCCAAAAACGCCCGCGAGGTCTCTTCGCCCTCAAAGGCCGCGTGGCGGAGAGCTGAGATGGAACACCGGGGCATATTGTTACCATTCCTGCTAAAGGCCCCGATGGGTGGGCGGATAATGCTGGCGGTGCTCGCCATCCTTGGCGTCGCCGTGCCTATTTTGAATCTGGCGGTCCCCGTGGAGTCAGCCTTCCATGTGCCCACTTACGTCGTGGCGCTGGTTGGCAAATACCTCTGTTTTGCCTTGCTCGCGATCAGTGTCGATTTGATCTGGGGATATTGCGGCATTCTGAGCCTCGGTCACGGCGCGTTCTTCGCACTCGGCGGCTACGCCATGGGCATGTACCTGATGCGCCAGATCGGTGATCGCGGTGTCTATAAACACCCGGAGCTGCCCGACTTCATGGTGTTCCTAAATTGGAAGGAGCTTCCCTGGTATTGGACGGGCTTCGATATCTTCCCTTTCGCCATGCTGATGGTGGTCTTAGTGCCGGGCCTATTGGCATTACTCTTCGGATTCTTCGCTTTCCGCTCGCGGGTGACCGGCGTCTATCTCTCGATTATCACCCAGGCGATGACATTTGCGCTGCTGCTCGCCTTCTTCCGCAATGATATGGGCTTCGGTGGGAACAACGGTCTGACTGATTTCAAGGAACTGCTCGGCTTCAATCTGCAGGAGGGGACGACGCGCGCGGCCCTCTTCACGGCCTCCGCCGTGGCGCTTGCGGGTGGTTACCTGGTCGCACTCTTTATCGTGCGGTCAAAGTTGGGGCGCGTATTGGTGGCAATCCGCGATGCGGAAAGCCGGACGCGCTTCCTCGGCTACAGGGTAGAATATTATAAGCTCTTCGTCTTCGTCATCTCCGCAATGATGGCGGGCGTTGCGGGAGCGCTTTACGTCCCACAGGTCGGTATCATCAATCCCGGCGAATTCGCTCCCGCCAACTCCATCGAGATCGTGGTTTGGGTCGCCCTTGGTGGTCGGGGCACATTGCATGGAGCGGCGTTCGGCGCCGTTCTGGTGAATTTCGCGAAGACTTACCTGACCGGGGCCGCACCGGATTTCTGGCTCTTCTTTCTTGGCGCCCTGTTCGTCTTCGTGACGATCTTTTTGCCGAAGGGTATCTCGGGTCTGTTGTCCCGCACCCCGGGAAGCCTTCCGGATCTATCACGGCTCAAAGGCATTCTCGCGAAGCTGACGCCGAAAGGGGCATTGTGATGGATATCCCGCGCGGAAATATTCTGATCGGCGCGAGCGATCCTAAGTTCGAGCCGATCCTCTATCTCGATGGTGTCTCCGTATCGTTCGACGGATTTCGGGCGCTCAACAATCTGAGCTTCTATGTGGAGCCGGGCGAATTACGTGCCATCATCGGCCCGAACGGAGCGGGCAAGACCACGATGATGGATGTCATTACCGGTAAAACACGCCCCGATACGGGAACCGTTCTTTTCAAAGGGTCGATTGACCTGACCAAGTCCGACGAGACTGAAATCGCCAATCTCGGCGTCGGGCGTAAGTTTCAGAAACCGACGATCTTCGAGCACCATACTGTATTCGAGAATCTTGAACTGGCACTGGCCGGTGACCGATCTGTATTCGCTTCCCTGTTCTTCAAAATCGACGCGGATAAGCTGGCACGGATCGAGACTGTCCTTCAAATAATTGCCCTCGCCAGTCTGAGAGAGGAGATCGCGGGCTCGCTTTCCCACGGCCAAAAGCAGTGGCTAGAAATCGGTATGTTGTTGATCCAAGACCCGGAGCTTTTGCTGGTGGACGAGCCGGCGGCGGGCATGACTGACGCGGAAACCGCGCAAACGTCAGACATGCTGAAGGAGATCGCGCGCGACCATTCGGTGGTCGTTGTCGAGCATGATATGGAGTTCGTGAAATCGCTCGAATCGAAGGTCACTGTTTTGCATGAGGGGTCGGTGCTCGCGGAAGGCTCGCTCAAAACAGTGAAGAATAATCCGACCGTCATTGAAGTTTACCTGGGGCGCTGAACGATGCTGGCCGTGAACAATATCGACCTGTTCTATGGCGCCAGTCAGGCGCTTTGGGATGTTTCTCTATCGGCGGGAAAAGGTGCGGTCACCTGTATTCTCGGGCGGAACGGCGTCGGTAAGACCAGCTTGTTGCGCGCTATTGCCGGCCAACAATCCATCGCCGCCGGCGATATTGAACTTGAAGGAGAGAACATTACGGGATTGCCGCCGCACGCCCGCACCCGGCGCGGCGTCGCCTATGTACCGCAGGGGCGAGAGATATTTCCGTTGCTGACGGTGGCGGAAAATCTCAAGACAGGTTTCGCTCCATTGAAGAAAGCCGACCGCAGCATTCCAGGGAAAATATTCGAGCTATTCCCTGTCCTGTATGAGATGCTTGGACGGCGCGGCGGTGACCTTTCGGGCGGGCAACAACAACAGCTCGCTATCGCGCGCGCGCTTGTGACCCGACCGAAGTTGCTTATCCTGGACGAGCCGACCGAAGGTATCCAACCTTCGATCATCAAGGATATCGAGCGCGTCATCGTCCTGCTGCGGGATCGCGGCGACATGGCGATCTTGCTGGTGGAACAGTATTTCGAGTTTGCCCGCGACCTAGCTGACAATTTTGCGGTTATGGATCGAGGCGCGATAGTGCTTTCAGGCAAGCGCGAAGACATGGTGGAGAGCGATGTACGGCGACACCTTACCGTCTGAAGCCACACCGAGTGTCCTATCCCGCATGAACGGCGCCGCCCGCGTGCGATTCGTCTGGAAGGATGGCGCGACCCGCCTTGCCAATCTCGATCAGAAGACGCCACTCCGCGTGCTTTTCCCGCAAACTTCGCCTGGTGCACCAAAACTCGCCGCGATCACAACGGTGTCGGGCGGCCTTGTCGGCGGCGATACGTTGGCGGTCGATGTCTCGGTCGGCGATGGCGCGGCGGCAGTTGCGATCGGCCAGGCGGCGGAGAAAGTCT
>Ga0315331_10004048_pt1 | contig 11080 bp, 10 predicted proteins | sample M160m34915metaG_FD_203456 | JGI IMG/M metagenome (GOLD analysis project Ga0315331, IMG submission 203456) | Ammonia-oxidizing marine archaeal communities from Monterey Bay, California, United States - M1 60m 34915 | ecosystem: Environmental > Aquatic > Marine > Intertidal zone | place: USA... | reverse complement strand
CATATTCTTTAATTTCATCATACATCACATCATTATTTACGTGAATGTGTGCAAAATCACCGTTTAATAAATCTCTTAACATAGAAGAGGTTCTATTAATTTCTCCAAGTAATTTTTTGGGCCCGCGTGATCCTTTTATGTTTCCGTACATCTCCCCCCACTTTTCAAGAAGCTGATTAATATCGTTTTCAAGATCTTCGGACGATTTATTTTCTGCAACAGTACGAATGATTACTCCAAAATTCTTTGGAGCAATTTTTTGCATTATATTTTTTAAACGCGTTCGCTCTTCTTTTTCTTTTATTTTTTGAGAGATAGAAACCTTCTCAGAAAAAGGAACTAAAACTAAATACCTCCCTGCGATGGTAACTTCAGAGCACAATCGAGGCCCCTTGGCAGATATGGGCTCTTTTGCCACTTGAACAAGAATAGATTGGGAAGAAGAAAGCACCTCGGCAATTTTTCCCTCTTTTTCAATGTCTTTTTCAAGTTTAAAGTAGCGCAAATCAGGCACATTTTGCTTACCCCTCAAGGTGTTCTTACAAAAACGAGCGAATGAATTGTACTGCGGACCGAGATCTAAATAATGCAAAAAAGCATCTTTTTCATAGCCCACATCAACGAAAGCGGCGTTCAGACTAGGAACAACACGCCTTACTTTTCCTAAATAAATATCCCCGACCGAAAAATCTGTTCCGCCTTTATCTTCGTGCAGCTCTATAAGCTTACCATCTTTTAATAAGGCAATCCAGTTATCATTTGATCGTGAATCAACAACGATTTCTAATTTCACAAAAAAATGAGTTTAAATGATACAAAAAATGAACCGTCTAAATCCTTAGCCGGCCTTTATTTCAACGAATTAAACTACTTTTTCTTTTTGTGACGATTTTTTCTTAGGCGTTTCTTTCTTTTGTGAGTCGCCATTTTATGTCTTTTTCTTTTTTTACCGCTTGGCATAATATATATTTTAATGTTTTTATTTCTTTTTCAAAAAAAATGCACCCCGAAAGGAGTGCAAAGCTATGAAATATATTTTAATATTCCGTTTTTAGTCAGCAGCTACATTGTTTTTCACCTCTTCAACAAAGACTTTTGCTGGTTTAAAAGAAGGAATATTGTGAGCTGGAATAATCACGGTTGTCTTTTTAGAAATATTTCTACCGGTTTTTTGAGCTCTTCGTTTAACAACGAAACTTCCAAATCCTCGAAGATATACATTTTGTCCGTCAGATAAAGATCGCTTAATAGAATGCATAAATGCTTCAACCGCTCTAAGGGCTTCAGATCTCTCGAGCCCTGTTTCTTCAGAAATGCCTGCAACTATTTCTGCTTTTGTCATAATTTTTTTGTTTTATGTTACTATTATTAGGCTACAAAAATATACTTTACATTTATTAAATTCGCCTGTTCTAAAAAAAAAACAAATTTAATTATAAATGGTTCATTTCCAAGAAACTCTCGTAGCATGGTATTTAGTAAATAAAAGGGACCTTCCGTGGAGAGAAACAACGGATCCATATAGAATATGGTTGAGTGAAATTATTTTACAGCAAACAAGAGTTAGTCAGGGAAAAGCCTATTATGTAAAGTTTATTAATGAGTTTCCTAGCGTAAAAGACTTGTCAGAATCAACGGAACAGAAAGTTCTTTCCTTATGGCAAGGTCTAGGTTATTATTCTAGAGCAAGAAACCTTCACGCTGCATCAAAAGACATCGTGAATAACCATCAGGGAGTTTTCCCGTCTAATTATACGGGCCTTTTAAAACTAAAAGGTGTTGGTCCATACACGGCTGCTGCGATCGCCTCTTTTGCTTACAACGAGGCCAAAGCTGTTGTGGATGGTAATGTTTTCAGAGTGTTAAGCCGAATTTATGACATTTCAACACCGATAAATTCTTCAAAAGGAGCTAAAGATTTTCAGGAGCTTGCGCAAGATGTTTTAAACAAAACAGACCCAGCGACACACAATCAGGCAATTATGGAATTTGGAGCTTTGGTTTGTACTCCGAAGGCTCCAAGGTGCGATGGCTGCCCAATGATGTTGGAATGTGCCGCGTTTAAAAATAACACAATCTCGACACGGCCAGTAAAAATTAAAAAAGGAACTGTGCGGTCTAGGTTTTTTCTTTATACAGTGTTTTATAATGAGGAAGAAAAAGTATTGTTTCTTAAAAAGAGAAAGGCAAAAGATATTTGGCAAAACTTATATGATTTTCAGCTTGAAGAATATACTGATCAGGAACTTTTTACCGAACACGTTAAAGACTTTCAAAATAGAAAAAAAACAATGTTTTTAGAGCATAAACTAAGTCATCAAAACATAAAAGCCCTTTTTGTACTATGCCCAACGATAAAAACAAAAAGACATAACCACCTTGAGCCAGTAAAAATAGGGGAACTAAAAACCTATCCAATACCAACTTTAATAAAAAACTATTTAGAGCGAGAGCCCGACATAGATAATTCCGTTTAAACGTCTAATTTTACAGAATAAAGAAACAACAAAGGAGTTTAAACAAAAAACAATAAAACATAGAAACCTGTTTCATGACGGAAATAAAAAACATAAATGTGGGAATCACCATTGGAGATATAAATGGAATCGGTCCCGAAATAATTCTAAAGTCCTTACACGATAGAAGAATATTGACATCAATAACACCTATTATTTATGGTTCAGACAAGGTCTTAGACCATTATAAAAAAAAGACAGGCTTAGACGATGTTAGCATGATCAGCATTAAAGACGCGTCTTCAGCAAAAAAAAACAAACTAAACGTTATTAATGTGAGCTCTGATCCTGTTGATGTTCAAGAGGGTAAGGAGTCGATAAGCGCAGGAAAGATAGCGGTTTTAGCACTTGAAAAAGCCGCAAAAGATATTTCGACGGGCGAAATAGATGTTATTGTTACCGCCCCAATATCAAAAAGCGTTTGTCAAAACGCGGGTTTTGATTTCCCGGGTCATACAGAATACTTCTCTTCTCTTTCTAACGGTGTTGAAGCATTAATGCTGTTGAATTCCTCAATAATGAGAATTGCACTCGTAACCGCGCACGTTGCTCTAAAGGATGTTTCTCAAAACATAAGCAAAGAAAAAATAATAAATAAGGCTACAACTTTTGACCAAAGTCTAAGGAAAGACTTTGGAATTAGAAAACCAAAGATTGCGATACTGTCGCTTAATCCTCATTCTGGAGAGGACGGAAAAATGGGAAATGAAGAAAAAGAAATAATTCTTCCCGCGATTAAGGAGCTCAACGAAAACGGAGTCTTGGCATTTGGCCCCTTTCCTTCTGATGGTTTTTTCGGCTCTGAAGCAAGAAAGGATTTTGACGGAATATTATCTATGTATCACGACCAAGGCCTAACTGTTTTTAAGGCTCTTTCTTTTGACGAAGGGGTAAACTATACCTCTGGCTTGCCTATCGTTCGAACTTCTCCCGATCACGGAACAGCATTTGATATTGCAGGTAAGGGGGTTGCCTCAGAAACCTCCATGAGAAACGCTATTTATTTAGCTATAGACGTGTATAAATCTAGAATGTCCCACAAAGAAAGTTTACGCAACAGTTTAGAGGTGAAGCCCCTCAAGGAAAAACATAAAGAAGCGTCAAAACACAAGGGTTTGAAAAAAAATTAATAACTTTGCCCACCCTTTTTAAAATTAGGTAATGAATAAAAGCTTTGACATACCTTTCGTTGGTTTAAAACAAGGCAAACATCATTTCGAATTTGAGGTGGGTAAAACGTTCTTTGATGACTTCCCTTTTTCATTAATAGAAGACGGGAAATTGATTGCTGAGGTGGAATTAGATAAAAAAGAAACCATCATGATTTCGAACTTTATTGTTCATGGTAACGTAAAGGTGATTTGTTCAAGGTGCAATGAGCTCGCGAACATAGACTTAAGTGATACAATGATAAATTATTATAAGTTCGGTACAGAGGTAGAAGAAGATGAAAACCTTTTTGTTCTATCCCCTGATGAATATAAAATTAATGTAGCTCAGCAAATTTATGAACTTATTTCTGTTGCATTGCCCTCAAGCCCAAAGCATAAAAAAGGGGAGTGTAATAAAGAAATGGTAGAGTTAATAAAGAAGTATCAATCAAAAGACAAAAAAGAAGACATTGACCCAAGATGGGAAAAGTTAAATAAATTGAATTAATAATATATAATTATGGCACATCCTAAAAGAAAAATCTCAAAAACGAGAAGAGACAAAAGAAGGACTCATGTAAAAGCGACAGCTAGCAATGTTGCCACGTGTCCAACAACTGGACAACCTCACCTTTTTCACCATGCTCATTGGCATGAAGGGAAGCTTTACTATAAAGGTAAAGTCATTGCTGAAAAGGAAGTAGAAGCTTAAGATTTATTCTCTAATGAGAATTGGTCTTGATGTTTCTGGAGGAGATTTTGCCCCAAAAGTAAACTTGGAGGGGTTAAAATTAGCAATGGAAGAATTGCCATCCTGCACCTTCTATTTATTTGGTAATAAAGAAGAGGTTCTGTCCCACCCATCATTTATTGATGTTGATAAAGAGCGCGTTCAAGTTATTCATGCACCTGAACAGATCACCTTTAAAGACAACCCAACCCGAGCGATTTTGAGGAAGCCGAAAAGCTCCATTTCTGTCGGTCTTAATTGGCTTGCAACACGTAAAATAGATGTTTTTTCAGGAACGGGAAATACCGGGGCAATGCTCGTGGGTTCCATTTACAAATCTACGACCATACCAGGGGTTATAAGGCCCTGTATTACATCTACTCTCCCGACGATAACGGGAGGAAAAACAGTTCTTTTAGACGTTGGTTCAAATGCAGACTGTAAAGCAGACGTCCTTTCTCAATTTGCTGTATTGGGGTCGATTTATGCCCAACACGTTTATGGTAAGAAAAAACCAAAAGTAGCTTTACTGAATATAGGTGAAGAAGAATCTAAAGGGAACCTTCTTACTATTGCCGCCCATGAATTGTTAAAATCTTCGGATGAAATTAATTTTATTGGCAATGTCGAGGGACGTGATATTTTTACTGGAGTTGCAGACGTCATTGTTTGTGATGGGTATACTGGTAATGTTGTATTAAAACAAGCGGAAGGCATTTATTCTCTCATAAAAAAACGAGGAATAAGCGACGAATATTTTGATCGATTTAATTATGAAAACTATGGAGGAACACCAATTCTTGGTATTCGCGGGAATGTAATTATTGGTCATGGAATATCAAATGACATTGCAATTAAAAATATGTTATTACATTCGTATGAGGTTGCCTCTTCAGGATTGGCAAAGAAGATAAAAAAAGCATTTAAATAAAATGAATATATCAGCCGCAATAACTGCAGTTCACGGATCTGTTCCGGAAAAAGTTTTAAGTAATTCCGATTTAGAGAAAATGGTAGACACTAATGACGAGTGGATTGTTTCGAGAACAGGAATTAAAGAGAGAAGAATCGTTAGTAATGGACAAACCCTATCGGATTTGGGAACAGACGTTGTAAAAGGCATCTGTGAAAAAAGAGGGATTTCACCTCTTGAAATAGACATGATAATTGTTGGAACAGTAACTGGTGATCATCGCTTCCCAAGCACATCAAATTTAATATGTAATAAAAGCGGTGCAACGAATGCATGGGGTTTCGACGTAAGTGCGGCCTGCTCAGGTTTTTTGTATACTCTTGTTACTGGACAGCAATTCATAGCCTCAGGTCAATGTAAAAAAGTTATTGTCATAGGAGGAGATGTAATGTCTTCAATTGTAAGTTATAAGGATAGAAACACCTGTGTTATTTTCGGAGACGGTGCTGGAGGTGTATTGTTAGAGCCAAACGATGAGGGCAACGGAATAGTTGATTCTATATTAAAGGCTGACGGGTCAGGAAAAGACTTTTTAATTCAAAAGGCAGGAGGTTCTGCGTTCCCTATTACAAAGGAAAATGTGGGAGACCCGGAAACTTTTGTTTATCAGGAAGGAAGGTCTGTTTTTAAATTTGCAGTTACCAATATGGCTGATGTTTCGGCGGAAATTATGGAAAAAAACAACCTTCAAAGTGAGGATGTGGATTGGTTAGTGCCTCACCAGGCAAACCTTAGGATAATTGATGCGACAGCAAACAGAATGGGACTAACAAAAGAAAAGGTAATGATTAACATTTCGAAATATGGAAATACAACTTCGGGAACAATTCCATTGTGTTTGTGGGAGTGGGAGAATCAACTAAAGAAAGGAGATAATCTTGTTTTAGCAGCTTTCGGAGGAGGGTTTACTTGGGGAAGTGTATATTTAAAATGGGCATATAATTCGTAAAAAAAATAAAATAAAATCAATCAGTTATGAATTTTGAAGAAATAAAAGAATTAATAAAATTAGTATCGAAAACAGGAGTTGGCAAGGTCCAAATAGAGAAAGAGGACTGTAAGGTTACTATTTCTGGAAGCAAGCCTTCTTCCGAACAACCAATAATTGTTCAGTCGCCACAAGCAGCTGTTGCGGCACCGATTGTGGCACCTGCTCCACTTGCTGCCGAGGCCCCAAAAACAGAAGTTTCTAAGGCAAACGAAACGAAAGAGGATGATAATTTAATTACTGTGAAGTCCCCAATGATTGGTACTTTTTATCGCTCTTCTGGCCCAGAAAAGGACCCCTTTGTGAATGTGGGAAGTTCTTTTAAGGTAGGAGACAAGCTTTGTATAATTGAAGCAATGAAAACATTCAATGAAATTGAAGCAGAGGTATCGGGAAAAATTGTTAAAGTACTTGTTGATGATGCGAGCCCGGTTGATTATGAACAACCTTTGTTTTTGGTCGAACCAGCATAGAAATCAAAAAGCATATTTATGTTTAAGAAAATATTAATTGCAAACCGAGGAGAAATAGCCCTTAGGGTTATTAGAACTTGTAAAGAAATGGGAATCCAAACGGTTGCCGTTTATTCAACAGCAGATAAAGATTCATTACCTGTAAGATTTGCTGACGAGGCCGTATGTATAGGGCCACCTGTTAGTGCAAAATCTTATCTTTCTATTCCAAGCATCATTGCTGCAGCAGAAATAACGAATGCAGATGCAATACATCCAGGGTATGGTTTTTTGTCAGAAAATGAAAAGTTTTCAAAAGTCTGTGAGGAACACAATATTAAATTTATTGGCGCTCTACCGGAACAAATTTCTGGAATGGGTGATAAGGCCACGGCCAAAGCGACAATGATTAAAGCGGGGGTTCCTTGTATACCGGGCTCAAAAGGCTTGTTGAAGGATACAAAAGAAGCAAAAATAAAGGCCAAGGAAGTAAAGTACCCTGTTATATTGAAGGCAACTGCTGGTGGTGGCGGAAAGGGAATGAGAATCGTTTGGAAAGAGGATGAGCTTCAAGGCGCATGGGATTCTGCAAAACAGGAATCTGCAGCCGCTTTTGGCAATGATGGAATTTACATGGAGAAGTTTATAGAAGAGCCTCGACATATAGAAATCCAAATTGCAGGAGATCAACATGGAAATGTATGCCACCTGTCTGAAAGAGACTGTTCCATACAACGTAGACATCAAAAGTTAGTTGAAGAAACGCCTTCTCCATTTATGACGCCAGTTTTAAGGGAGAAGATGGGTGAAGCAGCGATCAAGGCGGCCAAAGCGGTAAAGTACGAAGGGGTTGGAACTGTTGAGTTTCTTGTCGATAAAAACAAGGACTTTTATTTCATGGAAATGAATACTAGAATACAGGTTGAGCATACAATAACTGAAGAGGTTATTAATCATGATCTTATCAAGGAGCAAATAAAAATAGCTGCGGGTGAAAAAATATCGGGTAAAAACTATTTGCCTATTATGCATGCAATTCAGTGTAGAATAAACGCCGAAGATCCTAAGCATGATTTCAGACCTTGTCCAGGCACAATAACCGATTATCATTGTCCAGGCGGACATGGGGTGCGAATTGATGCACATGTTTATTCCGGATACACAATACCTCCTAACTACGACTCAATGATCTCTAAGCTTATTGTTGTGGCGCGAACAAGAGACGAAGCAATATTAAAAATGAAAAGGGCTTTAGGAGAATATATTATTGAAGGAGTTAAAACAACAATACCATTTCATCAAAAACTTATGGAAGATGAAAACTTTGTAAAAGGAAATTTTACTACAAAGTTTATGGATTCTTTTGAGTATTGATTATCTTAATGCAATTAAGCAACCAGAAGACTAATTACGCGTCAAGTTATTAGTTAATATCTAATTGTAGTTGAATATGAAAAAAGTTTACACCCTTACAACAGTGTTTTTATTGTTTTTTATGTGTGAATTAAGCGCGCAAAATGTGGGCGCACTAAAGAACAATAATCAATCAAGTACAAACGCTGCAATCAAACCCGTTGTTGATGAACAAGATGTTTTGAAGCAAATAGCTCAAATAAACAGTCACCTGTCGGCGATTGAAACAAAAAGAAATTATATCCTCTCAGACCCAGCAGAAAAAGCCTCAGCTCAAGAACAAGGCTGGTTTGAAGAAATGAAAAAAATTGAAAAGTCTCTCCTAAAGAAAAAAGAAAAATTAACCGCCCTTATTAATAATTAGTTCAGGAGATGAATAAAAAAGTAGTAGTTTTTATTGTAGGCTTATTTCAGGCCCTACTCGTGTTTTCCCAAGCTGGGGGAACGGATTGTAACAGTTTGGAACCCATCTGTACCGACGTAGGTATTTCTTTTACTGCATCAAGTGGAATTCCTGATGCATCCATAACAAGTCCAGGTAACAATTATGACTGTTTGTTTTCTGAGCCAAATCCAACTTGGTATTATCTTGAGATTTCAAATTCCGGGGATGTTCTAATGAACCTTTCTGCAGGCTCTGATATTGATTATATAATTTGGGGTCCATTTGCCTCTTTAACTGATGCCGAAGCGAACTGTGGCTCCTACAATAATGTTGTTGATTGTAGCTACTCTTTTACGAACAATGAAACACCACAAATCCTGGGTGCAGTTGCCGGCCAGGTCTACGTTATGTTGGTTACCAATTACGCTAATGTTGTTCAAGATATAACATTAACGCAATCAGGTGGTGTGGGAAATACGGATTGTACGATTGTAAACCCTCCAACAGCGAATTGCCCAGAATATGCAACTCAAGCAAGTTCAGCAACTCAAGCTTGTGGAAATCAACAGTATTATTTGGAGGTGTTAAATACGGCTTGTAATGGTTTTGTTTCTTTTAACATCGTTGGAAATTATGGTTCTTCTTATGCAAGTGAAATTACTTGGGAGGTTATTTCAAATCAAACAGGAGCTACCGTAGCATCGGGTGGACCAGGAATTAATGGTGGGTCAATAAACGTAGTCGTTGGACCGCTAGACCCCGCAATCCATGGTACAATATTTAACCTTCTTGTCTATGATTCTTGGGGGGATGGGTTTAATGGAACAGGAGGGATAATACAAACCACCAGTTCCACGGGCACGGTTTTGGCTGAAATAGATGGAGACTTTGGGTCCCAAGCAAATCAATATTTTTCAACAGGAATTGACATTTCATCTGCAACTATAGACATTACGACTCCCTCAGGTGTTGTCTCTACAACCATGGGGAATTGTCAAGATTTCAATGTTGAGCTTACCCTTGAAAACAATAACTTTTGTACTCCAATAGTTGTTGACCTTCCATGGGAAATTACTTGTGATGCCACGGGTGCAATTATTTCTAATGGTGTCCATTCAATTACTGTATACCCACAGGTGCCAACTCAGAGCTCAGATGTTGTTTCTGTTTCTTGGGACGCGGCAAATTGTTCTTGGGATGTTTCGGCGAACAACGACTGCGATTTATTAGACTTAGGAACATTGTTTTCCATTTCTCCTGACCCATCAACAATGGCTCCTTATTGTGCAAGTGGGTCCGAAAACTTTACCATAGACTACCTAGGTTTTGCTGCAGGACCAAATTGTTGTCAAACGGCCGGTCCATTAACACCAATAACATATAATACGACCCTTAACACAACCTCTTTTGTGGCTCAAGACGCCTATGCTGGAACCAATAATGCGGGATACGCGGTGGTGTCCGCGAATGGAATAGGAGGAAACGCTCAATCAATAGTTGTTGATATTTCTGGAAATGGTTATTGTTGCCCAAATTGTTCAGCCTCACCGGAACCATATTATGTTGATGTTTATATTGATGGTGTTCAAGTTTTATTTGAAGGACCAACGACTACCACAAACTTTTCTTATTCATTTAATGAAGCAGACCTTAGTGCTCTCGGTGTGACATATAACCAAAGTAGCATCATTGAGGTTTATGTTTTACCAAATAATTTTTGGTACGGTACTCCTCAAATATTTACCACCTTTATCCCAGGAGGGAACTGCGGATCTCTTGGAGCTGGTCAATGGACTATAGGTAATCTTACTACAAACGTTTCTGCCGTATTTGAACAACAAACAGCAACAGCCGTTTCTTGTTCTTATTCCTTAATAGAAAATTACACATGTTGTTCTTCAGGTATGGTTTTACCTCCAAATGAAAGCTCTTCAATATCTTGTGATCAAGATATATATCTTCCCACTCCTCCGTCTATTAATGATAATTGTGGCGTAGCGATATCTCCATCAATGTCGGAAAACACAACACCTGTTTGTGTAGGAGACAAGGTATATACATATACTTACACGGATTGTACAGGAGCAACTTTAGATTGGACATATACCTATCACTTAAATGACAATATTCCACCAACGGCGTCAAACCCAACGGATATAACAGTAGCTTTTGCTCCTGCACCTGCTCCTGATGTGAACTTAGTTATTGATGAGGCAGACAACTGCACCGCTTCTCCTGGTGTTGCATTTGTGTCAGATGTGTCAGACGGAAATTCATGTCCCGAAACCATAACAAGAACGTATAGTGTAACGGATGATTGTGGAAATGAGACATTACTTACTCAGTTTATTATTATAGGAGGAGCCCCTGTACCTGATCCATCAGTAAATGCGAATGGACCCATTTGTGAAGGGGGCGATGCGGAATTTACGATCACAGGAATAACTGACGGTATCGTCACATACGACACGG
>Ga0315331_10004047_pt1 | contig 11083 bp, 10 predicted proteins | sample M160m34915metaG_FD_203456 | JGI IMG/M metagenome (GOLD analysis project Ga0315331, IMG submission 203456) | Ammonia-oxidizing marine archaeal communities from Monterey Bay, California, United States - M1 60m 34915 | ecosystem: Environmental > Aquatic > Marine > Intertidal zone | place: USA... | reverse complement strand
GGCGCATCTGGACTAGAATTACTGGGGCCATTTTTCATGTTTCTCGGTACTCACCAGAATCCGGTCGGCGCCACTCCTTCGCCCGAGGAAATCACGGAAAATGCGGCGCACCTTATGATCAACACATCGTGCGACGACCCCGCGGCAAAGTTGGCGATCATACTCATGAAATTGAAGCCGGAGGATCTCTTTGTGCCCAAGAAATCTGCTGAAGGCACGGTGCGGGCGGCCTTGAAGGTTGACGCAAGCGGATTTGCCAGGAACGCTCAGATTGCGGCGGTTGCGTGGTGCATGGTCGTGGACCATATGCTTGGCTCGGGAGCGCACACGAAGAAAATTGCCGCCGCCTGGTTTCGATTGTGGCTCGTGAACTTATGGGGGTGTCGAAACATTACCGTGTCGTACATCGCGAGCCGGTCGCACACCACAACGCTGAATCAATACGGAGTTCATCGCCCTCTGGCTGATCTCAGGAAAGCGTACGGCACCTCTAAGGATGTTGATCTGGTTACTGCAATGGTCCACAGTCAATTGTACGTCAATGGCACGTCGGTTGCGGCCGGTACAACGCTACACTCGCTCGGGATCCCGTGGGGAGAGAAGGTCGTGGCGACGCTGCGCGCCGGAGTGCCAAACGGAAAGGTCGACTTTAAGTTGTGCATTATGACACACCCGACGGGGTCCACAAAGGTTGGCGAAAAACTTCCGATCGCCGATCTTTCCTTTTTGGGGAACGTGTCGCCCGACGGTCGTCAACTGTGCACTGCGACCAAGCGTGCAATTCAAAAGATCGCCAGGCGGTATGTCAACGATCGCGTGCGATACGATCCGCAAAGCGTTGGTCCTATCTTTGAACACAATCTGTGTGCAAGGGCTGAATGGGTCGACCCCAACTTCAAAGTGAAGGAGGAGACGTGGGTCGTGGACCCTCCGAAGGATATGGCGCACGAGGTGGTGTTTAAGATCTGGCCGGCCAATGCGACTCCAGACTCAGATCAGTCCGGGCACATTAAAGTCTGTGCACTACGCGGACCCGACGGCGCCGCCACCCCTAACTTAGTGAAGAACGCCGTGGCAGATCACGCGCTGGACGTTTCGGTGCGGTGCAAGAGGCTTGGCGACAAGGCCAATTTCCCACAGATATCTTCAAAGGCCTTGCTGCTCTACGCTGACTGCTTTCACTTTAGTGGCGCGGATCCGGCGGCAAGCACGACGCCCGGTATTAGGCGGTGCATTGCCAGATGGGGGGCCGAAATGCACGCGCGCGTACTCGACGACGAGAACGTCGATCGCATATGCATTATCATTATTTGCGGCGAATCACGCGTGTGCATTTCGCCGATTGTACTAATGTAATGCACACTCATAATCAACACGGAGGGCGCGACACCGCCGCGATTAGATTTATTTGGTGCTGTCGTTATCAGAGCTGTCGGAGCTTTCCACGGTGTACATGTGATACGCCGTATCGTCGTGGTTGCTTGAGGCCGGCCCAACCACCGGTCGAACCAATTGATCGTCGAGCCCCGAAGGCGCCGGCTCACCAAAACAGCAGTACACAAATGCCACGTAAAACGTAAAATCAATCACAGAGCACGCGGCAAGGATCCACATAAAGAGTACCAAGAGCGCCGCTTCGTCGCCGTCTCTATCGGAACGATCGGCAGCGTAATATGTTTCCAGCGCGGTTGCAGTCCACATGAGCACACAGCCCGCGCCCACTGATAAGGCCTGCACCGCCAGAAACGCTTCGCCGGCCCAGTACGAAATTACAAAGCCTGTGTTTACAAAGTTGTACACGGTGAACATGACGAGCGTACTCGTGTTTGGCTGGAGCATAATGACCAGGACCTGGCAGATGCACGCCACCAGCGCCACGACGAGCAGTATTGATTGCACACAGTGCTTTGTTTTCATTGGCCACCGCGAGGGGAGTGGCACAAAGGCCCATTTTCGGCTCGGGCGGCAGCATTCTGTATTTGATTCAGGTTTGACACGGTGGTCGTTGAGGCACGCGACACCGGCCGCACTGAGCACGAGCGTGGCAAAGCTGACCCAAGTCGCAACAACAACGGCTTCGCGGTCCATATCCATACCGGGTATACGCGCCCTCGGTGTTGCGCCGATTGGATTCAATCTTATATACTTAAAACAACAAGGTGCCATTCATAAAGGCTGGCGCAATCGGGCCGGTGAGGGCCAGCAGTCCCGAAAGCAAGGCAAGCGCGCCGGTTGTGTAGATAAAGAAAGTGTGCCCCGCCCCGTCGAATGGTCCTGGACTGTGGCCCGGTAAAGTGCTGATCAGATCGCCGGCGTATGTGAACACAAGAGTGCCCAATTTAGTGTCGCTGCAGAACCGATAGTCGGCCACCAGCCCAAACTCGCTGCGCAGCTCTTCGATAAACACGCTCAGATCCTCGACGTCCACCCCAAGCGTAACAGTAATGGATCGGTCGTCCGAGCCCACGACTTCAATGCCCTCTCCCGACCAGAACTTGCGGATGTGCGCCGCGGCCTCAGGTTCGTCGTACATACTGCAGCGCGTGTGGTATGCGCCGTATGGATTACACCGATATAACTTCGCAGCGCCCCGAACACGCGTATCTGGGAATGTACACACTCCGTGTAGCAACGCGTGCGCGTTTTAATTTAGTCGAGACCCACCGTCGGTTATCACTACCAGGGGAGGTCGTCATCGTAGTCGTCTGTATTACCACTATTCAAGTTGACGTAATCTTGGACCATCATCCGCTGAATATCATTGAGCTCTTTACAAAAGCCAATTCTCACCGGGCATCGTATATCCCTTCTGACCGTCTCAAACCAAACATCGGATCGCGTAATCGTTGTCTCGCCCTGGTCGCTTAATCTCACGAGAAACTGCTGGAGGTTGTTTTCAATGGTTTTTGTGCCCCCCGTTCCAATAATGTGTGGCACTGCCAATGAGCTCGCATAACATAATTCCATGACCGTTTTTTTGGGGCCAAACCTCCGCCTTTGCTCCCCGTTGGCTCTTTCCACAAAGGGGGCAATGACCTGTGCATACCCCAAGAAAAAGGCCACTGCCCATTGCTTTGCCACCATCACATAAAAACAAGTCATATGCGACGTCCTTTTGTAGAGCTTGAACCAGACAGGTCCCAGTTCCCAAACAATGGGCTCATCGGGGTTTGCCGCCGCAAGAACATCCATCACATTTTCGGGTAGTTCTCCAAAGTACGATTTCAAAAATTCCTCGGGGGGGATTTCAGCGAAATCAGCGTCGCTAAACATACACATGTGCATAAGATGTGCGACGACAGACGTGTAGGTCGGCGTGCCCGTGCTCGGTAACAGTCCCGATACAAATTTCCGCACAAATGATTCGACGGCGCCGACGCCTTCGTTCGGGACCGCAAGGAGATTGGACTCCCCGTAATATTCAATTAGTCCTGGATCTGACGACAGTGCAGCCCTTTCCACAAGCTCGTCTTCCACTCCTCCCGTGTCGCGAAGACACAGCCTTTGCGAATACCGTTTCAAAAATTCGCACACTGATCGCCTCTTAAATTCGGCCGCCTCGAGTGTTATCGCCGCTTTGGTTGTGCAAACGACATCCTCGCGTGTAATGAGGCCCGAGCTCAGAGTCCTGTTTAGGATTTCGAAAATACGCTCGCGTCGGGCATCGTCCTCGGGGGTGGGCTCGCCCCCAAAATCAATTTTGAATTCCGGGCTTTGGATCTCATCTCTAAGGTTCTTTGCTGTCTCCCCCAACGCATCTAGCCTTCCCGCCTCGGCTCGTTGAAGTTTAGATGCCTCTGATCGTTGATGGTCGCCAAAAGCCCGTCCCTGGGGAATAATTTCGTCTAAACTACATGTTGTGCCCCTTTGTCTGTGTCGATTCCCTTTATTCTTTTTTTTACCCATCGCGAACAAGGGTGTTACCGATGTGGGGCTCGTGTGTTGTGAGGGTGTGCGCAAAACAAGTAGTGTTCTTCAAGCAAACCGTCTCATGGCAGGGAATTCGTCGGGGGTAACTATTGTCGGCTGTATTAAGCCCAAAATCAACCTTTTCGCATTGTCCAAGGTGCTCTGTTGATTATAGTGTGTCCTTACCTCGAATATGCGCACCGGACGGCTGCCCGACAACACATAAAACTGCAATCCATCCGACACATTGCTGCTGGGTTGGGTGGGGGGAAGGACAACTGTTCGCGTGCAAAAATATATATATATTTCAGAATTGTGATTATCTAAAAAAATATGCCGCGTATGCATTTTTATACTATAGTCGGTGTACACGTCAAGTCGACAAGTGGCTCATTTTGTGTACGCACAACGGTGCCCCCCTGCGTTGCCACTATGTGCACGCATGTGCTGCGCGACCGCATTGCGAACAAAATTTATAAAGTTCTACGCGATGCTTCTCAATTCAGCGCTGGGGTGTACACCGAGTGTCTTTCTCAGCAGTTTTACAAGTACGGAATACGCGACCAACATCATATGCACAATATGTTCAGCGTGATGATGTCGGGCACCTCGTGCGTGTACACGAGAGGTGGAGAGCGACAACGAATGCTTCGCATTCAGGCCATGGCGCTGCTTGTGCGCATTTGCTCCCAACAGGACAGACGGGCCGTTATTGCGTGCGCGACGCGGACAATTGCGATTGTCGAAACGCACACGTTATTCGTGCGTATGGGCCAGGTGGCGGTGCTTGTAGCCAGCATCAAGGAGGAAGGGTCCGCCAATCCGGACGCAAGGTTTGGCGAGCTTATGACCGTGTGTGCAGACTGTCGCAAATTTCTTGGGGCACAGTTGATAAATATCCTGAATCAGCCCGCCAATGTGGTCAGCGCGACGCCGAAGATTACCCATTTTGCGGCGCAGATATACGCCGTTTGTGTCGTCGAATCATTCAAGCGGCAGGTCGGTCATTTACCAGCGTCGCGCGCCACGAAGCGAACCCGAAGTTGCGGCGAACCGGACGTGGCCGATGACACACGCTGCAAACGGCTGCATAGTGTTACATCCGTGCACAGCCGGGTGGTGCAATTAGATTAAGCGCGTGCTTTGTAGCGGGTCCGATTACCCAATGTATTGGAACACGTCAACCGTATTCTTCCAAAACAACACAACCACCAGAATTTCGGAGGGGGCGAGCACTGCGCGGTACGCTGCGAGCTGCGCTTTGAGTGGCGGCGGAAGGGTTCCCTTGCGCTTGGTGCGGTAGCTCTTGATTTCGACAACGCACGGCCCGTAGATGACGTCAAATCGCACCATTCCCACAACAGTGCGCGCCCCGCTCGCTTTGCACGAATACACCACCGGCCGCACAACTTCGCGCTGTGATCCCACGAGCTCGCAGCTCAGCGCCGCCTGGAAACACGCCTCAGAAAATCCGGCCGCGGTTGCGCCGCCAAGCCCGTGGTGCACAGCTTCCGCCGCTTCCACAACGTCGGCATATCCCGCCACAACATCGTCCGGGGGCATCAAAGCCAAGCTCCGCGGCGACACGCGCGGCGTGGTCGGCCTCAGGAAACGGTTCGTACGGGTACCACGCCTCGAGGCTGCGGTGCACTGCCACGGCCCGTCCTGACTGGAACTCGGCAACCCAGCACTGCTTTGTCCAGTCAAACGTCAGCTTGGCCAAATCGCCGCTCGCCGAAAACCACAGCCGGCCCTGCGCGCGGGTGGATTCAAGCCACTTCTCGAATATGTGCTTGGCTTTTCTGCACACAGCGCACATAAGCGTGTAGTCGCGTGTGGCGGGATACTTTTCATACAGGCTGCGCAGGTAGTGCGGAAAAGCGGCGACGAGGTACCGGATGTCGCAATCCGTCAGTCGTTTAAGACCCGACATGGTTGTCCGATCCGCCCGCCCCGCGTTTCCAATATGACGCGTCATGCTGCTATTGTGCGACACAAATCGGACTGTTGCAATATAGTGCATTGTGCGCACAAAAACTACCTTGGCGACTGGCGCGGCCAGGGTGAAATCCAATATATACGGCGGTGTTTCTCACTCTTGGTGCGATTGCAATGGCGGCACCCCGGCGAAGTATCCGGCTGTGCGACCACGACTGGGTCGCCTTTGCGCAGGACGCGCTCATATATATTGGCCGGGAACAGCCGTCGGCGAGTGGCAGACCGCTCGGAAAACCCCCTCGCACAGTTTTTAAGTCGGCCGGCCCGAAAGTGCTCCCGACAAAACGAATATTGGAAATGGATATGCAACGCAGCCTCATCGACGACGCGGACCCCCTCGGCGCAGACTCGATGGCCGCCGTGATTGAAACCGCGCTCCAATGCACCCCCGCCAGCGAATCTGTCATGGCCCGCGACATTCCGGTCTCGCCCGCGTCACACGACAACTCGCAACTAGAATGGGGCCGCGGGAAGTCCGTCCCGCTCTGCTCTATGGGAGATTCGTGTATCGCGTCCCTGATCGAGGGGTCGCTCGGGCCGCTTCACATCTACCTCTCGCTCACGGAAGAACAAAACCTGTCTCCCTCTTCGACGTTTGAGTCGCCACGCCTGTGCGTGCTCTGCGTCCGGCAGCAGTGCGCGTTGCTTAAAATGAGCAGCGCGCTTGCAGGGTGCCAGGATATTGCCACGTACTGCCCCCCTCCCTTTAAAAACCTCTTTAATTGTCACGAGGGGTACCGGTCCAATTTTGTCGGCGCGCTGATTCCGACCGCAGACGGCGACGCGAGAATTGCATGCGTGTCGGACGACATGTCAGTCAAGTATCGGACGTCGGGCGACGGCAAAACGACGTGGTACATCGACCAGAGCTCCATGATCTACAACGCAACCACAACGTAACTCGCCCGCCCCGCCGCGCCCTGCGCCGCATATGTCTGCTTATTCAATACACATTTTGGGGGGAAACAGGCCCGAAAATTACTACGAGCGCATCGCGTCCCGCCTGTATCTATACTTCAGAGGCGACGCCGACGACGCGCTTTTTGGGCCGCTCTTCTTGTATCGACCACGCGAAAACGCCGACGCGTGCGCCGTCATCTCGCACCGCATGGCCGCGACGCGTGCACTGTGGCTGGAAACCGCGCCGCACCCGCCGGGCGTGTCTCATTGGGTCAACTGGTGGATGGCGGCGCACGTCCCGGCGTATGCCGCCGCCGCCGCAAAGCCCGAAATGCATCTGATGGACATTTATCGAGCAGAAATTGCCCCCGAGTTCTTCCAGAAGCGCGCCCCGCTCTTCTATATCGACATCTCCACGATCCAGAACGAGGTTGTATCGGCGTGGGGGTACGACAACGCCGGACCAGTCAACTCGAGCGTCGAAAAGCTCTTGAAGAAGGGCGCGTACCTTCCGACGTCCATCCGGTACGGCGAGGGGCAGATCCTCAAAAACGCAAACGCGGGCGGACAGGCTGAACAAGTCGTGCGCGCAATCGCGCTGTCCGAAATGCTGGCGCTGTACACCTTCGACTCGACCGTCCATCCCTTTGAACGTCACGTCGAGCTCAGCGCACAAACCACGGCGCATCTCGCTGCGCGTCTCTGCGCCGACAAGACCAGCAGACAGCTCTACCAGGTCATCTGTAGATTTCTCGTGGCGGCCACAACCGCGTTTCTTCCGCTGTACGCGAGCGCGTCCAGGTCGCCAAACCTCCTGACACACATCAAAAAGACCATGGCGGGGGACACGATCAATCCGGCAAAACCGTCGTACTCGACAGAGCACATGTGGGCGAGCCTGTGCAAAGCAATCAGAATCCGCAACAAAATCCCGGCCGACATTGTCGGCGCACTCGGACCCGCAAAGATCCAATCGATTGCGGCCGTCATGGGCGGTACCGCGGCGGCAGGGCCCGTGCTCAACGCGCACCTCATGAAGCAGGTTGGTATCTCTGCGAGGTGCGCCGAGCTCCTCCGGCAGTTTGGACCCGCTCCGTTCAAAAGCCCGTCTCCAAAAGTTATGCGGTCGCTCGTCCTGTCACTTTCGCCGGGCGATCAAGCGACGCTTTTCGTGTCCATTATGTGCGTCGCAAACCAGGCGAAAATGCCGCAGCGCTTTTTCCTGGGGTCACGGATCGCAAGGATCCAGCGCGAACAGTGCAGCGAGCGACTCGGCACCTCGACGTATCCCGTCTTCATTTGCCAGACGTGTTTCCTGTTCAGGAGCTTCGTCGAGCGCGCCGAGGGCCGCAACTTCAATCCCGAAAAGTCAAAAGCGGGTGTCTATGCTACCTGGGCGGGGCCGTGCTGCAGGAACTGCGGGTCGTCACGAATCGCGTGTGTGGACCTCGTGGGCCACAGAGTAAAGGCACTTCTCCGAGCCACGGACACCTGTCGCCGCGACATCATGCTGTGCTCGCAGTGCGTCCTCCCAACGGCTACATCGGTCGTGTTTGGCGACCTACCGTACTGTTCGTCGTGCTACCACAAAAATCTGCAACTACACCAGGGCGTGTGCATGTGCGGATTGGTACATAGCACGGGTTCGCAGCAGACGCTCATAAACCCCTCAGGAGAGCTCGCGGTATACCAGTTCTGCGCAACGCACAGACATATCCGACCAGACTCAATCGTCAAGGTGCCAATACATCTTATAAAATCCAGGAGGTACGTTGCGTCAAAGTACACCAGAAGGAATGAAGCTCGTCGCGAATACCTCAGCGGATCCCGCGGCGGAGGCGCTCAAAACGTACGCGCTCAGCTTCGACGAAGAGACAAACATCGCAGAAGTGCTCGCGCTCTCAAAGAGAATTGACCGCGTCGCTATGACATGGCCGCAAACGGAACAGCTGTGCCTCGCCATCGCAAAGTACCTCAACTTTTTGGCTCAGGCGCACCACATTGTGCAGGCGTCTGAAGTCATGGAGGCCGTGCTGGCGAGCACCCAGGACTCGGACGACTGCGTGCCGTCGTCCGTCAACAGGCTAGGCGCGCTCCGCTCCGCACGCGAAAGGGTTGCAGAACTCTTAATCGTCGCGAAGCGCGACATTGAAACGTGCTGAGCAAACGTGCCCACGTGGGGCATACTTGATCCGTCCAGGAACGACACTCATCGCCCTTGCGCGTTTTTGTTTCAGACGTGATATATTAAATATTTAAATAAATTATTTTGGTACTATAGTGCCACGTTAGTACAATAGCGCGGCGCATATCCGACTTCACCGAAGAGCAAACCGCCGAGCTCGAGGCATTGGTGACCGACTCGTTCACCGTTCTGAACATCAGTCCCCGTTCTCCTTTAGGCCAGATTCTCAAAGTGACCCCAAACCAACAATGGCGAGTGCGTGATCCGGACTCAAGCATTGGATTTGCGTCGTGTGTCGTCGACTGGGACATTGCACTGATATCCGACCATTCGGAAATTCATGAAGTTAACCTGTGCCATCGACCAACAAGCCTCGGGGACAAAGCCGTAGACTTGCACATGCAAGACGCGCGAAAGTGTCTTATGAGCTTAAATCAACTCGCCGCTTCCTTGTGACCAGTTGTCGTAACGCGTGCGCACTTTACACGCGTGTCCTCTTTTTACAATACGATGTGGTGTGTGTGCTTTGCCGCACGCACTTATAAGTGCCACGCGCAATAGCGTCGTGCCGCCACCACTGCAAAATGCTGCTTGTGCTCGCAGCAACGCTCGCAATCCAGGCATTGCCGTGCGCGTGTAAGGTCGGCGATTGCGCGCGCCTCGATTTCCTTCCCAAAAATCCGTGGATATGCGTGCGCCCCGAGCGCCAAGACGTACACGTTGTCCGGGCGATAAAACACAATGGCCTGTGGGAACGGCATATCGTGCGCGACGTCTACGCAGCGCTCAGCGAGGATCCGACCACGTTGTTTCTCGACGTGGGCGCGCACATCGGGCAGTACACGATCATTGCCGCGTCATCGGGCTTTCCCGTGGTCGCTTTTGAACCCAACCCGGACAACTGTGCGTACCTCAAATCGAGCCTTGCTGTGAACAAAATAGCACACCGGGTCGCACTGGTGCCCCACCCGACTCTCGACACACCCGGCGTTTTATCCGGCTTTAGAAACGACCAAACCCCAAAAGACAACGTTGGTGGGTGGGCCATTCGACCCGATTCGCGCGGCGCATTGGTGTCTACAACCATCGACTCGGAAGTTCTCAAGCTCGAACGTCGAGACTACAGTTCCATCGTTATGAAAATTGACATCGAGGGCAGCGAGCCGCAGGCGCTTGCAGGCGCGGCACGCACCCTCAAACGGGTCCGTGCGATCTTTATGGAGTGGGGAACGGGCGGCGACGCAAAGCGCGAAATGGCGCGTAACTTGGCCCAGATGGGGCTTTGTGTCACCGACCGCGACTGCCTCCGCACCGACTTTCAGAGCTGCCCATGGGACATTCAATTCAGTCGAGACTGCGCGCGGGGGGGGCAATATGCCATCTGGATCGTGATTGCTACATGCGCGTTGTGCACGGGAGGCGGGGTATTTGCCGCACAATCGTACACACGGTCTCGGCCAAACACCTTCTGGATCGTTCCTTAAAGACCCCTCTGCAAGTCGAAGTGCATTTGTGCGGCTCCAGCTATCACACAGTCTACCCTTTGCTTTCCGTCCCGTCATCGGCGTGTTTGCTTAAGCCATTCTGGCCGCGTATGTACCAGTCAAATTGTGATGGGATCGTCCTTAGACCCTTCTTCCCGAAGTGATATGGGATTGCGCCCAGATCCTTCTGGGGGTTTACCAAGCCATATACAATTTCCGTCAACATACTTTGCGTCATAGTCCTTTGACCGGATGTCCGAGAATGTTGGAATAGTGTGATAATTGGTAACAACGTCATAGTGGGAACCACTGTATACCAATACGATGGGCTCGCCTAATGGATATTTGTCCTTTGCCGCGTCCATATATGGGGTTGTGAATCTTTCAAATATCGCGTTTACTAAATTTGCATATTTGTCCTCATATGGATCATACGCTAGAAGTAAATCCTTGTATTGTTTGTTTTGGACGCCCAAAAGCCAAATGGGGGCCTTAAGTAAATTAGCAACGTAGCATAACCACTGTGTTTCTACATAGAGATCGTCGCCTTTAGATGCGCCAAAAAACCAGTTTATGTTATTACTCATTGATGTCAGCGTGTTAGGAT
>Ga0315331_10004044_pt1 | contig 11084 bp, 13 predicted proteins | sample M160m34915metaG_FD_203456 | JGI IMG/M metagenome (GOLD analysis project Ga0315331, IMG submission 203456) | Ammonia-oxidizing marine archaeal communities from Monterey Bay, California, United States - M1 60m 34915 | ecosystem: Environmental > Aquatic > Marine > Intertidal zone | place: USA... | reverse complement strand
ACATAATCTTTAAATATAGCATAGTTTTCTTCGATTAAAATAAAATCTAAAAGTTCTTCTAATTCAATAGATGAACAATCATCATTAAAAAATTTAAGAATTATATTTTCGATATAGTTATCCATTATTACCCCTATAACGATTCTAAAAACAACAACCCTTGCTTTATATTTATAATTAGTGAGCATTTTTTGAATTATTAGCAACAAAAAACATGATTAATTAAAAATTTTATATATTTCTATAATAAATGTTAAGATATTGACACTCAGTAACAAAAAGTTAATCAAAGGACTAAAAAAGAATGATCCATCAGCATGGCGCCAAGCTGTTGAGAAGTTCAGTGACAGTCTGTATGCATTTGCATTGAGTAAATGTTCGGATCATGAAATGGCATCAGAAATAGTTCAACAAGTTTTTGTCAAAACATTTGAGAATAAGGATAAATTAAACCCTAACTATTCATTAAAATCATTTTTGTACAAATCAACTTATAATAAGTTTATTGATTTATACCGAAAAAAGAAATCAATGTCTGCATTGCACGAACAATACTACTTTCTTTTAGAGCAATTGACATCTGATAATGAAAATGATTTGTCAGATAAATTAAAAATGATGAATCTTAAAATCGAAAGCTTGCCTAGCAGAACCAAAGAAATATTTTGTTTAAGTAAACAAAGTGGATTGTCTAATGTTGAAATCTCAGAAATACTTGATATTTCTCTAAAAACCGTTGAAGGCCACATAACTAAGGCATTTAAATTACTTCGAAATGAACTTATTAGTTCAAAAAACTAATCTTACCTATCTCAAACTATTTTTTTAAAGAAGCTAAAATTATTTCTTTCATAACTTTGTAACCCTCCAAATTTGGATGACTTAAATCATTAGCTGCGGTATACTCAGGCACTTGTAATCCGCCATCTGCATCTACCATTGCAGCATAGAAGTCAACATATGTTAGCCCATTTTCTTCGCAGTAACTTTTTAAAATTGAATTTAGTTTAACAATTTTAGATGCTGGTTCTAGGCCAGGGGACCAAAGGAAATCAATTGCTGGAAGTGTTGAACATATGTAAACAGCAATGTTATTAGCCATGGCAATCTCAGCCATTGAGAATATATTTTCAGCCGTATTTTCTAGACTTATTAACCCTGTATTCCCTGCGATATCATTTGTTCCAGCAAAAATTACCACAGCCTTTGGATTCAAACTGACAACATCAGATCTAAATCGAACAAGCATTTGTGGTGATGTTTGACCTCCAATGCCTCTATTGACAAATGGATTCTCGCTAAAAAAACTTGCATCATAATCACTCCAGTCCATTGTAATTGAATTACCCATAAACACCACCCGATTCGGGTCAGAAATTTTTTTTAATTTTTCATTACTCTCTTTATAAAAATTAATGTTTGCCCAATCCATTAGAGTTCCACCTCCAGCAATTGCTATTTTAGGAGCTGTCATTAGGTCATCATATTTACTAGCTTGAATCAATTCTTGTGCATTCATGGCTATTGTAACTAGTATAAATACAGATGTTATAATTATTTTATTTATTATCATTTTTTTGATTTTGAATGAATCCATTTTAAGAAATTTGGGTCGGCAAATGCATTATTCCAACTACCATGACCAACATTTTCATATAAAGTCATTTTGGGGCTACCTCCTGATTCTATAATGGCCTTTGCCATTTTTAAAGAATGCTTTGGATCAACCGTTGTATCATCAGAACCGTGAAAAATCCATACTGAAACTTTATTTGCATATTGTTTTGCAGATGCTGGAATTCCATTTCCACAGATAGGAGTAGCAGCAGCAAACATGTTCGGTCTTCTATACAATATTTCAAAAGTTCCCATACCACCCATAGACAGTCCACTCACATAAACTTTTTGTTTGTTAACTTGTTTTTTTTCAATAAACCCATCCATTAGCTCCATAACGAGCCTTAGACTTTTATTTGGGCTAGTTATTTTATTTTCAAAATTTTTGTTCCAATCATCTGATGATAAACTTGGCCAACGGTCATTGGCTGGACATTGAGGTATGATTACCCAAGATTTATAATTTTCTCTATTTTCTTTTTTAAGAAAAAGTTGATCTACATAAGTTAGTTGAGATTTATTATCAGAACCTCTTTCTCCAGAGCCATGTAGAAATAAATGGACAGGATATTGCAGATTTGGATCGTAATCTAAAGGTTTAAGAATTCTATAATTAAGCGTATCGCTTTCATTTACAAATATCTCATTCTCAAATAAATTAAGGTCTTGGGCATTTAAACTAATTCCAATTAAGATAAAAATTATAAGCGCTAAACGTTTCATTAATTATTTTTTTTAAAGATTAAACATTTGAACTAAATGGTTTGTAATAATACTTTATAAAATTATAAAACCCTTGGTTTTTCAAAATAAATCACAAAACTTTTCTTAATGAGCGGGCTATATACGACAATAAAAAAGATAACCAAGTTTCACTGACAAAAATAAAAAAGCCCCCTAAAAGGAGGCTTTTCAAGTACTCGAGGCGGGACTCGAATCTATTCAATTGATATATTTATCATATACTGTGTATATTTCATTTAAAATCAATAAATACAATACATTACAGAATATCTACCTAAATCTTAAAATTGAATAAATATGCATAATATGGTATAAAATTGCTCTATTTGTTGCCAATATGTTGCCAATTATATAAATTTACTATATGTCATCAATTGGTTATAGACTTAAATCAAAAGAAAATAAGCAGGTTAGTATTTATTTATACTTGAGACCCCCAAACTCTAAAGTAATCTCAGCTAGAACAGGATTAACAATTAATCCTATAAACTGGAGCAAATCAAGAATGAGAGCTAAACCAAAGGACCCCATACTTAAATCACTAAACAATAATCTTGATTCAATAAGTAAGTTTATTTCTGATAAATTAAATGAAGAATTAATAAGTGGAATTGATTTCAATAATAAGTGGTTAAAGAAAAAACTTGATGACTTCAACAACAGAGCATCAGAGGATGACCTTTCATACTTAATTAATTTTCTTGATTTCTTGATTTCAAATCTTAAATACAAAAGAGCTAATGATGGAAGCCAAGGACTCAAAAAAAATACCATTAAAGGTTATTTTTCATTTAGAAAAATACTTACAGACTTTGAAGATGCAATTGAAGAAAAACTAAAGTTTAATAATCTTGATAATGATTTTATTGAAGAATTTTTTAAATGGATTGTGGAAGAAAAGAATTACTCTAAATACATGGTAAACCGTACAATGAAGAGGCTCAAAAACTTGATTAAAGAAGCTAGTATTAAAGGTATTTCTACATCAATAAATCCAGATATAATTGGAAAGGATTATAGCTTTAAACCTGACAAGATTATTAATGTATTTACAGAAGATGATTATAATAAGATTAAAGAACTTAAAGATATTAGCCCATTTCTTGAGAATACAAGAAAATGGATTTTGATTGGATTAAAGATTGGCCAAAGAGTTTCAGATTTATTAGCAATAACTCCCAAGCAAATTAGATTTGATAAAGATAACATTGCAATGATTGATATTAAGCAGGAGAAAAGTGGAAGTGTAGTAACAGTTCCTGTAAAAGATAAATATGTAGTATCTATTTTAAAAAATGAATTACCTCATAAAATATCTCATCAAAACTTTAATAAATATCTTAAAGAAGTTTGCAAAAAAGCAGATATAACAGATGAAGTAGATGGATACAAGTATAATCCTACATGGAAAAGAAAAAAGCTTGTTAATGTTCCTAAATATCAGCTATTAACTTCACATGACTTAAGAAGGTCCTTCGCAACTTTTCACTACAACAAAGGAGTACCTATAAATTTTATTATGAATATTACAGGCCACAAAAGAGAGTCTACTTTCTATGAGTATATAGGTAAAGACCCTAAAAGAGATTCAGATGCTTACACCTTTTTAAATGCAATAAATGAATAAACATGGACGTAAAATAAATAAGATAATAGAATATCTGGTAGATGTTTATACTGAGAAAGATTTTTCAGCCAAAGGCCAAAACTTCTTTAGGACACTTCCTAAATTAGATGAGTTAATTAATAGTTATTTTAGAGATTTTGAAAATAGTGATGAGCGAAATAAAGCAATAGCTCATAAGTTAGAGACGTTAAATAAATTATCATTTGACAAAAATGATGAAGGCTATACACTATATAAGGATACAACAAGAAAGTCTAGTTTAAACCTTTCAAAAGACGAGCATCTTAAATATGCATCTTCAATCTATCACCAATTTAAAGACTCTTTTATAAATAAGCTTAGAGAAGAAGGAATAGATGTTTCAGAGAACCCCTACCCTTTAATTTTTGTCTCCGGCACTGTGTATCATAAATTCTTAAAATACACTAAAAAGCATATAATAGACCCCTACCTTGACTACTCATACCTAAAGAAAAGACTTGAAGACGAAGGTCTGATTCATAGAACTAAAGACAATGAATTCATGAAAGTCTTATTTAAGGATATGAAGGTTATTAACGAAAGAGATTATGATAAATATCTTTTAAAAAATAAGCTAACCTCTTTGGGTAAATCTAACTCAGAACAGAGGCTGAATAACTACAACAATATCTTTCTTAGCTAAGCATTTTCAATAATGGGCATTTTTGCCCCCAAATGGGCAATAGAGACTTCACAACTTTGTTTGAAATTATAAAGTATATAATATGAATTCAAAACAAATTGTATTTGATGTCTTAACAAAAGACGAATTAAAAGGAATCATCTCTAATTCAATTCAAGAAGTAATCAATAAAAACTCTGTCAAGGAGATGAAAGAAGAGGAACTTCTCTCAAGAGAAGAGACAAGCAATCTATTAAAGATTAACCTCTCTACACTTTGGAGGTGGACAAAAGATGGAAAAGTAAGTGCCTATGGCATTGGAAATAGAATATTCTATAAAAAGGATGAGTTATTAAAATCATTAATAAAAATAAATTAATGAGTAATAATCTACCTTCATCAAGAAGCAATAACGAGATAAGTAAAATTGAATGGGATAACTTCACTAGACATCCCAAAGACTATGATGTTTACAGAACTTGTTTGGGTCAAAAGATTTCAATTCTTAAACATAATGAAATTGCTTTTGCAAAAAATCTTGATGGTTCTGTTGATTATTCAAAAAAAATAAATTTTGATGACTTAAAGCTTGACCTTAAGGATAGTGGTTTTAAAATAAGCGATTCAGATTTTGCAAGTATAATGGCTTCTGACAGAATTGAAAAAATTGATTCTCTAACTATCTTTTATAATCAATTAAAAAACAATCCTTGGGATTGTAAAGAAAGAATTAATGACCTTGTTTCCGCAGCAAACCTGGAGGGAGATTATGATACAAATTTTTACCTAATTAAAAAATGGCTTTGTACTACTTATGCTTACGCATTTAGAGGTATTGACCCTCTTAGTCCAGAGACAGTATATTCCAGAGTTGTATTTATTTTATACAGTGATAAAAGAGGACTAGGAAAAACAGAATTTTTTAGAAAACTTGGTTTGAGTGGGGAGATTGAAAAAGCAATAGGTGTTTCAGGAGCTGAAATATATGCTGAAACTCCAGGTGAAATTCCAAAAGACGAAAGAAATTTTGCTATCGATAGAAATACAAAAATGTTATATGTTTTTGATGATATCAATAATCTTTTAATAAAAGGAGAAGGAACTTTAAGGAGTATAATATCACAAGAAAATTTCACTCAGCGAGCTTTATATACAAACTCAAATCAAAATTTTAAAAAGAGGTCAACTTTTGCAGGGACAACCAACTATAGTGACTTATTAAGAAATGAAACTGAAAACAGATATATGCTGTTTACGGTAACAGATATAATGGATTTTGATAAATTAAATAGCATAGATTATTTACAGTTATGGTCTCAAATAAGAGAGGAAGTAGTGATTAAACAAGATAAAGTGTCTTTCAATAGTGAAGACTTAGGTTTAATCGAGAGCTTATCTAAAAGCTATGTTTATCATGACCCTGCAGAAGACACTCTTAATAATGCACTTGTATTTAAAATGGAGGGTATGTTAAGTTTTTCATCAATATCAAAAGAACTAAAAGAAAATTATAGTTTAAATCTTAATACTCAAAAATTAGGTTCATTATTAAAAAGAGTTTTTAAACCAGAAGGTGTTGATTTGATTTATAAAAAAGGAGACCAAAGATTCTACAGGCTTGAATGGAGGAATAATATTTAGAGTGTAAAACCAAGACGAGTAAGACACGTCTTTTTATAAAAAAGTATAATAAATAAAATAAAAACTTTGCGGGGAAAACCATGTCTTGCATGTCCAGACAAAGAGGTGTGAGGCTACCCCTGTAGCTAATAAAAACAACCTAAATATAAAGGGGGAAAAAGAGCGAGTAATCAATTGTATATCAGTAGATTAAGAGTTTATAACTCAGAAATAATAGTCAACCACAATAAATTATAAAATTTGGCTTTGGCAGTACCTTTAACATAAACTTGAATAAATGATAATATTCTTTCTTTTACTTTTGTACTATGATTGAGATATCTACAATAATTGAACTTATAACATTCGGATCTTCAACTATGTTTGGAATCCTCTTTATATCTAATCATTTCAACAATAGAAAAGGCAACCCGTTTTTAGGTCTATTTTTGATTTCCCTTGGTTATTTTTCATTACAAGGGGTACTATATGACTTCTATGAAAAAGAGGTGTTTAGATTAGAGGTTTCTTTATTCTTTCTTGTTTTACTTTTCTTTTATCTAAATAAAACTATCAGTAGTGCTGTAAAAAACTGGCATTATTTGTTGTTTCTTCCTGGTGTTTTAATTAACATAACCACGAACTCTCTAGTTATTAATAAGATAATGTTTTTTCATACTTTTTATGAAATATTCTATCTACTAACATTTTTATTAATTGTTTATTTCTTTAAAATATTGAGAGAACATGAACTGAATGTAAAAGAATTTTATTCAAGTACCGAGAAAAAAACATTAGCATGGTTAAAAACGCTCATTATAATTATTTTTTCATTCCACTTTTTTGAGTTTGTAGAAGCTATTATCCCAACGAAAAGAGCGGATGAATTAGAATTTATTTTTTCAATACTCTATTCTATATTTCCTTTCTCATTGGTTTATTTAATTGGCATAAACGCATTTACTCAATCTCAGATATTCGAAAACAAACTGTCACACCAAAAAATAAAGGGTGAGTTGAATGAAAATTTAAATCAATTGGAACTTGAAACACAATCTCGTTTTAATCAATTGGAAAAGACTATTGTCAAAGAGAAGCTTTTTACACAACAAAACCTTACACTTAGAGATCTGTCATTATCTTTAAATATAAATGAACGTACCCTTTCCATAATGATAAATTCAAATACAGGCGAATCATTCTATTCATATATCAATAAGCTTCGAATAGAGGAGTTTAAGTATCTGTTAACTCAATCTGAATATCAAAAGTTTAGTTTATTTGGACTTGCTCAAAATGTAGGGTTTTCTTCAAAATCAACATTTTACAAGGCTTTCCAAGGGATCGAAAATAAAACCCCAAAATCATATTTAGCGGGTTTAAAAAGTTCGGCTAATCTCAAACGAACTCAAAGTATATAATTACAGTTTATGTATAGCCTATATTTATTAAATGAAGAAAAGCCTATTTTTTACTTTACTCGTACTGTTATTATGCAGATGCACAATCGACCCTCACGATATTACCTCAGAATATGGTCCTATACCTGGGAGAACAGCCCTTGAATATGCCTATGAGTGTGAAGAAACATTAGGCCCACTCCCCAGGTTTAGTTTTGATGATGCAATTGAAGTTCCAACAACTAAAAATGGGATTCAGCTTAACTCTGATAGTTCAAATTATTTGGATTGTGATCATCCATGGGCTTTCGGTATGGCATGTCAAACAGGAAATAAAATCGGTAGATACCAAGGAATTAATTCCGATGGAAGCGAAAATTTAGATGTTGTATTCATCACTTTTTTTAGAGATGGAGGATTAGGTGTTATAGGCAATAAAATATCTACAGGTGAAACTTGTTTTTTTTCCATTTTAGATGGAGTTGAAAATAATAATCTTCCAATACCGGGAGAATCAGGATATAATGAAAAGTGGATGACCCCCTCAGCTGTGGCAGCAGATAAATGTGTTGATTGTCATATGTCCAGCCCCTTTCTACACACACCAGCTGTTGATCAACTCCAACACCCTCAAATTCCAAATGAACTACTTGTACCATTAACAAGTAATCAACCATATAGTGTTGTTGGACAAGAATTCGGACAACCAAAAACTGCACTATTTACTAATAATCAATGCACTGCATGTCACAGACCTCAATGTACATCACATTTTCAAAATTATCCTCTAGATGAATTAAAAATGCCTGCACCATTTTTAAATGCTACTAATTTTGATCATAGCAATATTGCAACTATGGATAGACAAGAAATTAGAGAGTGGTGTAAAACTTTAGGGCTTGATTTATTTACAGGGAGTGGAGATTAAAACTTAAGTAGAAAATTAATGAAAAAACAATTTTTAATATCAGCCTTTATATTTTCATTAACAAGCTGCACAAAAGGTTTTATTCCTGAGTATACTAATATTACCCAACCTGTTGATTCAATAATTTCATATAATTCTCATATTAAACCAGTTATTACTCAATATTGTATTAGTTGTCATTCTGGAAGTTCTCCTCAAGGAAATTTAAATCTTATTAATTACAATCAGGTAAGGAGTGCCATTGAGAATAATTCTTTAATACAACGTCTAAATGACCCTATTAATCCAATGCCGCCATCAGGTCTTATGCCAATTCAAACTAGAGCACTTTTTGATGAGTGGATTAAAAATGGATATTTAGAAAATTAATTATGACTAAACTTAAATTTTTAATTACAGTTACTCTTCTAATGTCATTTCAACTTAATGCACAAAAATTCTACACTCGTTCAGGAAATACATCAATTGAAGGTTCAGAAAAATCATTTGAGCCAGTAAGTGCATTTAATGAAACTACTACAGTAATACTAGATTTAAAATCTAATAATCTAGTAGCACAAGTTTTTATTGCAGGTTTTGAATTTAAAAATGCTTTAATGCAAGAACACTTTAATGAGAATTACATGGATACTAATAAATATCCTAAAGCTATTTTTAAAGGTACGATATCAAATTTTTCATTAGATGAAGTAAAAAAAATTGAAGGGAATGGGTTAATTACTGGAACATTAACTGTAAAGGGTATCGATAAAAAAATTGAAGTCTCAATTAATATAAAAGAGGAAAGTAATAGAATTTATTTATCTGGAAATTTTTATGTAAAACCTGAAGATTTCGATATTAAAATTCCTACAATAGTTCAAGATAAAATTGCTAAAGAAATTCAAATAAACATAAATTATGAGCTTGTTGAGAAAAAGTAAAATTATTTTAACCATTAGTCTAATTATAATCTTATCCTTAATAATTAGAAATACTTATAACTATGTTTTCGCTTCTTCAAAAGAAGTTACTGAAATGTCTCCTGAGTTTAAAGGTTATGCATATGAGTTTAATTATAAAGTAACTGATAATATCTCGGAATGGATTGGTAAGGTAGTTCAAATTTCAGGATTTATCACTGAAGTGAATAATGATGGTATTATTCTCAACGAGTCAATTTATTGTCAATTAGATAAAAGAAGTATTAATGAAGAAAAAACTAATGAGAGTGTAATAATTAAAGGAGTGTTTGTTGGTTTTGATGAATTATTAATGGAGATGAAAATAAATCAATGTATTATTTTATGAAAAAATCAATATTAATATCGGTATTAATTGTTTTCCCTTTAATAGGATATGGACAGGAAGATAGTCTTCTCAAAGAATTGGAAAGTTTATCAGAGAATGAACAAATATTCGAACTGCCCGCATTCAAAGCATTACAAATAGGAAATTTACAATCTACAAAAGTAGTGAGCAAAGGAGATTTGTACTTAGTTGTAGCTCATAGATTTGGATATTTAAAAAATGGGATAACTGATTTTTTTGGACTAGACCAAGCAAATACTAAAATTCAATTACTATATGGAATCAAAAAAAACTTGCAATTAGGTGTTAGTAGAGACAGTTACCAAAAAACATATTCTGGAACAGCTAAATACAGACTTTTAAAGCAATCAAATAAACTGCCATTGAATGTTTCACTTTATGGGAGTATTGATGTTAATTCACAATTAAAAAAAAGTGTATATCCTGGATTAAAACAATTAGATAGATTTTCATATACCGCTCAGATTTTAGCAGCAAGACGATTTTCAGAAAAACTATCTTTACAAATAGCACCAATTTTTGTAAGACACAACCTACAGGATTTAAACTATACAAAGGAACAAACTCATAATCAAGTTCTTTTAGGAACAGGCGGGCGTTATAAACTATCTAATAGATTTAGTGTAAATTTTGATTACGTTTATAATTTTACAAGGAATAAAAATTCTTTATATCTAAACCCTCTAACAATTGGGGTTGATATTGAAACAGGAGGACATGTTTTTCAATTATTATTTACTAATTCAAGAGCAAGTAATGATTCTAGTTTTTTAACAGAAACTCTAGGTGATTGGTCTAAAGGTCAAATATCTTTTGGATTTAATATAGTTCGTGTATTTTAATTTAAGCAATAACTAAATCATTTAATATTAAATCATACCCACCTTAAATATTATATACCATTTACCAGACACTTTCCCCAAAAAGAAAACTGATTTTTAAATAGACCCCGGGGACATGTTTTATAGTTAGCAAGTGGATTTTTTTAGGTTTTGTTGCCAATATGTTGCCAGAAGGGTAATAAAAAAACCGTAACAAACTATTAAATAGTCTATTACGATTTCCTTAAGTACTCGAGGCGGGACTTGAACCCGCACGAACATTACTGCTCATTGGATTTTAAGTCCAACGTGTCTACCAATTCCACCACTCGAGCAATTTGAGCGAAAGACGGGATTTGAACCCGCGACCTCC
>Ga0315331_10004042_pt1 | contig 11092 bp, 11 predicted proteins | sample M160m34915metaG_FD_203456 | JGI IMG/M metagenome (GOLD analysis project Ga0315331, IMG submission 203456) | Ammonia-oxidizing marine archaeal communities from Monterey Bay, California, United States - M1 60m 34915 | ecosystem: Environmental > Aquatic > Marine > Intertidal zone | place: USA... | reverse complement strand
TAGTAAAGCGGCTTAGGCCGGGGGCCATCGATCCGGGGAAAATAATTCACATTGATGGATCTATTTTAGGAGATCACGACGGGATTATTAACTTTACAATAGGCCAAAGAAAAGGGCTCGGTATAGGGGGGCGGGTTGCTGCTGAAGCTATAGGGGGATCACCACCCTTGTACGTGTTAGAATTAGATCCTGTTCAAAAAACCGTGATAGTAGGCCCGAAAAGTGCCTTGGCTAGGGATACAGTAATCGTCAATCAGATTAATTGGATAGGCCCAGATATACCGTTGACTGAGACTGTAAACGTTCTAGTAAAGCTAAGGTCGACACAGGAACCTGTGCACGGCACGTTGTTTCGCGGTGACAAGGATGAAGGCCGTATAGTACTGCAACAAAAACAATTTGGTATATCTTCTGGACAAGCGGCCGTATTTTACTCAGCTGAAGATAAAAGCAGAGTTTTAGGGGGTGGGTGGATAGTTGGCACCGAACTCATCCATAAAATGTAATGAAATAAATTAAAATAACTGTATTATCTGCACAGTTAGTTGACAGTTCCTTCGGCGTTGCCTATTACCGTCGGCGCAGGTATTGTGGCGGAGTAGCTCAGGTGGTTAGAGCAGTGGAATCATAATCCACGTGTCGGGGGTTCAAGTCCCTCCTCCGCTACCAACTTTTCCCTTATAAAACAACAAATTACATGATAAAATGATCCGAAAGGGTCTTTTTTCATGTTTTTTACTGTTGCAAAACCGTTGCTCAAAATAGGAGGCTCTAATGCAAGCATTTAAAATTAAATGACTGAACATGAAGAAAAAGCGGGGCCTAATTTTGTTACTCTTGGGCCTGCTGGCACTAATCACGAATTTGTAACCGGTAAGTATCTCGAGTACCGCGGTCTAAAAAATGCCCAAATCAAACTTATCGATGATTTTTTAGTCGGGCTATCGATGATAAACAGTGGCAATGCAGATTATATGATCCAGGTTGCTGTCCACCCTGCATGTGCAAATGTAGTGGCCACAGCGCATTTTGAGTATGGTATACATGTGATTGATACCTTCATTTCCCCAAGTAAGGAACTTGGCATAGTCACTCGTAGGGGGATCAAAACTCCTAAAACGCTAGCTCTTCAACCAGCAACAATAAAATATACTAATGTGGAAAAATGGGAAAAGTTGGTTTACGTCAATTCGATCATGCATATCCCAGAAGGCCTTTTAAACGGCAAGTATGATAGTGGTCTAACTACTCTCGAGGCTGCAGAAAAACACAAAGACCAACTTCGGGTTGATCTTCAAGTCGGCACTGTGGATGATCCTTGGTTGGTGTATGGAAAATGCCGCGTTTCTAGCGGTAATCTTGTCGCTTCTTCTTCAGGAACGGTGCCCCAAAATCTATCTTCTTTTTGAAGTCGAGTAATCCAAATGGAGATCATACTAGTTGAGTTGGGATATTTTCTATTTATTTTTGTGTGCACCTTTAATGTAGAAAACTATTTATTAAACTCGGGTTTCACTATTAATTCGTATGATGTGTCATGCTTGAGTAACGTTTAGAAAAAATTGGTTTTATGATTTAGAACTGTTGTCGCTTCGGGAGAGCAAAATGGTTGAGATTACGAGAGAAAACTTAACCCAATTTAATAATGAAGGCTTTTTTGTCGCTAAAGGCTTACTAGATCCGGAAATTGATCTTGGTCCTATCAAAGCCGAGTATAAAGAAGTTTTAGACAATGCCGTATCAGATCTTCAAGCCCGCGGTATTATCAAAAATGATTATATGGAATTACCGTTTGAAAAACGAATATGTCGAGTTATTGAGGAAAGCGATGGTGAATTAAATAAATATTTAGATATAACGCTTCCTCAAAAAGATATTAATAGCCAGACACCTATGCACTGTGGGCCGGCTGTATTTAACCTAATACGAAATTCTAAAATATTAGATACCGTAGAGCAGTTTATTGGTTCGGAAATTTATTCTAATCCGACGCAACATGTGCGCATCAAGCCACCGGCCCATTACCTAGCAGGCACAACGCGAGTATTGAGCGAAATAGACACGACCGTATGGCATCAAGATGCAGGAACTGGAACCTCTGATGCAGATCACACTAACACATTGACGGTTTGGATTTCGGTGACAGGGGCTTCCATAGAAAATGGCTGTTTAATGGTGGCACCGAAAAGCCATCGGAAGGGATTAGCCTTACATTGCCATGATAAAAGAGCTAATTATAGCCGGCAATCAATACCAGAGAGATTGATTGGAGAAGACAGAGAGCCTATTGAGACTAACCCGGGGGATGTAATTTTCCTTTCCAAATACACTATGCATTCGTCCTTGCCGAATTTGAGTGAAAATATTCGTTGGAGTTTAGATCTACGCTATAATCCAATAGGTCAACCTACTGGACGAGCCTGGTTTCCAGGTTTTATTGCTAGAAGCAAGAGTAAGCCAGAATCTGAGATGAATGACCCGAGTATATGGAAACTGTCATGGGGGAGAGCGCGGGAAAAGCTTACACGAACTCCGCCGAGTTCTTTTCAGCGTTGGTCTGAAGATGATCCCAATTGCGCTTAAAGTGATAGCGTGTAGCGCTAACACTGATAAAAATACATGATGAATGTATCGGCAGTAATACCAACATTTAATCGAGGGCACTGTCTTCTTCGAGCTATTAATTCCATATTAGCTCAGACTACTCCTGTCGATGAAATAATTGTTGTTGATGATGGATCCGATGATAAAACATATGATCTTCTTGTGAAAAGCGAATTGCTGGATATGCGAGGGCAAATGCCTAATATTCGGTATCTTTATCAGGAAAATAAAGGAGTTAGCGCAGCAAGAAATTTAGGAATAAAAGAGGCTGAACATGAATATATAGCATTACTAGATTCTGACGATGCTTGGACTGAAACTAAGATAGAAAGACAAGCGTTAAAACTAGTGGAAAAAAATTTTTCCTGCCGAATAATTCACACAGAAGAGATCTGGCTCAAGGACGGGCAAAGGATCAATCCAAAGAAAAAACATAAAAAAGGCGGTGGTTTTATTTTTGAGAAATGTCTCCCTTTATGCTGCATTTCACCAAGTTCTGTATTATTACATCGGACTTTATTCAACGAATATGGCTTTTTTGATGAAAAACTTCCTGCTTGTGAAGACTATGATATGTGGCTGAGATTATGTGCTTTTGAAGAGGTGTTATTTGTGGAGGAGGCCTTAACCATTAAATATGGTGGACATGCAGACCAATTATCTAGGGCATTTTGGGGAATGGATAGGTTTAGAGTTCAAGCTTTAGAAAAACTGATTAATTCGGGCAAGCTGTCTAAAACACAACGTTCACAAGCATTAGAGATGCTAGTAAAAAAAATAGAAATTCTTTTGCTTGGTGCTAAAAAAAGAGAAAAAAAAGAGATGATACAGAATCTAGATATGAAGTTAAACTATTGGTTAGAAATGACTTGAGTTAATGGTCAGCGATAGATCAAAAGTGGATGTCTCAAACGTCGAGCCAACGGTATGTTGGGTGGTTGCGTTAAAATCTGAAGCCAAACCAATAATTTCTTACTTCGAACTCGATCATCAATCTGGAAATAATATTTTCCCAATTTATAGAAATGATAAATTAGGTCACTCATTAATAATATCAGGTGTGGGCCAGATTAACGCAGCGGCAGCAACCACTTATTTGGCTAGTGAAAGTGACGCTCCTCCCTGGGCTGCGTGGATAAACTTAGGAATAGCAGGGTCAATGGATGGAGAGATTGGAAAACTTTATCAGGGAATAAAGGTTATTAATCCGACTAAGGAGAAAGTCTTTTTCCCGGGTTATCGGTTTTCTAAAATAGTTTCTTTAGCCGAAATACAAACTTTAGACTATCCTGCTCCGGTCAAAAAAAATGGGGTTTTGCATGACATGGAGGCAAGCGGCTTCATCGATTTCGCGACCAGGTTTTCTTGTAACGAATTGGTATTTTCTTTCAAGGTCGTCTCGGACAATTCCGAGCAAGATATGAAATTAATAGATAAAAGGATGGTGAATTCTTTGATAGGGAATAGGTTGCAACAGCTGGACGCTTTACTAGATAAGATCATTACATTGAGCAAGCTCGAAAAGCAAAGACTGCAGATTCCAGATGAAGTTGAGGAAGTTTTTAAACAGTTTCATTTTTCTGTGACTAGGAGAAATCAATTAATACAGAAATTGAGAAAATGGAAAATTCAATTTCCTAACCGATCCATCAGTCACTTAGTAAAAGAGGCTAAAACTGCAGCAGACGTCATTCGGAATATAGATGACGCTTTAACTGATTTGAAATTTGATTGGACTTGAAGAATTGATTGATACAATTTTTATAGAAAGGGGGGTTGTAAATCACTCGAGAACACAATCAATAAAATCTAAATTCAAGAACCCAACTATAATTGAAGTTGATCGGTATCAGGAGATTTTCAACAAAAGATCACAAAATTTCAGAATTCAAAAACAAAATCCTGCTCTAATTTTGGCCAAAAAACATGATAATTTTGTACTTCCTGCGCCGTCAGGATTTGGTCTGGCATCTACACGAAACTTTTACTTCTCACACATGTATAATTGTATTTATGACTGCCGGTATTGTTTTTTACAGGGCATGTATTCTTCCGCTAACTACGTAATTTTTGTAAATTTTGAAGACTTTTTTGACGAGATTGAGCAAAGTATTCAGGCAAATGGTGCAAAGGATCTCACTTTCTTCTCAGGTTACGATTGCGATTCTTTAGCGTTCGAGAACATAACAGGATTTGCAGAAAGTATTTTACCGTTATTTAAAAGCTATCCGAAAGTAGACTTGGAATTTAGGACTAAAAGCGTTCAGCTGGAACCTTTAAAATCAGGACTTCCTATTGCCAATTGTATTGTTGCTTTTAGTCTGATGCCAGAAGAATTGGCAAAAAGATTGGATAAAAAAGCGCCCAGTATCAAAAGAAGGATAAACGCTATAGAGAAACTAGCTGCGAGAGGATGGCCAATTGGATTGCGGTTTGACCCCTTAATTTACTCCAAAGATTGGAAACAATTGTATAAGGGACTGTTGATGGAAATAATGCATAGAGTGCCGAGAGAAGCTATTCACTCTATTTCCCATGGGCCACTTAGATATCCCAAAAAAATGTATCAAGATATTACAAAACTTTATCCGGAAGAGTTGCTTTTTTCGCTCCCAATGTCTGAGAATAACAGTTACGTAGATTATGGAGTTGATGTTGAGAACGAAATGGCTGAATTTTTAATTAAAAATCTGAAGAATTATGTGGAAGAGGAAAAAATTTTTCAATGTGTTGTCCAGGCGTGAGGTAGAAACCAATTGGATTGCCAACAAAAAACTGCTGTTGTGACGGGTAGTTCCAGTGGAATAGGGCGTGCTATTTCTCAGGACTTATTGTCGCATGGGTATAAAGTCATTGGCCTTGCTCGAGATCACAAGAAATTTGATCCTGCGAATAAGCATTACTTCCCATACGAGATAGATTTGACTGATTTTGATCGAACGGTCTCCCTGTTAAAAAGGATTTTGGCAGACCATGAAGAAGTAAATGTTTTGGTGAGTAACGCTGGGTTTGGAAAGTTTCAATCCTTAGAGAATTTTTCAGTAACGCAAATTCAAAGTTTTTTGAATCTAAATCTACTGTCACATATTTTAGTGTGCCAAATTTTAGTTAGATATTTCAAAAAGCAGATGGGTGGCGATATCATAATAATGGGATCGGAGTCTGCTGTTTTGGGTAAAAAGAAATCCACACTATATTCTGCAGCCAAATTCGGGTTACGCGGTTTTTCCCAAGCACTGAGAGATGAAGTGGGCTCCAGTGACATCAGGGTGTGTCTAATTAACCCAGGGATGGTTCGATCTCCATTCTTTGGTGATTTGAACTTTTACCCAGGAGAAAATTTTGAAAACGCTATTGAAACATCTGATGTTGCGGCAGTGGTCACAGATATCCTTGCGATGAGAAGGGGTACAATTATTGATGAAGTTAATTTGTCTCCCGCAAAAAAAGTGATCGTCTTCAACAAGTAAAGACAATGAAACGAAACTCTAGTTGCGCGCAGACTCTGAGAGTCTATAGACTATATCTCGATTGGAGCGTTGAAAATTAAGCAGGATGTTCTCGCATAAACACAATTTCTTCAGCACTTGATTCTGCTGGAATGTAATTGTATTCAGCGCTGTTGAACTTGAACAAATCGTCGAGACTTTCTACACGATTTTGAATAATAAACCGTGCCATCATTCCACGTGCTTTTTTAGCATAAAAACTAATAATTTTACTTTTCCCAGACTTGTTTTCTTTAAAAACAGGAGTGATAACTCTCAACTTTAATGCTGATGTATTTACTGCTCCAAAATATTCTTGTGAAGCACAGTTTATTAAAATATCTGTACCCGCTTTCTTGGCGTCGTTGTTTAGCTCGGCTGCCAATTTTGTTCCCCAATAATCATACAAAGAAGAGCCTTGTCTATTCTTTAGTTTGCTGCCCATTTCTAATCGATACGGCTCTATCGCATCCAAAGGCCTTAAAATACCATAAAGCCCGGAGAGAATTTTGAGGTGATTTTGAGCCCAAAGTAAATCATCAGATGTCAGCGATGCTGCATCAAGTCCTTGATAAGTATCACCAGCAAAAGCAAAAGCAGCGGATTTTTTATCTTGTGTTCCGAAGGTCTCAAATCGTTCTGCATTTAATTCGGCTAGATTTTGGCTGATCCCCATGAGATTTTTTAACTCATTGACACTTAAATTCTTGGCTATTGAGACAAGTTCTCTGGCCGAATCAGAAAATACTGGTTCCGTTGTCGTCAGATTATCTAGAGGCTGCATATTCAATTTTTTTGCAGGCGATACAACAACTAACATAGATACCTCCGAAGTTACTTATAGTAAATTTACACCGGCCCACAAAATAGATCCAGAAGTTGATGAATTAACATCAATATGAGTAATGTACCTCCAAGTTAATGAAATAAATTTGGAGGGCAAGCAAAGTTCACTAGTTTTATTTAAATATTTTAAATTAAATAACACAAATAAATTCTACTGTGACATCTTGGTTAAGACCTATTATGTCGAATTTCGCCGTTTGAATGAATAGTGACCCAGTCACCAGTCTTGAAGTCTGGGTTTTTAAGCGTTGAGATTGGAACATTGCCCCATCCCATCTGCTTAGCTGCTATAGTTCCGATTGGTATGATAGCATCATGGCTTCCTAGTATCATCGCCTTAGGTGCCAGGCCAGAATATATTAATTCTAGTATTATCGCAGAAGAAGAGCTGGACCCAATTAGGTTGGGTATGACTAATATTTTATTAGCAGTTACTTTGCCATTTTGTGGGTGTCCCGCCTGTACTACCCTAGAGGTTTCGGCACTTACCCCACCCCAAAAACTTATGGGGGCATCAAAATACAGAATCTCGCCAGTCGCATTCCCGCCAATGATTACTGTTGACTTGGTTTTTAGCTCCACACTGAATTATCCCAAATCAGTTGACCGGACTGCGCACTCTTAACACAATCAATTAAAGAACCAAAAACTGGTGCGTATCCAGTATTACCCTCCGCGTAATGTGCAAACTTCGCCGAATTGGTCATCATTATCCCCGTTTGCTCTGGCAAAATTGGCGTAACAACCACACAAGTATCAACCACAAAGGTCACACCCAAATTTTTGAGGTCTTCATCAGCGCCATCATGTTCGAGGTCGGCCATAGTATGACGCCCTGTGCAGATAAAGACCGGTACTTTAAAACGCTTTTTATCTGCCAATGCTAATAAAGCACGACATTCGTTATTTGAAAAATGAGGGCTGCCAAGTGCAACACAATCTATCTCGTGTGCTTTCGGAGTGCTTAAACTATTGCGAGCATCGATAACCATTTCTTTAGTTATAGATATAATTTCCTGAGGTTTTTGACCAGATAACGCTGTAAGTGTATCGGGAGCTTCGGGAGTTAACCCACTTAAATGAACCAGCCCGACGGAGCCGGTGCTAGCCGCGCCAGCACATAATGCTTTCATTTGGTCCTCGGTAGCATTGTTAGGCAATCCGTGAACGACGGAAACGGTCTCGCCAGTTAATTTGCCTACCATGGATCCTAATACAGGAAAAAATGCGTCTTCCTGTAGAAGTTTATTTGATAAATTGGATACATCCAACATCAATTTAGCCGTTCTATTCTCAGAACGATGCAACCCATAATATGGAGCTCGGGCAGAAATTGCACAGGCGACATCTAGAAAATCACCATATCTATTGGTTCTCGCTCCTAAAATACTATTTGTAAAAGCGACCGCATTGGATTCCCCCCATGCCACTTGTTGGCCGAAACTTGGGCGAGCTCCTGCTTGATATGGTGCACAGGTCCATGTGGGCACACAGCCCATTTCTTGATGTACTTTCATCAGGCGATAGGCCATGTCACGTTTTTCTTTAGATAGTTTGGTCTGGCTAAGTTTACTGAGATTAAGGGCGCCGACATTAGTTGTAGTTGGAATTTTAACCTGCGTTCCGTTTTCTGCTAGTTTTTCGCAATAAAGAACACCGGAGTCACCATGGTAAAGACAGCCATCTACATGGCTCGATTCAACCGGTATTAGACTATCTGCACCAAGTACCTCGGCTGACTTCACCACCAATTCCATCGCCATCTGGTCACCAGTCGTCCCGCTAAAGCCGGACAGGACGTTTTTTTCATGGTCGCTTAGTTTTACCATCAAAATTCCCAAGCTTTTAAAAACATGAGTTGATTTCTTAAACTTTTATAGAACTGGTTGAAAATTAGCTCCATCATAAAAAAATAAATGGCCTTCTCCTATGTCATTCCAGAGCCCGTGCAGTGATAAAGTCTCAGACTCAACGGCTGCTGCAATAAAAGGAAAAGTCATAAGGTTTTCAAGAGAAACTACAACGCCCTCTTTCTCCAGGGCCGCGATTTGATTCTGGCTGTCTTCTATGTGTTGAACACGCTCATATCCTGGGCGTAGGATATCCATCCATCTTCCAACAAAACTGGACTTTTCCTCGAGTTCCGGGGCATTCCCGGAGCACATTTGATGGCACGCACTGACACCGCCGCAGTTTGAATGCCCTAATACGATAATATGTGACACTTTTAGCGAGGTGACTGCGTATTCAACAGCCGCTGAGGTTCCATGATGGTCGCCGTCTGGATTATACGGCGGCACTAGGTTAGCAATGTTTCTGTGAATAAAGAATTCTCCCGTGTCAGATCCAAAAATTGCAGTAACATGAACACGACTATCACAACAGGAAATGACCATTGCTCGAGGGTGTTGTCCATCTTCGGCCAGATGTTTATACCAAACCTTATTTTCAACATATTTTGTGGCTTTCCAACCTTTGTAACGCTGTATCAAATAGGCTGGTAGAGGGGATCCGTTCGACATTTTCTCTCCATCGTTAAGCAATATAATTAATATTTTCAGGAAATAAAATCCACACTACTTTTTTAAAAAATCTATATTTTATCAAACTCTTTCTACTCTCTGTAGTAACAACAATAGTAGATTGAGGGTAAAGAATATTAAATACTCTTGTATTTTGCATCGAAGAGTTATCGAAACTATTTTCTTTTGGGGGCTTTAATGCGCAGCAACAAAACAATTCATGTTATATCTTGTCATGCAGAGGGGGAGGTTGGTGATGTCATTGTTGGCGGTGTTGCCCCCCCACCGGGTGCAACACTGTGGGAGCAGAGAACCTGGATTGAGAAGGATCAATCCCTTCGTAATTTCATGCTGAATGAACCGAGGGGGGGCGTTTTTCGCCATGTAAATTTGCTTGTTCCTCCAAAAAATCCTGCTGCTCAAATGGGGTGGATTATTATGGAACCGGAAGCGACACCTCCTATGTCAGGGTCAAATTCTATCTGCGTTGCAACAGTTCTCCTAGATAGCGGCATTGTTACAATGACAGAGCCGATTACGGAAATGGTTTTGGAGGCTCCAGGAGGGTTAGTAAAGATAGTTGCTGAGTGCAAGGAAGGTAAAGCAGAACGAATTAGGGTTCAAAATGTGCCTGCCTTTGTTGGCAATTTAGGGGTTGATCTTCATATCCCTGAGCTTGGGATACTTAAGGTAGATACAGCCTATGGGGGCGATACTTTCGTTGTCATAAACACCGATCAGATCGATTGTAATTTAATTGAGAGTGAAGCACGAAACTTAGCTGAACTCGGTGTTAAAATTACAAATGCTGCTAACGACCAACTAAGATTTGATCATCCTGAAAATAAGGATTGGAATAAGTTCTCTTTTTGTCTGTTTGCTGGGCCCGTCATGCAAAAGAATGAAGAGTTATGGGCTAAATCAGTTGTTGCAATTCAACCAGGCAAGATTGACCGCTCTCCGACCGGAACTGCTCTATGTGCGCGAATGGCTATCCTCCGGCAATCTGGAGTTATGAGGGTTGGCGATGTGTTGACTGTATCCTCGATAATAAACTCGGAATTCAGCGGATCTATCTTGGAGGACACATCTGTCGGATCTAATTTAGCCATCGTTCCTGAAGTAAGCGGTCGGGGATGGATAACTGGCACGCATCAATATCTGCTAGACCCATCTGACCCCTGGCCTGAAGGTTACAGACTAACAGACACGTGGCCTAATTATAAATGACACTAAGTAATAGCAGATTTAAGGCTCGAAAATGCTCCAAGCGCTCGCTCGCGAGAAACCTTCAGGTCTACAATTGGTTTGGGATAAGTTTCTCCGAGTTTTACTTTACATTTATCCAGTAATTCTGTTGACGCTTCCCAAGGAGTGAATAAAAAAGAATTGGGCAAATTTTCTAATTCGGGGATAAAACGTCGAACAAAAACTCCGTCTGGATCAAATTTTTTCCCCTGTGTAATCGGATTGAATATACGAAAATATGGGGCTGCATCCGCGCCGCAACCCGCTATCCATTGCCAGCCGGCACTATTGTTAGCCAGGTCTGCATCAAAAAGACAATCCCAGAACCAAGACTCACCATGATGCCAGTGCAGAAGAAGATTTTTAACTAGAAATGAGCCCACG
>Ga0315331_10004040_pt1 | contig 11096 bp, 9 predicted proteins | sample M160m34915metaG_FD_203456 | JGI IMG/M metagenome (GOLD analysis project Ga0315331, IMG submission 203456) | Ammonia-oxidizing marine archaeal communities from Monterey Bay, California, United States - M1 60m 34915 | ecosystem: Environmental > Aquatic > Marine > Intertidal zone | place: USA... | reverse complement strand
CCACCCATAATACAATTCTTACCAATAGTTACACTTCCAGCAATACCCACGCAGCCACATATAACTGTATGATCTCCTATTTTGCAGTTATGTCCGATTTGAACCTGGTTATCAATTTTTACTCCATCTCCTATAATGGTATCTTCTATCGCACCTCGGTCAATTGTAGAAGAAGCGCCCACTTCAACTTCATTCCCTATTTGGACACCGCCTAGCTGCTGAATTTTAATTGATTTTTCGCCATCAAATGCAAACCCAAATCCGTCAGATCCAATTACTGTTCCTGAATGCAAAATCACGTTGTCGCCAAATTTCATATTACTATAAACCGTAACATTTGCATGGAAATGGCAGTTTTGGCCTACAATCGACCCGTGCCCAATAAAAGAATTCGCGCCGATAATTGTATTAGCTCCTATACAAACATTTTCCTCAATCACAACATTTGGTCCAATAGAAACAGACTTCGGAATATTCGCTGATCCGTTTATACTAGCACTCGAGTGAATAGTACTATTCAGGCGTAGAGGTGGTTTAAATAGCTCTGTAGCTCGTGCAAAACTAACGTAGGGAGAAGTCGAGACCAGCGCATTAGTCTCACAAGAATCTAGATGCCTCTTTTCAATAATTACCACTGAGGCCTGAGTTTGAGATAGTTGGTTAGCGTAGCGACGATTACTCAAGAAACTTAACTGTCCAGGTTTGGCGCCCCCAAGAGAACCAACTCCGTTAATTTCACAATCTCCATCTCCGACAAAATCCAACCCCAGAAACGAAGCGATTTCACGTATTTGATAAATTTTATTCTGTGCCACCTGACACTATCCAAAAATAACTCTGCCTATTGATCCCCAGAAGAGCTTGCATTTTGAGAATTTTGATTCAATTTGGCTGTAACGCGCGCCGTTATATCCAATACCGGCGCAAAGTATGGCGCTGAATCAACATTTAAAATTAAATCAAACCCCCCTTCTGCAACAACATCAGTTACTGCTTGAGCCAATTCCTCTTGCATACTTTGAAGAAATTCTTGATTTTTTTCTTGTAGTGCAGTTTGCACTCTTTCCTGAATCAATTGCAGCTGCACTTGCAGGTCTTGTGCGTTTGAATTCATTCTCCGCACCTCATCTTCCGACATCACGGCCTCGTTCTGCTGATATTCCTCTTGCAACGTTTGCAACTCTTCTGTGAGTTCATTCGCCCTTTGCTCATCTTGAGCAAATTCTTGCTCAAGCTCCTCTTGCACAACTTGAGCGGCGTCCGAGTTAAAAAGCGCTTGCAAAGCGTTCAAAATTCCTATTTTAGTATCTTGTGCAGATAATCCTTGTGACACAGACAAAAAAACCAGCACAACTGTTAAATTCTTAAAAATCTTCACGACTAATCTCCAATTCAGGCGAAAATCATCGCCTAGTTTCCAGCAACTTAATAATAACCTTTAGAAAACCCACAATAAATAAGGGTCGTTTTTGCATTAAAACCCAGTCCCAACTGTAAAATCGAATGTCTTTGTATCATCCCCTTCCTTATCGCCAAATGGTGCTGCCACGTAGAATGTCAGCGGTCCGAAAGGCGACAAATAGGTAACACTCAAGCCCGCCGCATACCTTAGTTCACCGGTGTCAAAATCCGAGCAATTTTTCAATAATGACTGCCTTCGCGTACAACTTGAGGAAAAAACATTTCCAGCATCAACGAAAAAAGCCGACCTAACCCTATTTGGATCTGGCACAAAAGGCAGAGGAAATAAGAGCTCAAGAGACGCCACTGCCAATATATTACCACCAAAACTGTCATAATCATCATCTAGATAGAAGTTTTGTACCGCAAGCTGAATTTGCTCATTTCCGGTACTGTCCAATATAGGAGCACCAAAGGAGTCAACAAGAGTCTGCGTTTGGTAGCCGTAATCGTTATTTATTTTCGCGGTCCCGTCCCTGTTTCTTAAAATATTACCAGTTTCATCACGCGCAAGAGTAATTCCAGACTCGGTGAGATAGCGGGCCCCCGCCGTACTGGCTGGTCCTAAGCTATTTTCCTCATAACCACGCAACTGACCACCGCCTCGAATCAGCCCCCCTGCAAAAAAATTGTTAAAGAAAGGAAGCTCATCAGATTCACCATAGCCTATGCCATATCCTAAGTTAGCACGAAGTCCAATCACCCATTGTCTGCTTTGAGTTATTGGCCAGTAAATTTGATTAGTGTAATTTAAACGAGCATATTGTAAATCACTACCTGGTATCGTGACTTCTAAGTTTATCTGGTGTAAAGCTCCATCATTCGCCAACTGACCTCTATTGAGAGTATTACGAAACCAATTTCCCGTTATAGTAAAATTATTAAATTCATCTCCAAACCTGTCAACAAAACCCAGGTCAGGAGACTTTTGTAATTGAAGATCATTTAAGGCACCAACATCGCCGACAACCGCATCTCTAATGGGGCCGTCGAACGGATTCGAATTTAACCTTTCAATTACATAACTTGAAACTCCATCTATAAGCACAGGGCTACTCTCAATTTCTTGAACCGAACCGTATCCGGAGCTTAGTTCAGTATGCGTAACACCTAGATCAAATCCGAGCACTTGAATTTCACTTAGAGGGTAACTAAAGCTTAAAGATCCACCCCACGAAGTCGTATTAAAACTTGAAACATTGAAGGGTGAATCAATTTCTTGGGCAAATAAATTAAACCCTCGGCTAACTCCATCTGGCGTAAAGTATGGGTCAAGATATTGTAAGTTTAAACCCTTCATAAACCGGCTTTTATTTACACCGATACCAATTGTTCTTCCGGTACCAAGAAAATTAGCCGCCTGCAAATTAGAACTAATAAAAAAGTTACCGCCACCGCCGGTGCCAACGGAGAAACTGATATTGCCAAAATTTTGCTCTAAAACATCATAATTAACATCAATCTGGTCATCAGCTCCTGGTAATTCTTCAGTTTCTACCTCTACTGATTCAAAATACCCGAGTCGCTCCAAGCGCACTTTTGACTGTTCGATAGCAAGGCTAGAGGCAGGCGCACTCTCTAGTTGGCGCATTTCCCTTCGCATCACTTCGTCTGCGGTAGAAACGTTACCTCTAAAGTTAATACGGTTTACATAAGTCCGATTGCCAGGCTCTATAAAGAAAGTGACCTCTACAGTTTCGTCATCTTCACTTGCTTCTGGAACCCCGGTCGCCTCTGCAAACGCGTAACCAAGGTTTCCTAGAAATTGAACCATGATCTCTTCAGTGCCCGTCACCAGAGCCTGAGAATATATCTGCCCTGGTTGAACAAAAATGGCCGCCCGCAAGAGGTTTTCTGCATTAACTAGGTCTCCCGCCAAATCTACATTCGAAATGGTGAATTGATCTCCTTCGTTTATATTTAGCGTGATGTAGACGTCTTCTCGATTTGGGGTGATCGAAATTGGCGTAGAATCTATGCTGAATTCAACAAAACCATTGTCTAAGTAGAATGATTCGAGCCTTTCGAGGTCTCCAGAAAACTGTTCTCGCGAATATCTGTCTTTCCTGCTTAGAAACATGTACCAAGGCTTGGTGCCAAGCTCAAATAAATCGAGCAACTCTTCTTCTTCGAAAGCTTCATTCCCAACGATGTTTATATTCTGTATACGAGACTCTTCTCCTTCATTTATATCTAGGCTAATAGCTACTCTATTTCTCGGAAGATCTTCCACCTCTATATCCACTGAGGCTCCATAACGGCCCCGTGAGGAGTAGACCTCTTGTATTCCCTGTCTTATTGCCTCTAAAGCAGCTCTAGTGAAAATTTGACCTTCAGCAATACTTGCCTCAGCCATATTGTCGATAATGTCTTCCGTCTCCAAAACACTATTGCCGTCAATCGTTATTTCGGCGACAGAGGGCCGCTCCAACACGGTTACTACTAAGATATCTCCTTCGCGCGAAACCTCTATTTCATCGAAGTATTCAGACTGTGCGAGTTCTCGAATAATTTGGGAAGGGGTTTGCGCAGTAACTTCATCACCTATACCGACCGGCAGCAAGTTATAAATAATTCCAGGTGAGATTCGCTGGTAGCCATCAACAATGATGTCCGCAATAATGAAGTCTTGCGCATTTAGGGTATTTGGAACTCCAAACACCATAAGCAAGCAAAGGAACAGTTTTTTCATTTATAATGCTTACTCAAATTTATTATTTGTTACTTAGCGGCTGATTAATCTAATTAATTATAAAAGTCGATTTAGGTCGTTATATATCGCAAGCATTGTTATACCCGAAATCATCAATAGTCCCAACTGAAGACCCCACGATTGAATTCTCTCAGGAACGGGCCTTCTAGTTACTCCTTCTATAAGGCAATAAAGAAGCTGCCCTCCATCTAAAATAGGGATCGGCAACAAATTCAAAACTCCGAGCGAAATGCTTAATAGCGCAAGAAAGCCTAGATATACTTCCAAGCCATATACAGCTGTTTCTCCAGCCACCTGAGCAATTGTTATGGGGCCATTAATGTTTTTAACTGATATTAGTCCAACAACCATTTTCTTGACTGAATCTAGGACGAAGATTGACTTCGTCCATGTTTCTTCCAACGCCGGCCAAACTGCGCCAAGAACACCAAATCGTAATTCTCTTTGCCTCTCAGGAGGCAATATCTCTGTTAAGCTGGTCTCGAGAGCGAAAGCACCAATGCTGCCATGCCTTGCCCCACTCTCTGAGAAGCGCGACTCCGGAACCAGCGTTAAACTAGTTTTTTGTCCTGCTCTTTCGACAACAACATTCAGTGCTAGTTCCGGATTTGCCCTAATTTCGTCAACCCAGTGCCCCCATCCTCTTATCTCACGACCTTGAACTGTCAAAACCTCATCTCCAGCCAAAAGACCAGCCTGCTCAGCCCGCTCTCCGGGCAGAACTCCACCTATTACTGCAGGAATCTCAATTTGAATGATACCCAAGTTTGACACCGGACTTGGCTCTGTTTCTTGAGCCATCCAAGAATTTATTGGAATAGAAACATCTCTAATCCCATCCGAAGTCGATGGATCAATAGTTAAAAGTAGCGAACCCGTTTCTCCGAGCCGAGATAGCATTTGCAGGGTAACTTGCTGCCATACTATCGTTTGTTCGCCATCAACAGCCAAAATCTCATCGCCCTCCTTCAAGCCAGCGAGGGCAGCCGGCGAGTCCTCAATCAAGCCGCTAATAACTGGGGAAATACCATTTATTCCATAAAAAACATTTATGATCCAAAATACAAAAGCTGCTAGTAGGAAATTTGCGATGGGCCCAGCTGCGGCTATTGCAGCCCTCTGCCATGTCGGCTTTGAATTCCAAGATTGGGACTGAATCGAACTATTGACACTTTCCTCTCCTGTTACTTTCAAGTCATCCTGTCCGAGCATTTTTACATAACCCCCGAGCGGTATTGCAGCGATTGTATACTCAACACCATCTCTCCCGATCCAGGTTTTTATAGGACGCCCAAAACCTATGGAAAACCGCAAAACCTTTACCCCACAGCGACGAGCCACCCAAAAATGGCCGTATTCATGGATAGTTACGAGTATTCCAAGTGTTAAAAACAGTGCAAAAACATTAATCACGTTTTGAAGCATGGTCATCCTCAGGGTTCTCTAGTCAAAACTAACCCTAGCCTTCATTTATAATCCTTTCAAAATCAATTCTTTAGCAAGCGCTCTCGCACTATTATCTGCGCGTCGGATGATAGCGAGACTTGACGCTGTTTCACAAGAGATTTTAGCCATCACTGACTCTATGATCTCTGGAATAGACATAAATTTAATTTTATTAGCTAGAAACGCCTCTACAGCAACCTCATTTGCCGCGTTAAGCAAAACTGGAGCTGTACCACCTAAATTTAATGCCTGTAACCCCAAACCCAAACAAGGAAACCGCTCATCGTCGACAGCGCGAAAGTTTAATGTTTTCGCTTCTATCAAGTCCAATGACTTTCTCTCAAGAATTAACCTCTCTGGATAACCTAGCCCATACGCGATAGGTATCCTCATATCCGGGTTCGCCATCTGTGCTAGGACAGAGCCATCCTGAAAATATACTAGTGAGTGGATAATGCTTTGAGGATGAACAACTACATCGATTTTATCTGCCTCCAACCCAAATAGATAATGAGCCTCAATAACTTCTAGCCCCTTATTCATCATGGTGGCCGAGTCAACCGAGATTTTTTTACCCATTTTCCATTTAGGATGTGCACAGGCTTGATCTGGAGTAATTTCTTTAAAGTTAAAAATAGGGAGGTCCAAGAATGGCCCCCCTGACGCAGTTAATAGTATTTTCTCTACGTATTTAAATTGGTGATCTTTTACTCCAAGCCCTGTATCGGGCAGACATTGAAAAATAGCGTTATGCTCACTATCAATTGGAATAATTATTGAACCTGATTTTTTTGCTATTTGCATAAAAAGAGACCCCATCATCACCAAGGCTTCTTTATTTGCTAGTAATATCTTCTTTCCGCTTTCAACCGCTGCTAGTGATGAGCTTAAGCCTGCTGAGCCAACGATACCTGCCATTACGACATCTACAGCCGAATCCCTAGCTATCTCGTCTAATGCATTTTTCCCAATTCGTAGTTCTGTATCACAATCACTATTAGACAGTTTTTCTAAAAATTTATCCGCTAGCGATTCATCTGCTAAAACTGCTATTTGAGGGTTAAATTCTAAACATTGCTGTAGTAATAAATCGACGTTCGAATTAGCACTTAGCGCAAACACCTCGAATTTAGTGGAAGTCCTCACTACATCTAAAGTGTGTATACCAATAGAGCCCGTAGAGCCAAGAATTGTAATTTTTTTACTAATCATTCCAACATATTTCTCAAAACATTTCCAAAACGACGAGAGTAAAAATAGGTACAGCGGCGACTAGCCCATCCACTCTATCTAATATCCCCCCGTGGCCAGGAAGCAGAGTTCCACTATCCTTAATATTTTGATTTCTTTTAAACATGCTTTCCAGCAAATCCCCCACAATTGACAAAAAGACAATAATTAAAGCTAGTATAAAAAGCACCACACTTTGCAAGTAACTAATCTTTATAATAACTTCGTTAAAAACCCAGATTAAAGGAAAGTAAACCACCATGGTTGAACCAACGCCTCCCCAGACGCCAGCCCAGGTCTTATTGGGACTGAGCTCTTTAGCGAGTTTAGCCTCGCCAAATGACCGACCAAAAAAATAAGCGCCTATGTCAGCAACAGCGACCAGCACCACAACCATTAGCAAAAACTCTCCACTATTACCAAGATATTTTAACTGAACAAGGCCGCACCAAGCCGGAACAATGGCTATAAAACCACTGAGAGATATCTTTATCGGATCATTCCATAAGGCTAAGTTCGCGGGATAACCTAGCAACACAAAAAAAGACAGAAACCAAAAAAGCGAACCCAGACAGAGAACGAATACCACACGCTCAGTAATAAGGTCTTTAGCGTCAGTCAGGATGCCAAGAAAAGGGTACATAATAGCCAGCATTACAAATATGCCAGCAACAAAGAACAGCTTCTGCCAAGTCACCCTCAGGCCAGCCAAAGTCGACCATTCCCAACTAACGAGCATCATCGTTACCGTCATCATATGCGCAAACATAAGAGTTGAAACTTTAGTAGCAGCTAATACAAAGCAGATAGCGAGTACTACGGCGGTAATTGCGCGTGGCAGCAGCACTTTATATAGTCTTTGGTGTGGACTCATGCCCACCATAGCGTCTTTGTCGAGAAGAAAAATCCTCTAGAGCCAGCTGCAATTGGGCCTCGTCAAAATCGGGCCAAAGAACATCGGTAAAGTAAAATTCTGTATAAGCAAATTGCCAAAGCAAAAAGTTACTAATCCGCCTCTCACCTCCTGTCCGAATACATAAATCTGGATCAGGGTGACCATATAAACTCGTATATTTATGAAAAACATCCGCGCCAATATTGGATGAGCTAACCTTTCCGCTTTTTACTTCTTTTACCAAATAGTTAACTGCATTTACAAGATCCCAGCGCCCACCATAATCTGCTGCGACAATTACCGTCGTACCTGTGTTATCCTTTGTAAGTTCTTCTGCTTCCTTCATATGAGCCTGTATTTTTCTTGGAAATGCCGAACGCTTACCAATGAACAATAATCTAACATTGTTATTATGTAACTGCTTTATTTCCTTTCGCTTCAAAACCGCTAGAAATAAAGCCATTAGGCTTTGAATTTCACTATTTGAGCGCATCCAATTTTCACTACTAAAAGCAAACAATGTCAAATACTGAATTTGGCGTTTCACACATGCATTTACAATTAATTTTGCTGCCTCAGCCCCATGCCTATGCCCTAGGTTATGATTCAAGCCTTTCCCTTTAGCCCAGCGATAATTGCCATCCATTATGACGGCAATATGGCCAGGAATTTTTTCAGAAGGATCAGGTGTCATTTTATCTCAGGAATATAATATTGATCACCTAGAAGCGGCATGCGAGAACATTAATCTTTAAATCATCTAAAAAGAAAGTAGATCGGCCTCTTTAAGCTTATAAGCTGACTCAATGGCATCAATAAAATTATCGGTTAGTTTCTGAACTTTTTCTTCAGCCCTGCGCTGACCATCCTCACTTATTTCTTTTTCTTTTTCTAAATTTTTGAGATCAGAGTTTGCATCGCGGCGAATATTGCGCACCGCTACTCTGGCATTTTCAGCCTCATTTTTTGCCTGCTTCGTATATTCTTTTCGTGTTTCTTCCGTTAAAGGAGGCATCGGAACACGAATAGTATCTCCATTATTAGAGGGATTTAACCCAAGATCAGACTTGAGAATAGCCTTTTCTATGTCGCCAATTATATTTTTTTCCCAAGGAGAAATTAATAGAGTACGTCCCTCCTCTACGTTTATATTACCTAGCTGACTAAGCAGAGTATCTGTCCCATAATAAGACACAATGACACTATCAAGTATACTTGGATGGGCTCTTCCAGTTCTAATTCTCTTGAACGACACTTCCAGAGAACTTATGGACTTCCTCATTCTCTCTTCTGCCTCAGCAATTATCTCATTTTCCATATCCTATTCCTTTTAAACCTTTTATGAACCTAGTCTGGCTTTCAAGAATTTCAGTCAATAAGCGTGCCGTCTTTTTTGCCAACTACATTATCAAGAAGCGCCCCTGGCCTTTGCATATCAAAAACCTTTATGGGAATGTTATGATCTCGACTTAGACAAATAGCAGTAAGGTCCATAACACCAAGCCGTTTTTCTATAACCTCATCATACGATAGATTATCGAATTTGACAGCAGATGAATCTCGGCTTGGGTCAGAAGAGTATACTCCGTCAACTTTTGTAGCTTTTAGAATTAAATCCGCCCCAATCTCGATTCCACGCAAACAGGCTGCAGAGTCAGTAGTAAAGAATGGGTTACCCGTTCCAGCTGAAAATATCACCACATCGCCCGCATTAAGATAGCGCAGAGCCGAACGACGATCGTATTGTTCCACTATCCCTGTCATTTGGATTGCCGACATAGCCCTAGTCGCAATATTACCCCTCTCTAAAGCGTCTCTCATCGCGAGAGCGTTCATTACAGTAGCCAACATCCCCATATGGTCACCGGTAACGCGCTCCATACCTGCTTCATGTAATGAGGCTCCTCTGAACAGGTTACCTCCACCAATCACCATTCCTACCTGAACACCTAAATCCACAACTTCTTTGATCTCTAACGCCATACGATCAAGCATTTTTGGGTCAATACCGAAGTCAGCGGCTCCAGACAAAGCCTCCCCACTTAGCTTGAGAAGTATCCGAGTATATTTGGCCTTGCCTGTCACCATTTGCGCAGATCTGTCATTTATCAAATTAGCTTTAATATTTAATTATCTAGCTGAGCGGCAACCTCAGCCGCAAAATCTTCCTCTTCTTTTTCAATGCCTTCACCAACTTCGTATCGTACAAACTTTACAATATCCGCACCACTTTCCTTTAACAAAGCGGAAATTTTAATCTCAGGGTCCTTTACGAATGGTTGCTCAAGCAGGCTAACCTCAGAAATGAATTTACGTAGGCGGCCACTTATCATCTTCTCAATAATCTCCTCTGGTTTACCGCTCTCCCTCGCTTGAGCAGAGTAAATCTCAGATTCTTTGGCAAGAATCTCTTCTGGCACGTCCTCTGGCCGCACAACCATTGGGTTTACAGCCGCAATATGCATCGCTATATCGCGGGCTAATGCCTCATCTCCGCCCTTAAGAGAAATCAAAACGGCTATCCTGTTGTTACTATGGACATAGCTCTCCACAATACCTTGATCAGCATTATCAAACTGCAATCTGTCAACGCGCCGGACATTAATGTTTTCACCGATTTTTTGGACTAGCTTTTCTCGCAAATCTTCGATACCTGAACTTAGCAAGGCATCTACGTCTGCATCACTATCAGCGAACGCCGCATTCAGGGCATCTTTCGAGAAAGCCAGAAAATTATCATCTCTAGCAACGAAATCAGTTTCACTATTTATCTCTATGATGACCCCATAATTCCCATCTTCGGCCACTTTAGTCATTACGACCCCTTCCGCCGCAACTCGACTGGCCTTCTTAGCCGCCTTAAGGCCGCTAGCTTTACGCAGATCCTCTATCGCTTTATCCATATCACCATCAGCGTCAGCTAGGGCTTTTTTACAATCCATCATTCCCAAACCAGTTCGCTCTCTTAACTCTTTAACCATGCTCGCACTAATCGTTGCCATTTATAATGCCTCTTCCTAGTTGGCGAAAATAAATTGTTTCGCCCGGAAAAAGGGGGCTATGAGCCCCCTTAACTATATTTTAATGAATTTAAAACTTGGCGTTAGACCAAAAAACAGAATTTGACAAGGTTTTCCATTAACTCTTCTTTTCATCGGAGCCACTTGCGGTTGACTCAGTTTCTTTAGCCGGAGCCTTCTTTTTAACCGCGGTCTTTTTCTTAACCGGAGCGGTCTTTTTAACTGCAACTTTCTTCTTGACTGGAGCGGTCTTTTTAACCGCAGCCTTCTTCTTGACTGGAGCCTTTTTCTTAACTGAGGTCTCTTCCTTCACTTGAGTCGAAGATTTATC
>Ga0315331_10004039_pt1 | contig 11097 bp, 8 predicted proteins | sample M160m34915metaG_FD_203456 | JGI IMG/M metagenome (GOLD analysis project Ga0315331, IMG submission 203456) | Ammonia-oxidizing marine archaeal communities from Monterey Bay, California, United States - M1 60m 34915 | ecosystem: Environmental > Aquatic > Marine > Intertidal zone | place: USA... | reverse complement strand
CTCGCAGTTCTTTTTGTCGCTGGAGGACGACCTGCTGCGGATCTTCGAGGCCGATCGCGTCAAGCAGTGGTGGGACCGGGTAGGTGTCGAAGAGGGAGAGGCGATTGAAAATCGCATGCTCACGCGCGTGATCGAGGGGGCGCAGAAGAAGGTCGAAGGGCGCAACTTCGACATTCGGAAGCATCTCCTCGACTACGACAATGTCATGAATAAACAGCGCCATGCTTTCTACGCGCGGCGACTCCAGGCGATGGAGGCCGATGACAAGGCGCTCCACGAAGAAGTGCAAGCCTGTTTGGAAGGCTATGTGGCCGACCTGTTGGGTCGATTCTGGCCGCAGCGGGGCGAGCCCGGTGAGGACGAGTACGTCGAGATGGCGCACGCGATCGAGGCCCAGTTCGGCATCGCGTTCTCGATCGAGCAAGAGCCCTTCCGGACTGCGGCGGGGCAACGGCACCCGGAAAGCGATGCTTTGGGGCACGCGATTCTGGCGAAGCTCGATCAGCTGCTGGAGGAGAAGCGGCGAGAAGGAAAGGAGCTGAAGGAGGGCGTCTACGCGGACGTCGAGACCTTTCCGACCTTCGAACAAGTGATACGAGACCTTCAGCTACAGATCCTCGATCAGCAGTGGAAGCAGCACCTCCACACCATGGATCAGCTTCGCAACTCCATCAACATGCGGGCCTATGCACAGCGCGATCCCAAGCTGGAATACCAGCGGGAGGGGTTCGCACTCTTTGGCGAGATGGAGCAGCGGATCGACGAGACACTTGCCGAGTACGCGTTGAAGTTCAGTTTTCCGCGCCCCCAGGTCGGTCCCCAGGCGACGCAACGGCGCGTCGATGCGGGTTCGCCGCCGCGGTCTGCGGCCGTCGCGGGGTCGGTGATGGGCGGGGCGGCGATGGGTTCGGCCTCTGCAGCGATGTCTGCGGAAGGGGCGGCCTCCGACTCGCAGGGCAAGGTCGGCCGGAACGCGCCTTGTCCCTGCGGCAGTGGCAAGAAGTTCAAAAAGTGTCACGGCGCCTGAATTCGTCCCCCACCTTGATTCCCGTGGAGTGCGAGCGATGAAGGTGCGGCGTGAGTCCAGGCCGGTGGCTGGCTTTCGGGCAGCTGGGATCCATTCAGGAATCAAGGAAGAAGCGCCCGATCTCGCCTTGATCGTCTCGGATACGCCCGCCAGCGTGGCGGGTCTTTTTACGCGCTCGACGGTCGTAGGGGCGCCGGTGGAGGTGTCGCGCGACCGGGTCGGGGATGGCCAGGCCCGGGGCGTCGTCGTCAATAGCGGGGTGTCGAACGTCGCGATGGGCGCGCGGGGGCTCCGCGATGCCCGGACGATGGCTCGCTGGGCGGCGCGGTCGGTCGGTTGCGAAGAGCAAGAGATGCTGGTCGCGTCGACGGGTGTGATTGGAGAGCCCTTGCCGATGGGCCCGCTTCGGACGGGTATCCCGAACGTGGTGAAGGCGCTGAGCGCTGAAGGTTGGGACGCGGCGGCCGAAGCGATCCGAACGACCGATACCCACGCGAAGGTTGCATCGACCCGGCTTCGGCTCGGGGGGCGGATGGTCACGCTGCAGGGGATCGCGAAGGGCTCGGGCATGATCGAGCCCAATATGGCCACGATGCTCTCCTTCCTGGCCACGGATGCACAGGTCGCGCCGGCGACGCTGCGCGCGATGCTCTCCCGTGTGGCGAGGCAGACCTACAACTGCTTGTCCGTGGACGGGGAGGGCTCGACCAGCGACTCCGTCGTGATTCTGGCCAACGGCGCCGCCGGAGGACCTGCGCTCCGCGGTGCGGAGCGGGAGCGTTTCGAAGCCGCCTTGCTGGCCGTGTGTGAGGATCTCGTGCGACAACTCGCACGCGACGGAGAGGGGGCGACGAAACTCCTCGTGGTCGACGTGCGCGGAGCGCGCTCGGCGGCGCAGGCGGATCGAGCGGCTCGGCGCGTCGGGAACTCCCTGTTGGTGAAGACTGCGGTCTTCGGTGGGGACCCGAATTGGGGCCGGATCCTGCAGGCGATCGGCGATGGCCAGGTGGCTTGGCACCCGGACAAGACCCGCATCCATGTCGGGGGTGTCCTCGTCTTCGCGCGGGGGCGCTCGACCGGCCCCGCTGCTCGGGAACGCGCTCGCCGGGCCCACGAGGCGGAAGAGATCCAGATCCGGGTGGATCTGGGTCTCGGGGATCACATGGCCCGACTCTTCACCTGCGATCTCACTTACGACTACGTCCGGATCAACGCCGAGTACACGACATAGATCCGTCGGGCCAGCGGGGCGTGTCTGGCTAGTCGGGGCTGGAAAGGATCCGGTTGGGGCCACGCCCCATATGGCCGGCTCCAGGGGATGGCTGGGGTAAAGCGCCTGTCTTTGCTACACACCCGGCCAACTCACACGTTCCGAGTCACCCCTGCGGTGCCTGGAGCGGGTCGTTTGCGTTCGCGGAGAGGCCCAGGTGGCTCGAAGCGAATGCACTGAGGACCCGGATTCAGGTTGGGGATTGGACGATTCGGGGCGGAGGCCCAACCGCAAAGGAGAGATCCATGTCCGAGACACCGGTCACCCCGGAAACTGAGACCCCCGCAGCAGAGCCCACGCCCCCGGCGACGACGACCGGAGCGGCTGATTCCCCGGAAACCGAGAGCGAGTTGGGGCAAGCGCTCAAAGAGCAGGACCTGTCCGTTCGCGCCCTGATCGATGCCGGCGTGCATTACGGACATCAGCCGGGGCGCTGGAACCCGCTCATGCGCTCTTATATTTTCGGCGAGCGCAACGGGACCCATATCATCGACCTCGATCAGACGCTGCCTCTGCTCAACGACGGGCTCGACTTCCTGCGTGAGACCACGGCCGCCGGCGGGAACGTTCTCTTCGTCGGGACGAAGCGTCAGGCACAGGCGGCGATCCTGAGCGAGGCGAAGAGGGCCGGCCAGCACTATGTCAACAACCGCTGGCTGGGCGGCATGCTGACCAACTGGAAGACGGTCAAGAAGTCGATCGATCGGTACAACCAGTACCTCGAGATCCTCGGTGACGAAGAAAAGCGCGCGGAACTCTCCAAGAAGGAGCAGTCGAGCATGGTGCGCCAGGTAGAAAAATACGCGAAGTCGCTCGAGGGCATCCGCTCGATGGACCGACCTCCGAGCGCCATCTTCATCATCGATGTCGGCAAGGAGTCCATCGCGGTGCAGGAGGCCAAGCGCCTGCATATCCCGATCGTCGGCATTGTGGATACGAATAACAGCCCCCGCCACATCGACTTCGTGGTTCCCGGCAACGACGACGCGCTGCGTGCGATCGACCTGTATTGCACGGCTGTCGCGAACGCCTGCCGTGAGGGTTATGAGCAGCACCAGGCGGAATTGCTGGCCCAGCGCAAGGACGAGCCTGCGGCCGCGAGGGCGGACGCAGGTGCCGCGACGGGTCGCCGGGTGGTCGAGATCAAGCAGCAACCGAGGCGGGGTCGCAATCAGAGCAACAGCTCCGCTGGGGGCGGGAAGAGCTATTCGGCAGGGGGTGGCAAGGATGCGGATGCGCCGAAGGCTGCGACGCCCGCACCGGCTGGCACACCGGCACCGGCCGCAGCGGCGGGCTCGCCCGAACCGGCTGCAGCGCCCGCACCGGCCGCGGGTTCAGACGAGAAGTAGCGTCGGAGCGGATCGCGAGAGCGAGGCCGCTTCAGGCACACGAAAGATCCATTGGGGAGGGACATCCCCAACACGGACGGCCCGCCATTGGGGAGCGAAATGCTCCGCGGTGGCCCCGGAGCCGGGAGACCAGGACATTGGCAGAGATCTCTGCAAAGGACGTGAAGGCGCTCCGCGACTCGACAGGCGCGGGCATGATGGACTGCAAAAAGGCCTTGAAGGAGGCTGAAGGCGACGTCGAGAAGGCGATGGAACTGCTCCGCGCGAGCGGCCTGGCCAAGGCGGGCAAACGCGCGGGACGCGAGACCAGCGAGGGCGCAGTGGTGTTCTCGGCCCAGGGCGGCAAGGGCGCCGTCATCGAGCTCGGCTGCGAGACGGATTTCGTCGCGAAGACGCCCGATTTTCAGAAGCTCGCCCAGAGTGTCGTCGACGCGGTTGCCTCGGCGGGGGGCATTCAGGATGTGCCCGCTGCGCTGGCCTTGGCCATCGACGGCGGGAGCATCGATGACGTCCTCAAGGCGACCGTCGGCAAGGTGGGTGAGAACATCCAGCTGAAACGGGTGGCGTCGGTGGACGTTGCGGGACTGACCGGGGGCTATATCCACGGCGGGGGAAAGCTGGCCGTGCTGGTTGCCCTCGAAACGCCGCAGAGCGGCGAAGGAGTCGCGGCGCTCGCCAAGGACGTGGCGATGCACGTCGCGGCGCACGACCCCACCCCGATGGCCGTCGATCGCGATGATATGCCGGCGGAGGCGGTCGAAAAGGAAAGGACTTTTCTGTCCCAGCAGGCCAAGGAGTCGGGCAAGCCTGAAAACGTGGTCGAGAAGATGGTCGAGGGGAGGATCAATAAATTCTTCCAGGAGAACTGTCTGCTGGCCCAGGGCTTCGTGAAGGACCCCGATAAGACCATTCGAGACCTGGTCGCCGAGGCGGGGCAAGCCACGGGTGGGGAGATTCGAGTTGCCTCCTTCGTCCGCTTCAAGTTGGGAGAGGCGACCGAATAGTGTCGCCCCCGCGTTGGCGGAGCGGGTCTGCGCGGCGTGTCGAAGGGCCGACCTCGGGTGCGCATTTCCCGCTGGACTTGGCGCGGGAAGGGGCGAAGCGGATGGGTGGGCCGGTCTGGCGACCTCCGCGGGCGCTCGCCGAGGAGAGGGAAGAACCCCCCGCTCTAGGCCGAGGCCATCGTGATTCGGGCATGGGCCCGCGGTGTGGGCCAGGCCGTTCACGCACCGCCCGGCTGGGTGTCGGTCCGATCGTCCGGGATCCCGAACTCCAGCGCGTCGCGTGCCGCCGGGCCTCGAATTGCGGGTGGCCTGCCCGTTGGAGCCCGGCGAGGGCGACCGAAAGCCTGGACCGGGTTCTCCCCGAAGTCCCGCTCGGGCAGCGCTACGCTCCGGATACGGATCGAGGGATTTCGGCTCGGCTAGTGGCGGTTCGCCGATCCGGCGGCGATCGGCTTGTGTCGGGAAAACGATCTGCCGATCCTCTTGAGGGGATCGGTTTGTGTCCGGCGGTCCTGTGAAGTCAGGCCCCGGCGAGTGGGTCGCTCAGAATGTATGGGGACGGCGGAACGCCGAAGACGCCTAGAGCGTCGAAGCTTCGATCGTGTGGACGACGCGCGGCGAGGATCAAGGAGGCTCGAGCGGAATGGCAGATGAAGAAGACGTCGATGCAGTGATCGGCGAAGGGCGTGAGTCGATGGAGAAGGCGATCGAGCGCTTCCGGAAAGAACTCACGAGGGTCAGGACCGGTCGAGCCAGCGCGAGCCTGCTCGACGGGATCACGGTGGACTACTTCGACACCCCGACGCCACTGAACCAGCTGGCGACCCTCTCGGTGCCCGACCCCCGGATGATCGTCATCTCCCCCTTCGACAAGACCGGGATTGCCGCGATCGAGAAGGCGATTCTTCAATCCGATCTCGGCCTGACCCCGGGCAACGACGGAAAGGTCATCCGGATTCAGATTCCGCCCCTGACGGAAGAGCGTCGCAAAAAGTTGGTCAAACAAGTCCGGAAAGTCGCGGAGGACCATCGGATTCGCGTTCGCGAGGGTCGCCGAGACGCCCTGGGTTTGCTCAAGGATCTCGAGGAAGACGGGCTGTCGAAGGATGATCGCCACCGGGCGGAGAAAAAGGTCCAGGACCTGACCGACTCCTACGTCGCCAAGATCGATGAGCTGACCGCCCAGAAGGAGAAGGACGTGCTCGAGGTCTGAACTCTCGAGCGAGGAGCCCGCGAGCGCCCATGTCAGCGCCCCCTTCCAAAGAGCCCGACAATCGCCACCAAGGGAAGTTGCGTCCGGAGATCGATCCGGCGCGCATGCCTCGTCATGTCGCCATCATCATGGACGGGAACGGTCGTTGGGCCCTCGAACGCGGCCTCGAGCGCAATGCGGGGCATCGCGAGGGCCTCGAGTCCGTGCGTGAGGTGATCCGGGCTGCTCGCGACTTCGGCGTCGAGGTCCTCACGCTCTACGCCTTCTCGATCGAGAACTGGAACCGGCCCAAAGGTGAGGTCTCCGAGCTGATGCGGCTCCTGGAGGAATATCTCGAGACGGAGCTGGACGAGGTCAAGGCGCATCGAGCCCAGGTGCGCTCGGTTGGGCGCCTAGACCGGCTCCCCCCGAGCACTCGCCGGGCCGTCGAGCGGGCGGTCGAAGAGACGGCAGAGAATGATGGGATGAAATTGGTCTTCGCCCTCTCTTATGGAGGGCGTGCGGAGATCGTGGATGCGGCGCGCCGGCTCGCGCGCGACGCGGAGGCGGGGAAGATCGACCCCGAGGGTCTCGATGAGAAAGGCTTTGCCGCGTATCTCTACACGCCGGATCTACCCGATCCGGATCTGTTGATCCGCACCGGCGCCGAGCAGCGGGTCTCGAATTTCCTGCTCTGGCAGATTGCGTATGCGGAGCTGCATCTGTCGCGGAGCATGTGGCCCGAGTTCAGACGATCAGATTTTGAAGATGCGATCCGAGACTATCAGCAGAGAGAGCGGCGCTTCGGGCTCACGGGTGAGCAGATTCGGGGTCCGGGTGAGGAATCGTCGTGAAGCGACTCGCTCTTCTTGGCAGCACGGGCAGTATCGGCGAGCAGACCCTCGACGTGGTTGCACGTCATCCGGATCGGTTCGACGTCGTCTCGCTGGCCGCGGGACGCCGGGTCGAGCGCCTGATTGAACAGGCCCGTCAATTCGCGCCCGCCTGCGTCTCGGTCTCGGACCCGACGGACGCGGAGTGCGTGCGCGCGGCGCTCGCAACGAGCGAGGTCGCAGGTCGGGTCGAGGTCGTATCCGGCATCGAGGGGCTCGACACGGTCGCGACGACGCCGTCGGATCTGGTGGTCGCGGGGTTGGTGGGTGCGATTGGGCTGAGGCCGGTTCTTGCGGCGATTCGGGCGGGGTATCCCATCGGGTTGGCCAACAAGGAAGTCATGGTGATGGCAGGTGCCTTGGTGCGCCGGGAGGCGGAGGCGCACGGGGCGGAGATCATTCCGATCGACTCCGAGCACAGCGCGATCTTCCAGTGCCTCGTGGGGGGGCGCTCGAGCGAGGTCGCGCGTCTGATCCTGACCTGTTCGGGAGGCCCCTTCCGCACCTGGTCGAGGGAGCAGATCGAAGGTGCCACAGTCGAGCAGGCGCTGGCTCATCCGAATTGGTCCATGGGGGACAAGATCTCGATCGACTCCGCCACGCTCATGAACAAGGGTTTGGAGGTGATCGAGGCGCGCTGGCTCTTCGACGTCGAGGTCGGCCGAGTGGACGTGGTCGTTCATCCGCAGTCGATCGTACACTCGCTCGTCGAATACTGTGATCGATCGGTGTTGGCGCAGCTGGGCCTGCCCGATATGCGGGTGCCCATCGCGGTCGCGCTCGCCCACCCGGAGCGAGTGGAGCTCGACGTGCCTCGTCTGGATCTGGTCGAGCTCGCCCGCCTCGACTTCGAGGAGCCGGATCGGGCGCGCTTTCCCTGTCTGGACCTCGCCTATCGCGCAGTTGCCGGCAGCGAGTCGGGCCCCGCGGTGCTGAATGCGGCGAACGAGGTGGCGGTGGAGGCCTTTTTGACCCGACGAATCGCCTTCCCGCAGATCGCGGCGCTCAACGGCGGTGTACTGGAGGCCCACCTGGCCGAACACACCAATGAGCGCGTCGAGACGCTCGAGGACGTGATCGCCGCGGATGCTTGGGCGCGGGGGGCTGCCAGTGAGTGGTTGGCCAAGTCGGGGGCCGGGGCCTGATGGCGGTCCTCGACACGCTGGTCGCCGTGATTCCGATGCTCGGGATCCTCATCGTGGTTCACGAGCTGGGCCATTTTCTCGTCGCCAAAGCCTGCGGAGTGCGGGTGCTGAAATTCTCGATCGGCTTCGGGGCCCCGATCGGTTTCGGAAAGCTTCGGCTGCGCTGGGAACGCGGCGGGACCGAATACGTGATTGGCTGGATCCCGCTCGGGGGCTTCGTGCGCATGTTGGGCGAGCCGATGCCCGGCGACGAGGGCCTTTCGCCGCCGATCCCCGACGATGTTCGGGAGGACGAGTTCCTCGAAAACAAGCCCGTCTGGCAGCGCTTGGCGGTGGTTTTCGCTGGCCCTGCGATGAATCTATTTCTCCCCGTGGTGTGTCTGCTCGGCATCCTTTGGAATGGCGTCGAACGGATGGACGCGGTGGTCGGAATGGTCGAGCAGGGAGCGCCTGCGGCCGTTGCGGGGATCCAGCCCGGAGATCGCATCCTCTCGGTCGCCGGCGACCCCATCACTTATTTCAGCGAGGCGATCGAGCCGATTCGCGAAGCGGCCCCCGGCCGGGTCTTGACGCTCGAGGTCGAGCGCGGGGGGGAGCATTTCGGCGTCGAGGTGCCGGTCGGAGTCAAGAAAGTTCGCAGTCCCTTCGGGACTTTTGAGGACGTCGGTTGGGTCGGGATCGTCAACGAGCGCCTCGACGCGTTGGTCGGGGTTCCGAGCCTTGAGAGTCCCGCCGGCCGCGTGGGGCTTCAGACCGGAGACCGGGTGGTCGCGGTGGGCGGAGTCGAGGTCGAGGGCTGGGAGGCGCTCCGCGCGGCACAAGCGCGTTCGGCCTCCGCGGAAGCCGGGCCGGAGGTGGTTTGGCGGGTGTCCCGATCGAGCCCCCGGGTCGACGCATCGCCGGACGACGCTCCTGTCGAGTCGGAATTACTGAGTTTCACCGTGCCGTCCGCGCGTCGGCTCGAGGCGCTCGGGGTCGTGCCTGCGACGATCCTGGTGGCCAGCGTGGCAGCCGATCGGCCGGCCGCACAGGCGGGGCTTCTGCCGGGGGATTTGGTGGTCGCGGTCGACGGGGAGCCCGTCGGCAGCTTCGGCAGTTTCGTCTCGCGCATCCAGACGAGCGCGGGCCGCGAGATGGCGCTGACCTATGCCCGGGATGGTCGGCTCCGTACGACCCCGCTCCGCGCCCGCGAGGAGGTCGTGGCGGGTCGCTACGACATCGAAGGCATGGAAGAGCGGATCTACCAGATCGGACTCTCGCCCGAGCGTACCTGGCTGCCTGGGGCGAGGGTGGCCCAGCGTGTCCGGAACCCATTGGAGGCCCTTCCCCAGGCCGTCGCGATGACCTGGGACATGACCGGGCGCTATCTGGAGGGATTGAGCCGGCTGGTCTCGGGGGGCATGGGCGCGGACAAGCTGTCCGGCCCGATCGGGATCGCTCGAATCGCTCGGAAGTCGCTTGATCGGGGCTTCGAGGAATACCTTTGGATGATGATGCTGATCAGCATCAACCTGGGGGTCCTGAACCTATTACCGATCCCGATCCTCGACGGAGGGCAGGCGCTGATCTATGCGATCGAAGGCATCAAGCGCTCTCCGCTCTCGCTCCGCTCCCGGGAGATCGCCAGCTCGATGGGATTCGCGTTTCTGGTCTTGTTGATGGGGCGGGCTTTCTGGAACGATCTGACCCCGTTCTGGACACGCTTTGTCGAATGGATGTCGCAGGGCGCCCCCTGAAGCGGTGATGTACGCCCCGTCTTCTCTGTCCCTCCTGGAAAGGTACGTGCTTCCATGATCCGCCGGCTGCTGGCGATCGAGTCCGCGACCGACTGGCTCTCGGTGTCCCTGCACGAGGGAGATCGGGTGGTGCAGCTCCGCGAAGCGGAGGGCACGCGTCAGCACGCTTCTGCTCTGATGCCCCTGATCGCCGAGACCCTGGCCGAGGCCGGTTGGGAACTCGCGGATCTCGACGCGCTGGCGGCGTCGGTGGGGCCGGGCTCGTTTACGAGCCTGCGGATCGGGCTGGCGACGCTCAAGGGCTTGGCCTTCGGTCACGACCTGCCTGCGGTGGGCGTCTCGACCCTGGAAGCGATGGCCTCGGGCGCTCTGGACGGAGCGCGCGCGTCAAGCGGCGACGCAGTGCTCGCCTTGCTCGATGCCCGGCGCGGCGAAGCCTACGCGGGGGCTTGGCAATGGGGCGGCGCTCGACCGAGCCAGACGCTCGCGGAGGGGCTCTATGCGCCCGCAGAGCTGGCGGCCGATCTGAGTCGACGTATCTGCCTCGTCTGCCCCGAGCCGGCCGCCTGGCGCGCGGACTTCGAAGCAGCCGGTCTCGAGATCGGCTCCGTCGTGGAAGGCCCCGCGGCGCGCCCCCGAGCCGACCGGGTCGGGGTGCTCGCGCTGGCCGCCCTGGACCGAGGCGAGGGGAGGCCCGCAGAAGCCCTCTCCGCTCGTTATCTGCGTCGCGCCGAGGCCGAGGCGAAGCGACTCGGAGGACCCGTGGAGGAGGGCGAGCTGGCTCGCTTGGCCGCGCCTTCGAGGGCGTCGGCGCGTTCGCTGGCGGATCGCTAAAACGTCGCGTAATCTCGCGCAGTTAGCGCTCCCCCGTCGCTGCTTCTCGTGACTGACGTGCCCGTCTGCGCGCGTAGGAACGGGGATCCGCCGGATCGGAGCCCGGTCGTGCTCCAGGGAGCCGGCATCGCCAACTCTATCCATGCCTGCCCAAGGTGACCGAGCCCATTTCTCGGCGCCGAGCACGCATTTACTGCAAGGACTCGAACCCGATATGGCACTGAATATCTACTACGACAAAGACGCGGATCTCGGACGGATCCAGTCCAAGAAGGTCGCGGTGATCGGCTACGGCAGTCAGGGCCACGCCCACGCCCAGAATCTGAACAACTCCGGCGTCGAGGTGATCGTCGGCTTGCGCAAGGACTCGTCGAGCTGGGGCAAGGCCGAGGAGACGGGACTCCGAGTGGCGACCGTGGCGGAGGCCGCCCGCGAGGCGGACCTCATCATGCTCACGGTGCCCGACGAGCTGGCCGCCAGCATCTACCGAGACGAGGTGGCCCCGAACCTCGCGGCGGGGAATTACCTGGCCGTCGCCCACGGGTTCAACATCCACTTCGAGGCGGTCATCCCGCCGACGGACATCAACGTGATCATGATCGCGCCCAAGGGCCCCGGTCATACCGTGCGCGATCACTACGAGCAGG
>Ga0315331_10004034_pt1 | contig 11102 bp, 7 predicted proteins | sample M160m34915metaG_FD_203456 | JGI IMG/M metagenome (GOLD analysis project Ga0315331, IMG submission 203456) | Ammonia-oxidizing marine archaeal communities from Monterey Bay, California, United States - M1 60m 34915 | ecosystem: Environmental > Aquatic > Marine > Intertidal zone | place: USA... | reverse complement strand
TCCACCTGCCCGAATCAGCAGACCTGTCTCCTATTACGATCTTCCGGGGCTGAGCCTTTAGCCTCCTCGGAAGGTCCGCGTATACTTCCGATCCGCCGAGTTCGGCTTCCATTTCGGCCCCCCCGGGCCCCCCGGGCCCCCGGGCCCTGCCCCATCCGGCTGCGGGGGCGCGGCGACGGATCGCACGCCGCGCACAGCCCACCCCGGGGGGACGAGACCCCGACACTCCACCCCGCGAGGAGCGAGACCCGCCGGCGGCGGCTCATCCATCTTCAGGCGCTTCGAAAGTGGGCGTCGCGAGCGAGGAACGCACGAGTGAAACCGAACCTCTCGATGCGAGCCCACCACGCGCAGTGGTCAGGGGCCTTGGTCGTCGCTGCGGCCCTCCTCGCGGAGGGACCAGCCCTGGCGCAGGACACCTCGCCACGGGCTGCATGGCGGCAGTCGACAACGCGGCGGGCCGATACAGCCGATGCCTCCTCAAGACCGAGGCGCACATCGCTACGCAATCCGACGCGGCCAAAGCCAGTACGCGCCGGTTCCGCTGCGCGCGACAGTTCGCTCGACGGATCGAGCGCGCCAAGAAGCGGTTCACGCCCGCACAGCGCGCCTCCGACGAGCTCCTCTCCGCGATCGCGGCAGAGGTCGAGCATTCCGCCTCGGCGATCGCCCTCGAGGCCGCGGGGACCCCGGCCTTCAGCCTCCTCTACGTGCAAGCTGCCGACCGCGCCCGGTTGAACGACGACGCCCTCCTCCTCGAGGGCGCCGGGTTCCAAACCGCGTGGTTTAGCGATCGACCGGCCCAGGAGGCCGGCCAGTCGGACACCGCCGATTTCGTGCGACTCTGGAGCACGGAGGGGCTTCAGTCCTTCTCCGCCTCCCCTCCAAACGCAGCCCTCGTTTGTGCGTTCGCCGGCGAGCCGGTGAACGCCGTGGTGCGACTCATGGAGGCCACCCAGCCGGACCCCGGGCAGGTCCTCTACGCCGTCGACGTGCTCTCCGGCTGCCCCGAACGAGGCCGCGCGTGCGATTTGACATGCGACGATCCTCACCTGTTCATCGATAGCGCGGTTCAAGGGGTCTGCTTGCCGCCGGCTTCGGTCGCGATGAAGAACAACTACTTCAAGCGACAGCCAGACTCCTTACCGTACGACCTCGACTACTTCCTCGACGGCGTCGAACGCTTCGACATGACCAAGGTCCTCGTCCGCGTCCCTGGGCCCACCCTCCTGTCGGACCCCAAGTGGGTCTCCCGGGTCGAGCTGATTGACGCCGTCGCCGCGAAAGCGACCACGATGCCAAACGCGCAGTTCCTTTGGCTCCCCGACCTGACAGCGGACTTCCAAACGCGCTCGACCGCGCCCACTCACCTGGTGAATAACTTCCTCGAGTGGCGACAACTCGTCGAGGCAAACCACCCCGCCGTCGCCGACCGGGTCTTCACTCAAATGGTCCTCGAACCCGAGGGCTCTGTCTGGAACCCGCCCACCGCGTCCGAGAAGACCGCAATTTGGCACGAGACGCGGTCGGCGCTCCCTGCCCCCTACCCTCTGGGTTGGACGGGGACGCACGAGGCGATCCTCAAGATCGACCGACCTTCGACCCCCGCCACACTCTTCGGCGCGGTCGACGGCGACCTCTACTTGCAGATCTACAACATCTACCCGCCTTGCGAGACTGTCGGCGCCTGGACACAGCCCGAAATCATGACAGACCTCAGCCCCGACCTGGCCGCAGGGGGCTACTGCGGGGGCGCCTACGGGACACAGTGCACAGGACCGTGCAGCCCTTCTCTCGGGGAATCCATCTACGCAGGGCCCGGCCGCCTCGCTCCCAGCGCCGCGGGCCGCCAGGTCGCTGAGATCATCGGCGCATACATCCGAAATCAACAGAAGCCGCCCTTTTCGACCAGCGCCGCCTGGTGGGAGCGTATGCATTTCATGTTCTCCTACGAACAGAGGACCTCCTCAGGGAGCCCCCCGCCCGCCCTGCTCGGAACCGCGCAGGCCAACTGGGACTGCCAGCAATACACCGACTTCGCCAACACGTTCGAATCCAACATCCTGAGTCGCTACGGGCAGGGCAACGTCACAAATTTGAACCTCGGCGTCTACATCCCCGTCAATGCCTTCCAGCGCTGGGACGGGACGCAACCCTACGCACCAGAGTAACGAGAGAGCACTTTCCCAGGCCTATCAGCCGTGCACCGGCCCACCCCCCTCGTCTCACGCGCGAAAGCGCCGGGAGCTCTGTCGCCAAGCATCCCGCCTGCCGGAGGTGTCATCCCGCCCCGACGCTGGCGCGCCACTCAACGTCCTCTGACCCTGCCGACCCGTACCGCCATCTCCGAGGGCCCAGACCGCGTGTGTGCACACAGCCAATGCAAAGTTCCACTTTGCCTCTCGGAAGAGGCATGGTGTCGGCGAGGCTCGAGATCGAGAATAAATCGTGAAGGACAAGCGACCCCGTACCCCACCGGAGTCGGCCGCACTTGCCGGTAACTGGAGCCCACGACAAAAATTCTGTCGCGAATGCATTTTCCTCATCGGCTATCCGCTCAAGCGCGACGATGGAATCCCAGGTTCGCCATCTAGAGTGGAAGACAAACGACGGCAGCCACGTGGGCGGCGCAATGAACCTCACGGAGACCCCTATGAGACGCTTCCTATTCAGTGTCCTCGTTACACAGCTTCTGTCGGGCTGTGCTTCCTATGGCGTGGTGGAGAATTTCCCTCTACCCGATACACCTCAGGGACAAAGCTATTCGGTCAAGAACTTCATGAAAGGTTGGGCTACCGACGAGAATGCGCTCATGCTGGCCTTCTCCGGTGGTGGCACGCGGGCTGCAGCCCTGTCTTATGGCGTGCTCAAAGAGCTACGGGACACTCCCGTCGTATCCTCGGGTCGAACCGAACGACTGCTCGACCAAGTCCACTCGATTAGCTCCGTCTCAGGAGGGAGCTTCACCGCCGGGTACTACGGCGTGTACGGTGATCAAATTTTCACAGACTATGAGAAAGCGTTCCTCAATCGCGACGTCGAGGGGGATTTGACGGCCAAGCTGTTCAATCCTCTTCGGTGGTTCGGCAGTACCGGACGCACCGAATGGGCCGTGGACTACTACCAGGAGCACGTATTTCACGGCGCCACCTACGCCGACATGCTTCAACCGGGCCGCCCGCTCATCGTGATCAATGCCTCGGACCTCGGTTGTGGAGCGCGCTTTTCGTTCATCCAGGAGTATTTCAACCTCCTGTGTTCGGATCTGCTTACGTTTCCTGTGGCGCGGGCAGTCGCTGCATCCTCTGCAGTGCCCGTCGTGTTCAATCCGATCGTCGCCGAGAACTATGCGGGCTGTCGTTTGGGGACGGACGACTCGATCCGGGCGGCGAGAAAACGGTCCGCAAATGACGCCCGGATGACATTGCTCCTCGACGGACTCGAGAGCTACTCCGACAAGGAAAACCGAAAGTACGCCCATTTCGTTGACGGCGGTATTACCGACAACCTGGGTCTGCGCGCGGTCTACGAGATCGTCGAGGGGTCCAGTGGCGGCATGGAGCAATTCGCCAAGAAATATGGCCGTCAACCGCCGCGCCGGTTCGTGATGATTTCGGTCGACGCTTCCGCCACGGAGGATCCAGTGATGGACCGGAGCAACAAGCAGCCCGGCCTGATGGAAACCGTAGGCGCAATGACTGACATCCAGCTGCATCTCTACAACGTCTCGACGATCGAGTTGGCAGAAGAGGCCCTAATACGCTGGACGGAAGATTTGTCGACGCCGCAACGACCCGTTGAGGCCTATTTTATCTACCTCAGCTTCAACGACATCCAGGACCCCAAGCGACGCGCGTTCTTCAACCATGTACCGACTAGTTTCGACCTGACCGGCGAACAGGTCGAAGCCTTGATCGAGGTCGGGGGCGAGCTACTGCGCGACAACCCTGAGTTCCGACGCCTCTTGACTGATCTACACAGGCCGATCATTTCACAAGAGCCCCGACTTTGAATTTGTCATCCCCAAGGCCTTCCTAAGAGACTGCAACGAAAACATTGGCGGCCAGCGAAGAAGAGCGACCAGCCGGTTTCCCGTGGCCTCCGAGCAGCGAAGTAAGAAAGATTTCCCGAGGGGCCTGCGAGCTCGGAATCGAGACCACTGCGCCGGCATGGCCACGCACCCGGGGGCGAGACCTGCGGCCACTCGCGCCTACGAGACGCGCTCCAAGAATTCTCGGTCACTCATTGCTCAGCCGTGGTAGAGGTTCGGGAGTGCCCACTCGCGAGGCTTACCGGGAATGAATATGAAACGAGAGCTGCTAGCGGGGCGCTTCCATCGCGCGTCGGGCCGCGCTTCGCTCCTGCTGCTCGCAGCCACAGCCGGTTGCTCACCCTATCTCGAGCTTGGCGGTGCCTACTTCCCCGCGTGGCTGATTTGCCTCCTGATCGGGTCGGCACTCAGCGCGGCCCTCCGTACCGTGCTCGTGCGCCGCGGTATCGACTCCTTCATCGAACCCCAAGCGCTAGCGTGGCCAGCGATCATCGTCGCACTGAGCGCCTCCTGCTGGCTGGTATTTTTTTCCCAATGAGTAACGAGTCAACCAACGACAAGCCGCTCGGCCTCGGCGAGACAGAGAGCAACGCGGGTGCCGTCCGGAGCGGTCGTATCCTCGGCTGGGGAGCTGTCGTCGCCGCCTTCGGTCTCGTCGGCGTCATCGCCTGGATGAACAACAACAACCCGAGATCCGACGAGGGCCGGATTACCGCCAACGTGGTGGGTGTCGCCCCGCGCGTCAGCGGGCCCATCCTACGCCTCCCCATCGAGGACAACCAGAAGGTAGAAGCTGGAGACGTCCTCTTCGAAATCGAGCCCGAAGCGTTTGCCATCGCCGTCGAGATTGCCCAGGCGAACCTGGAGGCGGTCGCCGGAGAGGTCAAAAATGCCCAGGGTGCCATTGAAGCGCAGCGGCTGCAGGTCGACGCCGCTCGGGCGGTCCTTGCGCAGGCCGAGACAACTCGCGCGCAGGCCGAAGAGACCTACGAACGCATCGCACCTCTACTCGAGAAACGCTTTGCAACGCCTGAAGCGGTCGACACCGCACGGCGCGCTCGGGACGCCGCTGAGGCAGCCGTTGGTGTCGCCACCGCCGAGCTCGCCGCGACACAGGCCCTCATCCGAGATGTCGCGCCGCTGCTGGCCAGAGAGAGGGCCGTCGCCGGCATCCTCGACGAAGCGGAGCTCGCGCTGCAACACACGATCGTTCGTGCGCCCTTCCCCGCGCGCGTCGTCGCGCTGACCATCTCCGAAGGCGCGTTCGCTCGAATCGGATTCGACACCATTACGCTGATCGACATCCGTCGTTGGTGGGTCGTCGCTAACTTTCGCGAGAGTGAACTCCGGCATATTCGCGTCGGAGACCGCGCACGACTTACACTCGCCACCAACCCCGGTGTCGAAGTCGGCGGCACCGTAGACGGTATCGGCTGGGGTGTCACGCCGATGCCGCAGGACCCATTCCCTGGCCTTCCTATCATTTTGCGTCAGCTGGACTGGGTTCACATTGCGCAACGCTTCCCGGTTCACATTCGACTCGACGCCGACACACCACCCGAACTCCTGCGTGTCGGCGCGACCGCCACGGCGACCATCCTCGGCGACTCCCACACCGAGGATTGAATGCACTCCACAGCCGGCGAAACGCTGCGAGAAGAACTTCGCTATGACCCCGAGCGCGCTCGCCGCGCGCTGCAAATCACGATCAGCGTTCTCATCGTCGTCCTCGTAATGGTCGCGGCACAGATGCCCTTCGTTGGGATCGCCCCCTATCTCGTGTTTCTCCTATCACAAGACGAGACCCTCTCGACGCGTGCCGCTTCAGTGCTCGCTTTCGTCGTGACATTGTGTAGCTGTCTCGTCGTCGTCCTGATGACCTTTCTGGCATTCGACGCCCCCTGGCTCCGGGTGCCCGCGTTTGTCGCGCTGTTCTATGGCGGCTTCTATCTGATGCGGACCTTCTCGCAGCCCAAGGCCGTCCTCGGTGCGCTCGTCATCCTTGGCCTCGTGATGGTCGCGTTCGATCAGGTCCCGACCCCCACCTATCTCTTCACTCAGCTCGCGTGGCTCATCGCAGCGCTCGCGGTCGTGATCGCCTCGAGCCTCTTGGGGGGCTGGCTCGTCCGTATTCCAAGCGGCAGAGAGCGGCTGCGACAAGTCTTGCAGGTGCGCATGACGGCGATCGAGCGCTGCCTACGTAACCAGCACGGCTCGAACATGCGGAAACGCCTTCGTCCCCTACCGGGTGAGCGAACCAAGCTGCAGGAGACGCTCGAGCGGGCGATCCTCGTCGGCCGCCTGACAGCACGACAGGGCGACCACTACGCGGCCGTCGAGCAACTCTGGACGGACATCGAACGTGCGTACGATACGTTCGAAGACGAAATCGACTCGCCCCTTCGAGACGCTCTTGCGGACGCGCTGGTGGCGCTTCGCAGCGCGATCCTCGAAGAGCGCGAGCTAAAACAGCCTGAGCGCCAAGCGGTCGATGCGCTCCAGGAGCTTGACCTGCCAGAGACACTGCGCGCTACCACGCAGATGCTCGATCGGGCATGGACACGCATCCTGTCCGAACAGACCGACGCCCCAGGTCGGGAGGGTTCATCGAAGATGCTACCCGATGACTTCCGCACGAACCCCCTCTACGCATCTTTCGCAATGCGGGCAACTCTCGCGACGATGGGTTGTTATCTCCTCATGGTCGCGACCCACTGGTATGGCATCCACACCTGCATGGTCACGACCGTGGCCACCGCGCTCGCGACGACGGGCGCGCAGGTCCATAAGCAGACCCTGCGGATTTCCGGTGCGGTCATTGGGGGGGCGTTGGGAGTCGTGATGGTGACCACCGTCCTTGCCCACGACGAGTCACTCTTCACCCTCCTTCTCGTCGTCGGACTGGGGACCCTCGCCGCCGCCTGGATCTCTCTCGGGAGCACCCGCATCTCTTACGCCGGCTGGCAGATCGCGCTCGCTTTCTTCATGACCGTGCTCCAGGGGCCGCACCCGCCGACCGACCTTGGGGTCATTGGAGACCGCTGGATCGGGATCGCCATTGGAATCTTGGCCATGCAAGCGGCCTTCCGAGTCGCGTGGCCCCAATCCACGGCAGCAGCAATACGGGGCAAGCTGCACGAGATCCGCGGCGCGGTTGACGCGATCGCGCCAAGCCCCTCTTCCCGCCACCCCGTGGCTGCACGCGAGATTTCCGCGGACCTTGCCCTCGCGGCCGACACGCTTGAAGAGGCGGCTTTCGAATCGCGTTTCCGCACCACGGACCAGGCCGAACTCGCCGCAGCGGGACAGTCGCTCTCCGAGGTTCGCGCCCGTTTCTCCGCCGCGTTGAGTTGAGACTCGACCTTGCTTGTCTGCGAAACCGAATTGCCCAAGACTTCCAACCCGAGCGGCGCATATAGAAGCATCCGCGATGCCGTAGGATCCCAATGTTAAAATCGCGCCTCCGGAGATTGGCTGCCCTCCTCTCCATCAACCTCCTTGCGACGGGTTGTGCGGCAGTTTCTCCGCGACCACTCGTAGGGGAGAGTCCCGCGAACGGACGTGCCCCGGTCCCGAAGATCCAGTTGGCAACCCGGGTAGAGCAGGCACTACCACCGCTCGCCCCCCCGGATCGCGACGTCGTCTATGACTTACCTGCGTTGATCGACATCGCACAACGCCACAACGCGGCGACCCGTATCGCCTGGGAGCACGCCCGCGCCGCCGCCGCCGCGGTCGGCCTCGCAGAGGCCCAGTACTACCCCACGCTGGCGATCCTCGCGTCCTACGGGGGGGGCTACTGGGATCTGGGCGTGGACACCCGCGCGGATCTCGGCGAACTCGCGAACAGAGACGACGCCCTCGGCGCACTCCTCGCGGGCGCCGGCGAGAGAACAGGGAATCTGGATGTCGCCGCGACGTACACTCGCGCGGGTGCCTCTGCGAACCTGCGGTGGTTGTTGTTCGACTTCGGGTCTCGGTCGGCGGCGGTAGAGGCAAGCGAAATGAACCTCGCTGCCGCCAACCTGACGTTCGACACCGCACACCAGCTCGTCGCTTTCTCCGTCGTCGAAGCCTTCGCTCATTGGCAGGCGACAACCGATCACGAGCATGCGGCGGAAGTTTCTCTCCAGGCGGCGCGGACGGTCGAGGAAGCGGCCGCGGCTCGCTACCGGCTCGGGAAGCTCACTGAGCCCGATTTGCTCCAGGCGAAGAGTGACGCACTCGCAGCTGCATACGCACACGAGACCGCACGCGCAGCCGCCGAGGTGGCTTATGTCCACTTGGCGCAGGCGGCTGGGCTTTCGCCGGGAACACAACTGTTGATCGAACGTTTCCAGATCGAGGAGCTCCCGGCGACGCTCGAAGTTCCGCTGCGAGAGTTCATCGCCCGGGCATTGGCCCGAAGACCCGACCTCCTGGCACGTGCAGCGTCGCTCGAAGCGCACGATGCGAACCTGCGACGCCGGAGAGCGGAGTACCTCCCGAAGATCGGACTCCTCGGTCGTGCCAGCTGGAGCCAGATGAACAACTCGATTCGCGAGGTCCCCGGGCTAGAAGACATCGACTACGGCCTTGAAAACTACGCAGCCTTCCTGACCTTCGAATGGTCGATCTTCGACGGCTTTGCCCGGCTGAGCGCGGAGAGAGCGACACACGCGGCGCGAGCCGCTGCGCGGGCGGAGTTGGACAACGCGCGCGACCGGGTCATTGCCGAGGTGTGGCGAGATTACGTGGAGACACGGAACGCGATCGCGCGGCGGGAATCGGCTCAGGCGATGGTCCGCGCCGCAAACGCCCGATTCAACAGCGCGCTCGAGGGCTTCGATCAAGGGCTGGTCGATATGCCTGGCCTCCTCCTTGCCCGCGCCGCCCAGGCGCAAGCTGAGCGCGCTCACGCCGAGAGTGGAGCGGCGCTCCTCGCGTCACTGGCACGCCTCGCCCTCGGCGCTGGAGAAATGGGGACGGGGTTCCTCGGAGGGGGAGGCACACTCGACCGAACTGACAGCACGACCCGTCTGCCCTGAAGCGACATCAAGAGGACTCACCAGAGCCCGCACTGTCTGAGGGGAACCTACCACCGAGGGGACGGGCCATAACATGGCGACTCGGACAGGAAACCAAAATCCGTTTATACTTGTCACCCGCAGACGCTCGTCAGCGCCCGGTGCGCCGCGGGCGCTCCAGGTCTCTTGGCCTGCTCTCGGAACGGAACCTGATGACACACAGCGCTCGCCTCGACCGACGACGTTTCTTGCGGTACCTGGCGGCAAGCCCCCTCGTTGCCCAGGGCGCCATGGCCGACGCAGTCGAGGCGATCGCCGGAGGCGCCTGGCCCGTCGCGGCAGCGAGCGGCACGGCCGGCTGTCAGACCGCCCCCGCGCCGCAGCCGATCGGGTCAGCGGGGGCAGCCCAAAACGTCTTTGACTTCGAGGCCGTCGCAGCCCGCAACGTGCCACCTGCGCACTTCGGGTTCCTGCAGACGGGAGTCGATGGGGAGGCGACGCTCCGGGCAAACCGCACCGCGTTCGACGACCTCTACCTCAACCCCCGCGTGCTCTCGGGGACGGCTCGTGTCGACATGAGCACGGAGCTGTTCGGGGAGCGCTGGAAGACCCCGATCGTGCTCGCGCCGGCGGGGAGCCAGCGAGCCTTTCACCCGGAAGGAGAGATCGCGACCGCGCGCGCGGCCGGCAACCAAGACAACCTGCAGATCCTCTCGACCGTGAGCACGACCTCGGTCGAGGACGTCGTGGCCGCGTACGGCGGGCCGGTCTGGTATCAGCTCTATCCCACCGCGAGTTGGGACATCGCGGTGGCGCTCGTCGCGCGCGCGGAGGCGTCGGGATGCCGCGTGCTGGTGCTCACCGTCGACTCGCTTGGCGGGGAGGGCACAAAGGAGACGCAGGCCCGCGCGCGTTCGCTCGACGCTCGCAACTGTTCAGCCTGTCATCCATCGCCCGACGCGTATCTCGCCCGCAAACCAATGTTCCACGGGGTCGATGTCTCTGCTGCAGACCCGGCGCTCGGCTGGGGCGCCAACCTCGACTGGGAATTCGTTCGCCGGCTGAGTGCGCACACGTCAATGAAGCTCGTGATCAAGGGCGTCGTCACGGCGCCTGACGCCGAGCGCTGCCTCGAGAACGGGGCCGATGGCATCGTGGTGTCGAACCACGGGGGGCGGGCCGTTGAGACCGGGCGCGGCGCGATCGCGTGCCTCCCCGCGGTGGTCGACGCGGTCTCCGGCCAGGTCCCGGTGCTGGTGGACAGTGGCTTTCGGCGGGGAACGGACATCTACAAGGGGCTCGCGCTCGGCGCGAGCGCTGTCTGTGTCGGCCGACCTTATCTCTGGGGCCTCGGCGCTTTCGGTCAGCCGGGCGTCGAGTCGGTCCTCACCCTGCTCCGCGCGGAGCTCGAGGTGGTCATGCGTCAGATGGGCGCGGCCACGCTCGCCGACATCGCCCCGAGCTCGGTCCGGCGACACGACGGTGCGGGTCACATCCCGGCCCGTCCTGCGCCTGGATGAGCCGTTCAGAGGAGACTCGCTGGGCCTGACTAGCAGGAAGGGTCTGTGGCCTCAGGCAGGATCAGACAGAGCCGTCGTACCCGCGGTCGAGCGGCGCGCAGAACGAGGGCGCTGCGTCGCGATCGCGCGCGGGCGGTGCCAGCACCCTTCGGAGGGACGAGGTCTCGGACGTAAACCTGAGGCTGCTCGGGCTCGGAATCCTCGCGGGCTCGTGCTCGGCGGGTCCGGGCCCATTCCGGGTGGCGCGCTGGATGGGGAACTGAAGAGCGCACCGGCCGATTGGGGTACGTTCCTGGCTAGCGAGGGGGCCGTCTGCGAGGTCGAGTCCCGCCGCGAGGCCCCCCACTCGATCCAGCTGTACTGCTTCGTCCATGACAGGGATTTGTACGCGCAGTCGCACTGTTGGGCACTTGCGCCCTGGTGGCCGACCCAGGGCTGGGCGTCCATCTGGCTGGAAAACCCCGAGGTCCGCGTGCAAATCGGCGATGCGCTCTTCGACCTCGTCACGGTGCCTGTGACTCACGT
>Ga0315331_10004031_pt1 | contig 11103 bp, 8 predicted proteins | sample M160m34915metaG_FD_203456 | JGI IMG/M metagenome (GOLD analysis project Ga0315331, IMG submission 203456) | Ammonia-oxidizing marine archaeal communities from Monterey Bay, California, United States - M1 60m 34915 | ecosystem: Environmental > Aquatic > Marine > Intertidal zone | place: USA... | reverse complement strand
CCAAAATATTGCGATTGGCTGACACACCTGCACGGATCTACATTCCTGATGACGAGACCATCCGAACGGAGGTCATCGATCAGGACACGGGCCGAGAGCTCGCGGTAACCGGGATTCGCCCCGGCACGACCACACTGATGCTTTGGTTCAAAGACGAGGATGCACCAAGCGGGCAATCCGTCGTCAGCTATTTAGTTCGGGTGTATGCAGATCCGATCATGACGCGCCCTGTTGGCGACCTGGAGAAGGATCTGAACGAAAAATTCCCCAACAGTTTGGTCGAACTCGATGAGATTGCAGATCGTCTGATCGTACGTGGGCAAGCACCGGACGTGATCGAGATGTCCCAGATCCTGCAAGTTCTCATCGGAGCGCGTGGAGTTCGCCCTGGGGTAACCCGCCCGTTGAACGTGACAACAGTCGGCGCAGCTTATAACTTCGCCGCCACCGAGAACCTGTTCGAATCTGAAGAGGCGGCTGCTGAGCGTCGCCGCGTGATCGACCCGCTTGCGTTGGCCCAAGCCGGGATCATCAACCAGATGAAAGTGGTGGGTGAGCAGCAGGTCATGCTGAAGGTCACCGTTGCCGAGGTCAACCGAAGTGCGGCCCGAAGTATCGGTCTGAACTTTGGCGTCGACAACGCGAACGGCATGACTGTATTCCAATCGCTAACTGGCAATCTAGGTGGTAGTGGCAATGCCAGCCAGAGTGGCCCGAATATCATCGCCTCACTCGACATGGGACAAGTCCGCCTGGCGATCGATGCACTTCGCAAGTTGAACCTATCACGCACTCTCGCGGAACCAAACTTGGTCGCGATGAACGGTCAGGCCGCTGATTTTCGAGCCGGTGGACAATTCCCGATCCCAATCATCAGTTCAGGTGGTGTCGGCAATAACCTGCAAGGCGTTTCGTTTGTTCCCTTTGGCGTTTCACTGGAGTTCACACCGTTCCTTCAAGATCGCGATGTTATCCGCTTGCAAATGAACGCATCCGTAAGCACACGTGACGAATCACTTGGCACTACGATCGGCGGTGCTGGTGGCGGCACCTCCGTCTCAGGCTTGAACAGCCGCGATTTCTCAACCACGGTCCAGCTTCGCAGTGGACAAACCATCGCAGTAGCAGGACTCTTGCAAACCAACTATGGGGCAAGTACTGACCGCGTGCCCTTCTGGGGCGACCTGCCCATCATCGGTGCGACCGGCGGTGCCAACCGCACAAGCAGCGGCGAGCAGGAATTGGTTATCCTCGTCACACCCCATCTGGTTGCCCCAGTCGATGCGTGCGAACCGCTACCGCTTCCCGGTGACGATGTTCACGAGCCAACAGACATCGAATTCTTCATTGCGAATCGTCTGGAAAGCCGTCGCTCGAGGGACTACCGAGCTTCGGTTCGCACCGACTTTGCACGACAGAAACGTGTTGAGCACTGCTGTCCCGAAATCTACATGATTGGAGATGTTGGCCCCACTGATCGTTGCTGCCCTCAGTCAACACACTCGCCACACACTGCGATCTCAGCCAATCAACAACCGGCGACCCCAGCAACCTCGACCCCAGCAACCTCGACCCCAGCAACCTCGACGCAGGCAACCTCGACGCAGGCAATCAAGTTCAGCGACTTAATTGAGACAAGCGAGGAAACCGCCACTGACGAAAACTCACCGCTACGCAGAATGATCAAGCGAGGCCCCAATGCTAATTAAAACAACCATCGCAAGCCTTACCACAAGTTGCCTGGCAGTTGCCCTGATCACGAGCTCAGGCTGTGCCTCACGAGGCGGTATTCTCGGAGTTGATTGCTGTGCGGATATCCCAGCGGGAGCCATTCCCGAGCCCGCTGGCAGCAAGCTCTGCGACTGGCAAACCGCTCAGGTTTCGGGTGCCGAAGCAGATCAAACTGTATTCTACAAATCCGACTTCATCGGAAGCAGTGCGAAAATTGCTCCCAATTCAATCGAGCGGATTGCTAGAACGGCAAGAAGCGGCTTGGCTGCGAATCAGCCTTCCGTCGTCGAACCCTCTGGTGATGAAGCACTTGATGCTGCAAGAGTCAGCGCAGTCAGTCTGCAATTAGCCTCTTACGGCATCACGCAGCCAATGGTAACCGTGGCGATTCCGGCAGCACTTGGCATGCAGGGCATTCGAGCTGAACAAATTGCAGATGGAGTGGGTAATTTTGGCAACGGCTCAAATGGAAATGCTGGACGCGGCTATCAGCCCACGGGAATGGGCGGTTCCTTTGGCAACACCTTTCCCGGGGCAGCCTACTGATGAGTACACATCTGATTTCTGCAAGGCTAATCAAGAATCTGTCTCTTGCTGGTCTCGTCCTGGTTTCGGTCGGCTGCGGCAGCATCGGCAAAAACAAGCAACAAGATTTCCTGAAGCCTCTTGCTTCTTCAGCAGCACAATCGCCGAAAGCATACTCGCAAGAAATGCCTAGCGATTACACGCTGTGTGTTGAGACTGCGAAAACGGTTGCGGCCAACGGTCATGCCGTAGAGGCGATCAAACTTTACGAGCGTGCCGAATCGCTTAACCCAACGGCACCCTTACTCGACTCAAACTTGGCCCCTCTTTACGCCAGTCTTGGCAATCACTCTGATGCGATAACGCGTTACCAACGAAGTGTCAGCCAAGATCCTAACAATATCGAGCTATGCAACAACTTTGCATGGACGCTCATGGAAGCAGAGCGATTCCCCGAGGCGATTACCGAAGCAACACGGGGACTAAAAATCGATGGCGAGAGTCAACGTCTTCACTCAACACTCGCCATGATTCACTACCGGCAAGGTGATCACATCAAAGCTCTGCAAGGGTTCGAAAAAGCGTACGGGACGGTCGCTGCTCATCACAACCTTTCACTTCTTGACATCGAGGCAGGCAACATTGATTCTGCGAAGGAACACCTGCGAATCGCAAACCAATCGCCTGAAGTAAACTCTCAGGCAAATATCCTGTTGACCGCACTTGAGACGCACACCGCCAAGCATTAACGGTTTTCTTCCCGTCGTCGCTACCCGTCGAAACCATTACTTTCCTAAGCGTCTCGCGGTCCGACGGCAAAACTACGATACTACCTTCTGTCCAGAGACACCGCCGTCCCAAATGGGGCCGTTACAGCTTCATTCAAAGGTGGATTCATCGTCGCGGCGCACACTAGGCATGCTTCAATTCATGACACGTGTGACGCAAACCAATGCGCTTCTGCAGGCTCCATCAGCCCCAGTCCGTGTGAGTCGGCGGCACCTGATACGTGTAGTATCCGCGGCAGCAATCCACCCCCTATCGGTGTCATTCTCACATAGAACGACATCTCTCTACATGTTCCCTCTTTCGTAACAAGCCACTGGTTTTGTGCAACCTGACCGTTGCTTCACCACGAATTTGATAAGCTACCGTCACTGCCTGTTTTGTGCCTACTCCACGTTCATAGAATTTGGAACAAATCCAAGGTCACGCCGGATCACATACAGTGAACCCGAGATATCGCCGACCATTTACGCTGTTGAATGTATTGTCCTGATCACAATGCTAACGCCAACCCTGAAGGCCCAAGACAAAAACGACCTGAAACCACTCACTATCGGATATCCTCTTCCAGCCATTGGGAAACGAGCAATCTGACTGAAGGGTGTCCCAGTCGAATCTTTTACAAAAGGGAAAGTGTATGTGCTGGACCCGTCGGCAACGTGGTGTGCGACCAAGATCGAAATGATGCCACACACTCGCGAGGCAATTGAAAGTTACACAAAACAGTGGGCAAACATTACGGGCCTCGCTTTGCACCCTTTCACTGCAACCGCGAGTAAACAGTTTGTACAACCCAACGCAAAAATGATGCGGTATGCCATCTGTAAAGATATCGATGGCCAAATGAAGGCGGAGTACATGCCCCGTACTGGAACAGCGGGAATCCCGACCGTTCTAAACCATCAACAAAGACGGCCTGCTAGCGTGGATAGGACACCCCAAAAACATGAGTGGACTGATTGCTGAAATGGTACTCGAAACCCACGCCCCCGTTGCTGCAAAGCGAACATTGAACCGACACACGCAACACGAAATCGTTTCCAACAGGCCTGCACCCACAAACACCAAAAGACACACGTCCATCGCCCCATACCCACCGCGACGCGTTGAGCAATATCTTTGCAAGACGAGATGATGATGCCATGGCCAGACCGGCCGACTCAATGATGGGCAATCAGAAAGAAAATGTGAAGTTCGACCAGCTGTTCAGCCAAAAGATCAGGCGATACGAAAAGCTGAGGAATTCAAAGCCTCACGAAGGTCGTCTGCCCCTAGCAATCGCCGTAACCTACTGGGTCAGTCAGTGCGACGTCGCTAGGCCAGTGAACAGTACAAGGCACTGCGCTCATTGATCACAACAGATAATTTCAGCTCCAACAAGGCTCTCTATCAAGGCATGCTCTTCCACGGCTGCTTCTGCCATTTATCATCCCTTGCCATTTAATCCTCACCGGCTGCGCTGGTTCACTCCATCCTATTCCATGCAAGATGAATTACAGCCGCGTTCAGGCTTTCACCGAGGGATCGCGTAACCTCAACCGGGATTTGAAGCTTCTGTGCCAGCGTTCAGCCGAACGTGTTTCCTCTGTTCTCGCGAAGAGTTTGCCCAGATCGTTGAAAGGATCCCGATTTTCTGTAATAAGTCCACAATGCCGAATCACTAGTTAGGTTGAAATCATTCATTAAACGAAACCAAGCAATGAAACCAACCGAACAGCAGCGGATTTTCGAAGAGTGGCTCGGGCTACATCGTGGCCTGCTATTCAAGGTTGTTCGCGCCTACGCATTCAACTCTCACGATCAGGACGATCTTTTTCAAGAGATCACAACACAGCTTTGGAATTCCGTACCGGGATACCGTGGCGACTCTGCTATTACAACCTGGGTCTATCGCGTTGCACTTTACTGTGCTATCGGCTGGTCCAAAAAGGAGCATCGTCACCAGGAGAATCATCAGGCGATCATCGCTGACGATCGGTTGCTGTTGCAAAAACCCAGTGCCACGAACCCGCAACTGGAATGGCTCTACGAACAGATCGCCCAATTTGATGAGATCGATCGCTCGCTGACGTTATTGATGCTTGATGGTTTTAGTTACCGCGAAATTGGTGACACGATGGGCATTTCACAAAACTACGTGGGTGTGAAATTAAACCGCATCAAAAAACGGCTAACAGAACAATGCACAAAGGAGCACAACCATGGAATTTGAAGACCTACAGGTCATATGGAATTCACAACACGACGAACCTTTATACGGGGTGAATGAAGACGGTTTACACAACACACTAAGAAACAAAAGCAAACAGTTTCGACGGGTGATCTTTTGGCAGCACTTCCAGACTTTCTGTAGTTGCACGATCGCGATCACGGTAATTACTGGTCTGTTTCTTCTCAGCGTATTTGGCGTGCTTGGAAACATTGGCTCGTCACGCGCGTTGTACGGATGGGAACTAGCGGCCTTGCTGGTTGCGTTGATCTGCTGGTTGCAATTTGGTCTGTCGGTATATTTCGGGAATAGACAACAGAAAAATCGAGAGAAACAAGACACGACGTCGCTCCGTGATGATCTCGACAAGGAGATCAATCGCACCAAGTATCAGATCAACACGCGGGCACAAATCATGCTGGGCTTCGTCCCACCCTATATTGGCAGCACCCTGTTTTTAATCATTGTGTTTGGTATCAGTGGCATTTCGTACTGGGCAATGGTTCCGGTCGTCGTCGTCATGGTGACCGCGCTCATTGTCGAGTCCCGATGCCAACGACGATTCGTTGAACAGGAGATCACCCCGAGACTTCGCGAACTCGAGACTCTACGTGAGAAGCTGACGACTGTCCCTTGCCCCGAGTCCAACTCACCGGACGGCAACGACGTCCAGTAACTTTCATTCAACCACACGCTTGTAAACCTCTTTACGTGGCAGAACTGCTCATCAAACTGATTCACGCGAACCTCGGTTCAATCGCTTTCTGTATGGCACGCCTGAAAACTTATGAACACGCAGGCTTCACCGGTGAAAACGACACCAGACTATGATCGCCACACACCGATTTGTGAGGTGCTTCAATTCGGCCTGAATCCGTTCCCTAACGCACCGTGAGAAATGACGCACCGTGAGAAACCACGATCTGCCTACTGATTGAATGGGCCATTGGGCATGTCGGCCAATTGGACTGCGATGCCGATGATCCCGAGGATCGTGTAACCAATCAACGCAATGATCCCCATAATTAGTCCAGCAATCGCCATGCCCTTCCCCCCCCTTCCTTGGTTTCCGAAGTGAATACCAAAGCCGCCTGTCACGACGGCAGTTAATCCGAGCGGAATGTGCAGCCAGCAGCAGCACCCCATGGTCAACGACAAGATTCCGAAGATCAAGGAAACAATCGAAACCGGGTGGGCTTGGTTTGATGCGCCCCCGGGGGCGATTGGCCGTGGCGCGGCAACGTTACCACTGCTGGTGGGTCCCGGCGGAGCATAGGGTGCAGTTTGCGAGAATGGATTGGGGGCCGCACTGGGGGCCGCACTGGGCAAGTCATCAAAGGCATTCGACTCGAGGCCTCCCGAAAAAGATGAGCCGAGGTCAGATGCAGCGTCGCCAGCCGCAGGTGTCGGCGAGGCAGTCGGTGACGGAACACCACCGGGACCAGCGGGCGCTGCCGGAGCACGCAACTGTTTTCCGCACGGACACTTCACGACTTTACCAGCCGCCTCTGAGGGAATATTCAAAATAGCGTTACATGCAGGGCATTTGATTTTCATCTTCGTCGCCATAAAGGAGCAATATTCGCAGCCGGAATTACGGGTATCGTTCGAAAGTATACCTGATCAGAAAAGCAGTTTGTGCAGATCCGTCATTTCTGCATCTCCAGACCTCACTAGACCCAAAGTGTTCGATCCTCGCGACACTTTACGCAACTTCCCGTTATCCCAAACTAGATATATTTGATAACAAAATAGCGACTTGAACTGAACCGGCATGACATGACAAGGAACAGAACGACGACAAGAAAACGGACCAATTACAGATACGAGCAGATGGCGAGTTGCATACCTTTACAGACTCCAACTGCTAGTTAGCAGTTTCGGGCATTCCGCATGGCAGTTGGCGGAAAGGGAGCACCACACGTGCCACGCCTGAAGATAGTATTGCTGGAATGCTGTGTACATGAACACCACATACCCAACCCAAAAGTGCGCGTGTACCCAAAACAAAACGCAACAGACTTTGACATATCAAAGGTATGTGTTTGATCCCACCAGCAGCATCAGATGAAGCACTGCGAATCAATTTCCTGCACGAGCGTTGTATCTGATCCCAGCTTCAACGTTGCCAACAGAAATGGCAGCGATGAAGAAAGGGGGTACCGGCATTTCCTAAAAACCCCTCCCTTACAGGTCCCTCCACAACCCCGACAGGTGTGGTCGGCTATGATCTCGGCGAGACCGCGACACGCGGGGGCTTATTCATTCGTCTTTGATCGGTGAAGTGAAATGCACACGAGCAAACTGTTTAGTGTCTGGACCGCCATCTGTTTATTCACGTGGGTAGGATGCTTTCAAACGAGATCTCCTGAGTTCCAGCAAATGCTGAAAGCAGCAACATCTGGTGATGCAGAGGCACAGTATGAATTAGCGATAATGTACGCGAATGCCGATGGTGTCTTGCGAGACGATGCACGAGCAACCAAGTGGCTCCACCTCGCGGCGGAGCAGGGACACTTGGGAGCGCAGAACGAACTTGGCGCAGGCTACAGGCTTGGCATCCTTGTCCCTAGAAACCTCACCAAGGCAGCTAATTGGTTTCGCAAAGCAGCAGAACAAGGTGATGCCACAGCTCAATTTAACTTAGGCATAATGTACGACAACGGCGAAGGTCTGCCGCCAGACGATTTGAGGGCAGTTGAACTATATCGCAAGGCTGCGAAACAGGGGCTGGCACAAGCGCAGTTCAACTTAGCTCTGATGTACGACGATGGCGAAGGTATCCCGCTGGATGATGCCAAGGCGGTAAAACTATATCGCAAGGCAGCGGAGCAAGGTCACGAAGATGCAATTAACAATCTGGGATACATGTACGAAAATGGCGAAGGTGTTAAACAGGATCCCGTTGAAGCATACGCTTGGTATTCACTGGGTGGAGTGTATGGTTGCAAACCCTGCACTCAAGCTAAAAACTACACTGCCAGCCAAATGAAGCCTGGGCAACTTGCCGACGGAGAGAAACGGGCGGCTGCCTACATCAAAGCCTATGGACCTGCAAAGTAGTCCTAGCTAATCGAAGACGGCCCATCGCGAAACCACGCGATGCTGACAAAACAGCAAGCGACCAGCATCCCTCACGCTCCGTGAATCGCAGTCGCTGTTGGAATACATTAGCAGTTGACTGCGGTGACTGTAATCAACGCCCAATCCCCTGCAAGGTCCCGAGTAGCCACCAACGAAAAACGGGGCTCCCCACAATAGCGAGAAACCCCGAAAATAACAGTGCGGATGAGAGGACTTGAACCTCCACGCCCTTGCGGGCACTAGAACCTGAATCTAGCGCGTCTGCCAATTCCGCCACATCCGCGTATTGCACTGCGTTTGGCTTTTCCTTGTTCAGGAAAAAAGCGTCGAACCATTTGGCCTGACACCACGACTGGGTGAGAGAATAATAGTTCATTGGATTACTGACAAGGGTCATCCTGAGAGTGCCGTCTGTCGGACGTTCCCCCATTTCCTGTCCTATGATGGACTAGAATACGCTTCTGCAACCGCTGACTTGAGGCTTTCCTTCTTTGTATTGAATTGACGCTGGAAGCTAACGCTCGTGAATGAGGGCATCACACATGAAAATCCACTGCCTAGGGACTGCCGGCTATCATCCCAACGACACACGCCAGACCTCCTGCTATTACCTGCCGGAAGCTGGAATTGCATTAGATGCCGGGACCGGCAGCTATCGGCTCCCGAAGGTTCTGTCTGGAAAATCGCTCAACATTCTACTTTCGCACGCGCATCTGGATCACACCGCAGGTTTGACATTCTTGCTAAATGTGCATGCCAACCACCCGCTTGAGCAAATCCAGATCTGGGGCGAGTCAGACAAACTTGCAGCCGTGCGTGAGCATTTATTCCATCCTTTGATATTTCCCGCCCCGCTGGACGCCTGCTGGAATCCTATCGACGAGGCTGCCGAGTTTGTGATTGGCGAGACCAAGGTTTCATGGCGTCGCCAAGACCATCCTGGGGGTTCTGTGGCCTACCGCTTGGAGTGGCCAAATGGAAAACGGCTGGTGTACTCCACCGACACGACCGGCGACAGCAGCCCTGAGTACGTTGCCTGGAGCCGCCATGCGGATCTGTTGATGCACGAGTGCTACTTTCGGAATGAGGCATCCGAATGGGCCCAAAAAACCGGCCATAGCTGGACGGATCGAGTAGCGGAGATCGCCAACCTGAATACTCCCAAGAAGTTGCTGCTGACCCACGTGAACCCACTTGAGCATGCCTCTGACCCTGTTCAAAGCGATTCCATTCGGGAACAAATCGACGCAGAAACTCTGATTGCCGAGGATGGGATGGAAATCGAGTTCTAGCACACCGATCGCAGCACACCGATCGCAGCACACCGATCGCAGCACACCGATCGCAGCACACCGATCGCAGCTGCAAAGCAGGGCCGCTGCAAAACCGGTACACCGATCCTGATTTTGGCGATCGGGAGCGGGACTGCCGTTGCAATCAATCAGGTGTATCGAGATAGGGATCCTGCCCGATCTCCCGCTGCATTTTCTTTCGCTCTTTTTCGTGGTGCAGCAGGATCATACGATCACGAAAATGCGTTTTTTCGACCTTTAGCTGCGCTCTTCGAAAGAGTCCAGCATAGCGGTCAACTGAACCGTCGATCTGTGTGCCCTGTTCTTTCAAGCGTTCTGCTTTTTTAGTGCCCAACCCGCCTTTGAGAATATCATCATCGAGCGAGAGGTACTGTCGATAGGAGCCACGATCACCCTGTCGGCCACATCGTCCAATCAACTGTCGGTCAATCCGCGCGGCATCGTGTAGTTCAGTGCAAATCACATGCATGCCTCCCGCGGATTCAATTTGCATATCCAGCTTCACGTCAGTACCACGCCCTGCCATGTTCGTGGCCACCGTAACTTTTCCATGACCTCCTGCTGCCGCCACAATTTCAGCTTCCTGTTCAACGTTATTGGCGTTCAAGACCTGATGCTCGATTCCGATTTCCTCCAGCATCCGTGATAGGACCACACTCTTGTCGATCGATCGCGTGCCTACGAGGACAGGACGACCGGTTTCATGAACCTCCTTGATTTCTCCGACAATCGCTTCGAACTTAGCCTCCATGGTGCCGAACACGCGGTCTGCGAGTTGCTCACGCTTGGGCGGTTTATTGGTGGGGACGCGGATCACCGGCGTGCGATAAATTTTTCTCAACTCGCCAGCGCTGGAGGCGGCGGTTCCCGTCATTCCGGCCAGATGGGGATAACGCAAAAACAGGTCCTGTACTGTGATCCGTGCAGCCTGTCCCGTAGGCACACTGATCTCCAATTCCTGTTTGGCTTCGATCGCTTGATGAATCCCGTCACGCCATTTTCGACCTTCTGCGAGACGTCCTGTGAACTCATCCACAATGACGATCTCGTCGACCCCTTTGTCGCCTGGTCGAACCACATACTGCCGATTCAGCAGAAATTCTTCGTGCACTTTGATACTGCGTTCGCTGTACTCGTACAGATCGACAAGCCCCATCGTTCGAACAAGATCACTTTTCGGGAGCGCTCGAACACGTTGCCTGCCGCGAGCAGTCAGTTCGTATTGCTTCGTCTCGGGGTCAATCGTGTAATCATCTTCTTTGACGTAGCTTGCACCATGTTCTGCTGCCCACCGGTAGGTTTCCACGATCTGATCCCGCACGGTATCCTCAATGCTGCCAATAATCAGCGGCGTACGTGCTTCATCGATCAAAATGCTGTCGGCCTCATCGACTAGACAAAAGTGCATTCCCCGCATCACAATTTGATCACCTGTCCCCGAGAAGCCACCGCCGC
>Ga0315331_10004027_pt1 | contig 11108 bp, 8 predicted proteins | sample M160m34915metaG_FD_203456 | JGI IMG/M metagenome (GOLD analysis project Ga0315331, IMG submission 203456) | Ammonia-oxidizing marine archaeal communities from Monterey Bay, California, United States - M1 60m 34915 | ecosystem: Environmental > Aquatic > Marine > Intertidal zone | place: USA... | reverse complement strand
CGGCCCCAGCATTAAGTGTGTTGCCTCTCAGGATTCGCCGTGTTCATTCTCTCGTTTTGGCAGTCGCCCTGCGTCGCGCAACGCGGCGCGCAGCACGAAATCGAGTTGGCCATTCGTACTGCGCAGCTCGTCTTCCGCCCAGCGACGCAACTCGGCCAGGATCTTAGGATCTGTGCGGAGCAAAAATGATTCTCTGGCCATTGGTCCCTTCAGCAGGTAGACGGACTGCACCAGCTCTGCTGGTAGATGCTCACGAGGTCATTCCTTTTTGTTACGGGTACGCATCACGGGGAAGCGAAGTGGGTATTGCAACCGCCAGACTCACACGCTGACGCTTTTATCATGGCCATCCTCAAGTCACTGGCTCCCGTGGTGGAGGTGCCGAAATCTCAACGGACTGATTCGTGGTCAGGATAACTGTCCGAACGAACAGCTGAAATTCCCACGATCCCGAACAAGCGACGTGTCTTCGAAAAGGCACTAATTGTAGAGCGTTCCTGTGTTTACAACGGGTTGCGTATGTCGGTCACTGCACAATACGACCAATAGATTGGAAACCATGGTGGCTTTGCGATCCTCATCCAGTTCCACGATGCCGTCTCGTTTCAAATGGTTCAGGGCCATGTCGACCATACCTACAGCGCCCTCAACAATCTTCGTTCGCGCCGCAACGACCGCTTGTGCCTGCTGACGTTGAAGCATAGCTGCCGCAATCTCCGGCGAGTACGCCAAATGACTGATGCGTGCCTCAATGACTTCCACACCAGCCTGATCCAGGCGCTCCTGAATATCACTCTGCAACTGCTCACACACATCAACGGTGTTACCTCGCAGTGAAACTTCCGAATCTTCGCTGTCATACGGGTGACGACTGGCCAGATTACGCAGGGCGGCTTCGCTTTGAACCTCAACAAAGTGTTCATAGTCGTCGACCTTGAACAGAGCTTCTGCCGTATCAACGACTTTCCAGACAACTACGGCTGAAATGTCGATCGGGTTACCGTCCCTGTCATTCACCTTGGAAGGTTTGCTGCTGGTACGCCCCCCCTTCTTGATAACCTGCCCCAAGTCATTTTTCTGGTCCGGGGTTGAAGTGGACCCTGTTTCGAAATTCCGTACCCGCAGCGACAGCTTTCTCTTGGAAAAGAAAGGATTCACCCAAAAGAATCCGGTCTTCTTTACGGACCCCCTGTACTCACCGAATAATAACAACACCCGGGAATCGTTGGGGGCGACCGCCATAAACCCAAAACACGAAACCAGCGCCAGAGGAATGAACGCAATGCCCAGAAACACCAGGGAACCGCCGGCATTTTGAACAGACCAGATAATGGTACCTGGACCGGCTACAAACAGCGTGACTACGCAAAACAAAGGCATCCAGCCGGACATGGGATGGAACGGTTTTTCCTGGTTCATCAGTCGAAATCCTTCGAAACGTTGATAATTCGGACTTGATACCACAATGATATCATATTGATAGCCCACAACAACGTCAAAGTCCGGCAAATGGATCAGACAGATTCACGGAATCCGAAAATTTCCAGCAGGGCGAAGTCCCCTGGCACTGCTGCGTGATGCACCCAGGGCTTCAGTGATGTTGTCAGGGCCTCCTGACACTGCTTAGAGAACAGAGAAACTGGGTTCATCGGCTACAATCACAGCACCGCGATCGCGACTTCTCAGGAATTGCCCTCGCTCCGCCTCTTGCAGGGAGACCAAAGAATTGAACCCGACTGATTTTCGCCAGCGTTTAAGAGCGGGTGACGCGCTCATTGGGACAATGGTCACGTTACCAACAGCGGCCACAGCCGAAATCCTTGCAGACGTGGGCTTCGACTGGCTGTTCGTTGACGCGGAACACGGGCCGCTCGACGCCACAGACCTCCTGGGGATTCTTCAGGCAGTCGGTGACCGTGTACCGTGCATCGTCCGAGTGCCCCTATGCGACGAAGGCTGGATTAAGCGGGTGCTGGACCTGGGGGCACAGGGTATTATCGTTCCCCAGACGAACACGCCGGAAATCGTGTCCGATGTTGTCCGGTATGCGCGATATGCGCCCGCCGGGTCACGCGGCGTAGGCCTGGCAAGAGCTCATGGTTACGGTTTCCGGTTTGACGAATACGTAGCGTCCGCCAACGAACACGTGGCTGTGATTGTGCAGGCGGAACATAGACTCGCTGTCGACAACATTGAGGAAATTGTTGCTGTGCCGGGGATTGATGCAGTGCTTTTGGGACCGTATGACATGTCTGCAAGCTACGGGAAGATGGGGCAGATTACCGATCCCGAAATCACTTCCGCGATCGCCCGTGTCATCACCACGTGCAGATCTGCCGGCATATCTGTGGGTTCATTTGGCGTTACGGCAGATGCTGTCCGGACATATGCGGAACAGGGATGTTCGCTCCTGTGCGCCGGAGTCGACGTATTGTTTCTGGGAGGAGGCGCCAGGAAAATGCATTCGGAGGTGGTGAACGAACAATAAGAATGAGATCGGAAGTCGGCATATCAGACAGCATCAGACGATCGAGAGCAGTGGGTGAGCTGAATCTGCCTGTATCGATTCCCTTCGTTCCGTCTTGCAGGACCTTTATTTCCATTTGGCTGAGTACTCTGCACCAACCGCACCGGCCAGGGGCTTGTACTGCAGGGTGAGTTTGCCGTTGCCGAGCTTCGCGATCGCATAACCGGTCCGCAGTTCCGGTACAAAGAAACCGGACGTTTCACCCGTGCTGAGGTGTTCTTCAAGGTTGCGGTCCTGGTTGTAACAAAGTGACGGACACAATACCTCAACTACTTGATAATGATCCTGCCAGCCACGAATCCCATTGTGAAAATGTCCGTGCAGGCACAGCAGTACTCGCCCCTTATGCTTTTCAATCAACTGGTAGAACGCGGTTTGACCGTTGTCGGGCTTTACGTACCAGCCCCGATCCGGATGGCGGTTCGAGTGAACAGGCACATGACAACAGAACACAATCTTCAGCCCCTGCATCGCTGCCTGGTCACACTCATGCGTCAGCCAATCCAACTGTTCGGATGTAATAAAGCCATCATGAGAATCTGCGTGGGCATTGGCGAAAAGTACAAACCGTACACCTTTGTGGTCAAATGATCTGTCAACACGTTCAGTGACGTGACGCTGAAACAGCGTTTCACTGTCGTGATTGCCCGGAATTTCGTGAATTGGCTTTTTCAGATCGGCGCGAGCCGCCACGTAACGCGGATACTGTGTCGCTCTGGCTTTGTCGACCACGTCACCCAGATGCAGCACAAAATCAGCTGGTCCACTGTTAATTTCGGCGATTGCCTGCCGAAACTGTTTTTCCGGGGCCACGCCATCATTACGTCCCAGGTGCGTGTCACTCACAATAACGAAAGAAAAGGCATCAATATCTGCCGCAGCCATACATTGGGTCCATGTTCCTGCCACAGCGGAAGCGACTCCAACGCGAAGAAGTTGACGCCGGTTCCTGGTACGCTGGCGAGTTGAGTTAATTGGCATCTGTGTTCTTTGTATGGAACCCGAATCGGAATTTCAGTGAGGCGGTGCCGACACAGCGGCGCGGTCAACATACGCCCTGACGAAACAGGACGATTTCGTCAGAACGGCGCGTGACTACCACTACAATTTAGTCTCATGCCCGCTGACGGCGAATTCAGTGGATGGCACGCTCACAGAATCTAATCGGGCAACAGTGCCGGAGTGTGCATTATGAACGACATCCACTCTACAACCGTGAAACAAACTGACTTTCTTCCTTCTTTTCAATTGTGGTAGTGCCTGGTAACAGTGACGCTGGCGCCAAAGGGTGTCCCCGCGTCAGCGGTCAAAATAAATGTGACGTCGCTCATGCGGAGGATATCATGAAAATACCACGCTGCAGACCGGTACAGACCGACTGCGAGCGCGAAGGACAAACGCGTAGTCTGGACAATCGATCCGGTCGATCCGTCTGACAGAAATACCACGATTTCTCGAAAACAACACTGATTCCGGCAATCGTACTCTGAATTGACGTAAAACGTAAACTGGCCGCATATATCGCCGTACAGTTCGGTCTTTTCTCAATGGCAGCTATCCGTAGATTGACACGGAAAACTGGCCGACAATAATCCTCTTAACGCCAGCGAATCATTTCAAACATATGGAGCTGTCCATGAGCAGCGGCCGGGCCACGCCTTCGATCAACGGCGTCCCGTCTAACGCTGCTCGATTGCTCACGGCGAATCCGGAGAAAAAAGAACTTGTCGCCGCTGCTAAAGAAAATCCCGCTGTACAGGCGACCGGAGCAGATCGAATGTCTGCGGAACGCGAGCCGTTTCAACGCACAGCTGATGGACTTTCTGCGGCCTCACATACAGGCAGGGACCACAACCGAACAGCTGGATCAGCTGGCACACCAATACACGCTGGATCATGGGCACACGCCCGCCTGCCTGGGATATCACGGCTACCCGAAGACAATCTGTACCAGCGTCAATGAAGTGGTTTGTCACGGCATTCCGAATGAAAGACCGCTTTCCGATGGTGACATTGTCAACGTCGACATCACCACGATCGTGGACGGATGGTACGGGGACCAATCCGAGACGTTCATGATCGGGGAAGTGAGCACAGCGGCCAGAGACCTGGTTCAGGCCACCTTCGATGCCCTGTTCGTCGGCATACGTGCATGCAAGCCCGGAGGAACAGTTCGCCAGATCGGGCACGCCATCCAGACGTTTGCGACAGACGCCGGGTACTCCGTCGTCCGAGAATACCAGGGGCATGGTATCGGGCAGGAGTTTCACCAGGAGCCCGGCATTCCTCACTTCCCGAACTTCGCGTCGAGCCGTGATATTCTTACGCCCGGTACATGTTTCACTGTAGAACCCATGCTGAACATCGGCGGGTGGAAAACACGTCTGGACAAGAGCGACGGCTGGACGGTGCGAACAATGGATAAGTCGCTTTCTGCGCAATTCGAACATACGCTGTTGATGATGGAGTCCGGTCCTGAAATTCTGACTTTGACAAAAGACGGTCCAGTGGAAGGCGATACACTGTCCTGAACAATGATGTTCGAAAGCACGTCGCGACTGCCTGATCCAGCATGAGTAACTGACATGACAAGCGTGTTATCAGAAACGATTTCTGCACTGCGGAGCTTTGACACTCCGACTGTGTGCAACGTGATCGAGTTGTTTGACGTGCGTCCGCGCAGCAGTGGGTACATGAACAAGAGCATCAATGCGTGCTTTCCGGAGCTGCCACCGATGGTTGGCTTCGCCTCCACAGCAACGTTTCGAGCCTTATCGCCACCGCGCGATGGCGACGTGTATTCCAGCATCGACAGGCAACTGGAGAGTCTGGCCGATATTGCAGCCCCTCCTGTTGTCATATTTCAGGACCTGGATGCACCATCTGCTGCCGCCACATTTGGCGAAGTTATGTGTACCACCTATCAGGCCTTTGGCTGCAGTGGCCTGATCACGTCAGGCACCGGTCGAGATCTCGACCAGGTCCGGGCACTGAAATTCCCGGCATTTACGGGCGGCACCTGCTGTTCACACGGAGCATGCCACATACTCTCTGTAAATGTCCCTGTTGTTGTCGGGGGAATCACTGTGTATCCGATGGACCTGCTGCACGGAGACTGTAACGGAGTTACGGTGATCCCCGCCGAAATTGCCAATGAAATCCCGGACGTCTGTACCGAGTTCATGGAGGCTGAAAAAATCGTACTCGATTATGTCCGGACTTCGGGCCCGACAGCATCCGGCTTTACAGAAGCTCGTGTCGGAATGAGCGAGGCGATTCAGAAGATCACAGAACGAATCAGGCGACCATGACAACGCCGTACTCTGGAGGCAGACACGTCGTTGTAACGTTCGAACATAGGCGCGTAGGTAAAGGTCGGAAGTGTTTCACGCCTCCTCCCGACAAAGCCCCTGCTATTCCATCGCCATCGCTTCCACGGACTCACCGTCATCCAGTTCCACTCGGCATTCCGGCAGACTTTTCAGAAATAGTCTGCCATAAAATTTAGTCAGCACGCGAGGATCCAGAATCACCACTCGGCCGCTGTCCTGACGACTTCTGATGAGCCGACCGAATCCCTGCTTCAGCTTGATGATTGCTTCCGGTATTTGATAGTCCTTAAAGGGATTTCCGCCGCGACTCTTGATGGCGTCCACACGAGCCTCCAGCAGCGGGTGATCGGGCACACTAAACGGAAGTCGCGTGATGATGACATTCTGCAGAGCATCTCCCGGAACATCAACGCCCTGCCAGAAGCTGTCGGTCCCGAACAGCACGGCGCGGTCGTCGTGCCGAAAGCGGTCCAGCATGGCAGAACGCGGCATCCCCCTGCCCTGGCAGTAGAGGGTCAGGTCGTGTTCCGCCAGCCAGCCCTGCAGTCGTTCAGCACAAAACGTCATCATGCTGTAACTGGTGAACAGTACGAAGGCTCGACCGTTAGTCTCCAGCAGATGGCGCTGAATGCGATTACAGGCCTCCTGCTGGAACTCGCGTGCAGCGCCAGCAGGGTCCGGCATCTTGGTCGACAGAATCAATCGAACCTGTCGTTCATAATCAAAAGGGCTGCCCTGCCGCTCATCTTTCCCGTCCGTTACACCGACGCGACTGCGAAAAAAGCGAAAATCCTCAGCCCCAATGGCCAGTGTTGCACTTGTCAGGATGACGCTGGACACCTTGTTGAACAACTGCTCTCGCAATATCGGCCCAACTTCCACGGGCGCGCTCATCAACACCAGACGCTGTTTTTGGGCGCCGGACTTTTCGATCCAGTAAACAGCATCATCCGCCCGTTGCTGACACCATGCTGTCAGTCCGTCGGCCAGACCGTTGCAGCGAGTTGCCGCCGCTCTCAACTCCACTTTGTCCCCCTCCGAATCAACTTGGTCTGCGTGAGCCTCAATTAAACCGGCGAGCTCTGCAAGTGCTGCAGACAGATGATTCTCCACATCCACAGTCCGGTCCAGACGACCATTGCTCCGACCAAATCGCTGTGACCAGTCGTCGACAGCCAGAAAGAAGTCGCGGCACAGATGCCGAACTCTCATGACCTGGCGCTGGGCTTTCTCAAGTTTATGCACGACCAGCAGGCCGCGCTGGGCACTGTCGTTGTACAGTTTGTTCATCAAATAGTTGAGTTGACCATCGGATAGCTTCAGACCCAGGTGATCAGCTGCGACTGCCTCAATGGTGTGCGCTTCGTCAAAGATCACGGTGTCGTAATCAGGTAAAATGCTGGCGCCGTCGCGACGCAACGCAAGGTCTGAAAAGAACAGAGCGTGATTAACGACCAGCAGATCGGCGTTCCAGACACGCCTGCGGGCCCGATAGTAATGGCATTCGTTGTGCGTCGGACACTTTCTACCCAGACAGTCGCCGTGGTCACTGGAGACCTCGTCCCACACCTGTGACAGCGGATGGAAAGGCAGGTCCGAGCGACTACCGTCCGTTGTCTGTTGTGCCCAATCACTGATTTTCGACAGCTGACGCTGGCCGTCCATCTCAAACAGCAACTGCTGCGAAGCACGCTGCGTGGCTTTGCCGGTGCGACGAAGGCTGATGTAATTACCGCGCCCTTTGACCAGCACCGCTGAAAACTCAAGGGGTAGCACAGCCTGCAGAAAAGGTATGTCGCTCCCGATCAGCTGTTCCTGCAGACTGATGGTATGAGTGGACACAATAATTCTGCGACATTTTTCGTCCTCACTCCGGCGCTGCCCGGCTGCAAGAATTGCAGGCACGAGATAGGCGAAACTCTTCCCGACTCCTGTGCCAGCTTCGGCGACAAGGTGATGGCCATTCAGGATCGCCCGCTCAACGGAATTGGCCATCGCCAACTGCTCGGGCCTTGATTCATACGACGCCAACCGACGCGCGATACTGCCATCGGGGCCGAGAATCTGTTCCGCGCAGAAAACTTCGTTGTTCATACGTGCCGTGTTTCGGAATCTACTGCGGAGGCAGCCGGGCTCAGGATAGTTTCAGACATTCCGGCTCTGTGTATGACCATGAATGTCACGTCGTCGACCAGCGGGGCGTCCCCGCGATAAGAATTCAGCAGATGCCTCAGCCGGGACTCAAAGACCGTGCGGTCGGCGGTTGCGGCTTCCTCGATCAGCTTCACCGTCTCCGAACGACTGAGAGTTGATCCGCTCGGCGACGTCAGCTTTGTGATTCCGCCGCTGAACACCAGAATTATGTCGTTATCATTCAACTGATATTCAGACTGCAGATGAACCTGCCTTCCGTGATTCAACGGCGAACCGATCACCTCCGGACTGTCGAGTTCTGTCACTTGCTGTCCGTCGATGCGCCACAATGAGCAATGCCCCGCAACCGACATCGTCACACTGCAACACTGCGGATCAAGCAGCATGACAGCGACAGACGTAACGGTCGGCAGTTGTCCGAGTCGTCCTGAAAGCACCTGCTCGGTCTGCCTAATTGCCTCCAGTTTCGATCCTGTTTCGGCAACGGCAACAATCAGCTGTCGTGCGAGCCACGCCAGGAGGTCGGAGGCGCCAGGCTCCCGTCCGGTCGCATCCAGCAGCAGACACGCCACGCTGCCATCCGGTAATACGAGATAGTCAATCAGATCCGTTGCCGTTTCCGCTGCCGGGATGAGTTCATGAGCAACTCTGTATCCGTTGAGTGCCGGCGGATCCATGGGGGCAAGTTGAGATCTGAATCGTTCTGCGGATGCCACATTCGTCTCAACCACTGTGCGTGTGATTTCCACTTCTGCGGCAGTTGCCTGCTCCAGAGCGAAAGAGATAACCTGACAAACGACGATCAACTGCTCAAAATGTTCCTTGTTCAGCGGGCGGCGGGCGTTCTGGCAGTCGATCTGAATGGCGCCGATGCTGTGTTCTGCCAGTCCCACCAAAGGCACACAGATAATTGACCGCATGGAGCCATTACCCAGCTCCGAGCCATCAGCAGCACTGCCTTTCCAGTGGTCAACATACAGCATGGCCTCGGCATTCTGCATGCAACTGCGCACCACGGGGAGACAGATCTGTACCTCTTCGTCGGCTTGACGTGACACCGCGGCCGCGACCCTGATATCGTTGGAATACTGACGCTTTATAACAACCGCGATGCGTTCTGCTGACCGGAAGATGTCAAATAGGTTCTGCAACGCGCGTGAAATCACATCATCGTACCCAATCGCTCGCCGCAAACCGTTGATCATTCGCAGCACATGATTCAGCTTCTGAGTCGCACCCGTCAGGACGGGCCACGCACCGACGTTCGTAACCAGCATTCTGCTGACAACCTGTTCCTCACGCACAGGATCGGAGCCCAGGTCATCACTCGAGATGGAATCGCCATGTGAAACGATCCTTCGGCGAATCGAATCCCCGTTGTCGCTGGCCGTATCTGCACCACTCATAACTTTCGCTCGAACTCCCCGGATGCCGGACGCCTCCGACGGCGAATCCTGAGTCGCAAACCGATAGGCAAGTGCTGAAAACTCAAGCTGGTCACCATCGCTCAGGGGTGTGCGTTCAAGAACCTGCCGACCATTGACATGGGTCCCGTTTCGACTGCCCAGATCTTCGACAAAGAACCGATTATCTTCACACGACATGCGAGCATGAAAACGGCTGACGGCGGGCAACGGCACAATGACATTGCAGTCTTCATGACGCCCAATTGTGGTCACTTCCCCGCTAACGGAACACGAAGGCAGTGGCGGGTCGCCGAAGACTTGTTGAAGGACAGCCATATTCGCCAGGTCAAATTTCTCGCTGCTGCTGAGGCGTGTCCCGCATAAGACAGCAACCGACGATACGACTGGATGTCTGTGTCTATTCCGAGTGACCGCGATTCGGGATAAAAAACACGGAGCGTTGAACCAGTATCGAGGTCATAAAGAATCCGTCTATTCGATGCTGAACGTCAGCAATCAACCGTTATTGCGTTCGTCCAAAGACCATGATCGTGATGTCATCGTTCTGTGCACGGCCGTTGGCGTGCGAACGCACGTCCGCCAACATTTCCTTTCCCAGCTGTTCCGGGTCCACTGGTCCGTTCTCAATGAACTTAACCACTCGATCCTTGGAATACAGATTGCCCTCCGGGTCCATCGCTTCGTCAACACCATCCGTAATCAGAGTGAAGATATCACCAGGGTCGATTTGACGTTCCACCACTTCGTAGCCATATCCGGACATGATACCGACTGGAATGCCGATAATGTCATCGCTGAATTCTTCGATCGTCCCGTCAGCTTTCTTGATAACCGGTGACATGTGCCCGGCATTGGTCAGAGTGATCCGATTCATTTTCAGGTCGATAACACCCAGAATGTATGTCACAAACCTACCTTCAACCATGCTGTGACACATGTGGTCGTTGATTCGCTGTATGGCGAGAGATACGTCGTCAGTAAAACTCATCGTGTTCTGTACAACGCTGGACATTCTCGACATGATCAGGGCTCCCGGGACGCCCTTCCCCGCAACGTCGCCAAACGATACGCAGACCTTGTCATCCCCAATCATAAAACAGTCGAAGTAATCACCACCGACAGCCTGAGCCGCATCATAGGAGGCAAAGAACTGATAGCCCGGGACATCCGGAAGTTTTTCCGGCAACAGAGCCCGCTGCACGCCCATGGCGATATCCATTTCCTTGTCCTGCTTTTGCTTGGCCATGTAGGTAACCAGCAGGCGGGCATTTTCATAGGCATTGGCCGCCTGACTGGCGACTGCCAGCAGCAGTTGCAGATCGTCGTCGTTGAACCGCTTCATCGGGTTCTGCGTATCCAGATTGATCACGCCGAACGGATTATCCTCCAGATCCAGCATCGGGACACACATCATTGAATGGATTGTCAGACTCGAGATAGACTCGCTGGCACTGAACCGGGAATCACTGGCAGCATCGGCTGACAGAATGGCCGATTTCTCTTCCAGAACTTTTTCCAGAATTGTTCGGCTCAGTCGGACGGTTTCGTCGTTGTTCAGGTCCCGATGCTTCTGGGCCACAGGAAGCAGCGGTCCACCGGGCGTGGACCGTATCAGGATGGATCCACGATCGGCCTGTGGGAAAATTTCAAACAGGGATTCCAAGATTC
>Ga0315331_10004021_pt1 | contig 11116 bp, 8 predicted proteins | sample M160m34915metaG_FD_203456 | JGI IMG/M metagenome (GOLD analysis project Ga0315331, IMG submission 203456) | Ammonia-oxidizing marine archaeal communities from Monterey Bay, California, United States - M1 60m 34915 | ecosystem: Environmental > Aquatic > Marine > Intertidal zone | place: USA... | reverse complement strand
TCAGCGTTGAGACAGCCAGGAGGGACCGCGTGCTCAGCTTTGCCGAACTTCGCCGCGCGGCTCGGGTCGTCGATTCGCGCTTTGCCGGCTATCGCGTCGAGCGGATCTCGCAGCCTGGGCCGTTCCAACTGGTCCTGACGTGTTACGGCCGAGAGGACCGCGCAGAGCGCGGAACCAAGCGCCACCTGTTCCTCTCCTGTGACCCTGTCCTCGCGCGAGTCGCCGAACTCGAGCGTCCGATGCCCTCGGCAGAGCGTCCGCCGGCCTTCTTGCAGTTCGTCAGGCCGCGGCTGGAGGGGGCGCGGCTGCGCTCAGCCCGTGTGGCGAGCGGCGAACGCCAGCTTTCTCTTCACCTCGAGGCCGGGGATGGGCGGTTCGAGCTTCTCCTCTCGCTGCTCGGAAAGCGCAGCAACTGCTACGTGCTGGCGGCGGACGCGACCCTCCTAGCGGCACAAAGGGCGCTCGAGAAGACGCGGAAGAACCTGTCGATCGGCAGTCCCTGGGCCGATCCGCCGCCGGCGGAGCTGAAAGAGGGCGAGGATCGCTTCGCGGAGTCGGATGACGATCGTTATCTGGTCGCGATCGCGGCGGCGTATTCGGGCAGCGAGGTCGACCGCGAGGGTGAGTCGCTCGCGGTGCGCATCGCCCGCGTGCTGCGGAAGCAGGCGAAGTCAGCGGAGCGCAGGGCGAGTCGTATTGAGGCGGAGTTGGCAGAGGCGGAGCGCGCAACGGAGATCCAGCGCCACGGAGAGCTGCTGAAGGGTGTCTTGGACCAGATCGAGCCTGGGGCGAGCGAGGTGCGCGCCGTGGACCCCGAGAGTGGCGAGGCTGTCACGATTCCACTCGATCCGGCGCTCGGACCGCGGGCCAACCTCGAAGCGACGTTCAGCCGCTACAAGAAGTTCCTGCGACGCTTGACGCGAGCCGGTTCGCAGGGAGACGAGGCGCGAGCGGCGGTAGAGCGCAACGCGTCACTGCAGCGTGAGCTCGAGACCGCGGTCGCGGCTGGCGCCGAGGCGGTCGCTGTTCTGGGAGACCGAGAGGACATCGCTCGGTTGCTGCGGAAGCACGGGGGGACCAAGCCTGTGGAAGGTGCGGTCCCGCAGAAGCGCAAGCGTGCAGGCCCCTTTGGGGACCTTCCGCGCCGTTTGCATCCGCGGCGCTATCGCAGCGCAGACGGGCTCGAGATCTGGGTGGGACGCAGTGATGAGGGAAACGACCACTTGAGCACCCGCCTCGCCCGAGGGCGAGATCTCTTCTTCCACCTCGATGGAGCCCCGGGGAGCCATGTCGTCTTGCGAACGGAGGGGCGCACGGACCCTCCTTCCGAGTCGCTGGTCGACGCGTGTGAGCTCGCGGTTCATTTCTCGAAGAGCAAGCGGGCTGGCCGCGCAGACGTTCATATCGTCCCGATCAAGAACGTGAAGAAACCGCGCGGTGCGAAGCGCGGGCTTGTCTATGTGAGCGGGGGGAGGACCTTTCACCTCCGGCGGGAGGCTGCTCGTCTCGAGCGCCTGTTGGCGGCCCGGATCGATGACTGAGAGTCGGGGCGCACGAGTCGGGTACACTCCGCGTCACGCCTTGTGGGAGAGAGGAGCGATGTCCACGTCAACCCGCTCAAGTGGAACGGCCAGCTGGAAAACACAGCTCGTCTGGGCTGCCAGCGGCGTTGTCCTTGCGGTGGTCGTTTTCGAGCTGTTCGACATCCGCGGCGATACCGAGCGCGCGGTCGAACTTCTCGGCGCCGCTCGCAGCGGCGATGTGACCGTGGCGCGGGCCTCCCTCGCCGAGGGGCAGTCCCCCAACGTGGCGACTTCGGCCGGTTGGACGGCCCTGCACCTGGCGGCGCTGGGAGGCCATCGGGCGGTCGTCGAGGCCCTGCTTGAAGCCGGCGCTGACGTCTCTGCAACCCACGAGGACGGTTGGACCCCGCTCCACCGGGCCGCAGAGGCCGGGCATCTCGTCGTCGCCCGCCGCTTGATCGCTGAGGGGGCGCCGATCGAAGCGCGCGGGAACGGGCGGACCGCCCTCGGCGTCGCGCTCGCTACAGGGCACGCGGGGCTGGCCGCCTACCTCATCGAGCAGGGTGCTGAATTGGGTGTGGTGGACGAGCGATCCGGGCTCACGCCGGTCCTGTACGCCACGGCTCAGGCGGACCTGGCGCTCCTCAAGCGATCGCTCGAAAAGGGCGCCCCCGTGGACCGTGCGTTCCGAAATGGAGAGTCTGCCCTGCATATCGCCGTCGCACAGGGCGATGTGGCGGCTGTCCAGTTGCTGCTTTCCTACGAGGCGGACCCCAACCGCGCGAACTCGTCTGGCGACACGCCATTGCACGGCGCAGTCCGAGGTGGCGAGGTGGCGATCGTGGCGTCGCTGGTCGCAGCAGGCGCCGATCAGAGCCTCTTGAACCGACGGGGACAGCGCCCCGCAGAGTTGGCGCGCACCGAGATATCCTTTGCCGATGCCCTCGCCCCGCGGGAGGATTGAGGCCGAAGGATCGAGTCTTGGCCATGCGGGGCAACGCACTCGCGCCGGTTGGGTTATGATGCGTGGTTCACCGGGGGATCCATGAGTTCGCACCCGCTCCTCGAGCTTGCAAACGATTCGAATGTAAAGACACCCGCGACCTTTCGCGAGGCGGCGAACGCGCTTACTGCGGACGAAATTTCGTCCATGTATGAGCAGGAGCGCGCCGCCATCGCGGAGGAAGTCAGCGCTGATATCCAGCACTTTGCTGATCACGATCCGCCGGCCGCTGCCGAGCCGACTGTCGATGAGCACGAGTTTGCGGTCGCTGTCATCAATCAGTGTCAGGATGATCAGTCGGCACTCGTGCTGGCGGACGGGGTCGCGCCGAGCGACCCGGATGACGTCGATGATGAAGGAGTCCCGCCGACGCACGTCGACTTGATCGATCACGCGGTGAATATGACGACGCTCGCGCCGCGCAAGATCAAGGCGCGCAACCGCGTTCTCTCTTCCCTCGACCTCCTTGGGGTCTCTGTGGATGATCGAATCACGGTGCAGCGTGTTCGACTCATGCCGCCGGGCTCGACGAAGGGGGACACGCCGCTTCGCGCGATCGTCGAGGGGTTGGCGCAGTGTGCGGCGGTGGATGCGTATCGCGAGACGCTCTCCGCGCAGATCGAGGAGCGTACGGGACGGGTCGTCTCTGCGGATCCGCCTCGCCTCGTGCTATTCGCGAACAACCGCTACTGGGAGATCTATCGACGCCGTTCGTTGAAGAGCGCCGGTCCGTGGATGGAGGCGATGCGGCGCATCGCGGCTGAGATCGAGCAGGGCGTTGGGATCCCTGTTCGCTTTGCGAGCGTGAAGCTCTATGGGGACCCGCCGTGGCGGATGCGTCATGGCAGGCCGCTGCTGGCTTCCGACGTCGTGCTCCGAAACGGTCTCGAGCCGGTCGGGAACGAGTTGAAGCCGAAGAGTAAGGCGCGGCAGTCGGCCAAGGATTCGGCGGTGATCGAGGCCAACCTCGAGCGAATGCCCGTTCCCTATTCGGTCCGTGATTCTTACCTCGCGGGTGACCGCATCTCGCACCCCAAATTGGGAGAAGGTGTCGTCCAGAAGTCACTTGGGCCGACGAAGGTCGAAGTGCGCTTCGGCGAAGAGGTCCGGGTGCTCGTCCAGGGCCGCGGCTGAGCAATCCCCTGCGTGCGTCTGCGGGTCGAGGTTGGCGCGTTCGAAAGCGCGAACCTCAGTCGCTGGCGCAGTCGATCAAGACCTTTCCAACGCCTCGCCGAGCAGCCTGCGCGAGCGCGTCTGTCGCAGTGGAGAGCGAGAAGGTGCCTGCGATCAGGCTGGTAACGTCGATCTGATCGGTCGCGAGGGCTTCGATTGCAGGGGCGAACGGTCCGCACCGCGACCCCACAACTTGGATCTCGTTGACCACGATTGGAGCGAGGTCGATCGTCAGTGGGTCGGCGACGGTCGTCTTCAAGACGAGTTTGCCCCTCGGGCGGGTCGCCGCGATCGCGCCCGAGAGCGCGTTCGCCGACCCGGTCGCCTCGACGACGATGTCTCGCCCAGGACTGTCGGCGGGCCGAAAGGCATCCGCCTCACAAGTTTGGATTCCACGCCGGGACAGGATCTCGAGATGAGCGCGGTGCCGCCCGACGGCGAGGACACGCGCACCACACAGGTCGAGCACCTGGGCGACGAGAAGCCCCAGTTTCCCGTCACCGAGCACGGCAGCGGTCTGGCCGGAGACGTCCCCCAACTGTTCGATCACCTCGAACGCTGCGGCGAGGGGCTCTACGAAGGTGGCGCGCTCATCGTCGAGCGAGTCGGGGATCGCGTGGAGGTTTGTGATCGGGACCGACACATACTCGGCAAAGGTGCCATCCGCGTCGAGGATCCCCATGACCTCTCGCTGGGGGCAGTGCCGTTCGAGTCCCTGTTCGCAAGACGGACACCCCCCGCATCCGAAGTTGATCTCGCTCGCGGCTCGCTTGCCCAGCCACTCGGCGGGGCCTTCGATGACCTCTCCGACCCCTTCGTGGCCGAGGACGCCCTGGAAGCCCATGTACCCGCGCGCGATTTCGAGGTCGGTGTTGCAGACCCCCGCGAGGCGCATGCGAAGGATCGCGCGGCCCGCGGTCGCTCGAGGCTCGGCGCGTTCGCGTACCGTCGGGGTCGATCCTTCGAGGCACAAGGCTCGCACGGCGTCTCCTTTATCTCTTCGATTCGTTGAACCGAAAGGCTAGGTGTTGTCGGCTGGCGCCCTCAATCGACCCGGTACTGATGGCTTCAGGGGCGGTCGAGCGCGTAGCCGAGCATCTCGTTCGTATCGCTGTCGAACAGGAAGCGTCCAGCGAAATAACGCTTCGCGAAGAGGTGCGGGAACCAGAGCGCGTCGTCCGCCCACATCTCTTGAAATGGAATCCGATCGATGGGTGTCCATAGGGGGCGGGCCTCGTCGGTCTCGAAGGCTTTGCCCTCGCAGCCGCTCGCCCTGAACACGCTGCCGTGCAGCGCGTAGCCCGCGCTAAACTGAAAGCGCAGCTCCCCTGCGAGCTCGACTCCGGTGGGCGTCACGCCGAGCTCCTCGCGCGTCTCTCGTATTGCGCACTCGCGCAGAGTCTCGCCGGGCTCGAGTCGCCCGCCCGGCCCGTTGATCTTCCCGGCGCCGAGACCGCGTTTCTTGCGGATGAGCAGGATCTCGCCGTCGCGGATCACGAAACACAGCGTGGCGTGTTCTGTCGGTTCCCAGGTCGACCAATCGACGTCGCTGAAGCGACGCAGCGTCGCGGCCATCAGGGTCGCGGCCCGCGCAGGGCGATCAGCGCGGGGAGGAGGATCAAGTTGCCCGCGATGGTCAACAACATGCCGAAGGTCAAGAGGATGCCGAGGCTCTCCATCCCACGGTGGGACGAGAAGGCGAGTGAGCCAAAGCTGATCGTCGTCGTGATCGCGCTGTAGTAGACCGCGCGCGCGGTCGTCGTCCCCAGCAATCCCCCGGGACCCTCGACGGACTGATGAGAGCGGTGAACGAGGTGGATCCCCGAGTCAACGCCAATGCCGAACATCAGTGGGATGACGATGACATTGACGAAATTGAACGGGATGTCCAGCAGCCCCATGAAGCCGACGGCCAGGCCCGCCGCGAGGAGCAGCGGCGTCAGGACGAGCAGCATGTCCGAGACCCGGCGCCAGAGCACCCAGAGGAGCAATGAGACGAGCGCGAGCGCCGAGAGCAGGGATTGTTGTAGGGACCGCTTCGTCGCCTCCTCGAGCGTGATCAAGTTCGGCGCGATTCCGCTCGCGCGTGGAGCGACCTGTTGGACACCTTCCACAAAGGGCCGGATGGCGTCCTCTGCGGCGAGGTCGTAGGCCGGGAAGATCTGGACACGCGCTTTTCCGTCGGTGGCGACCATGCGTCGTCGCAGATCTTCGGGGAGAGACTCGAGCGTGATCGGCTCAGGGGTGAGCGCCGACCGGAGGCGCGACAGCTGTGCGGGGAAGCTCGCGAGGAGAACCTTCTCGAGTCGGGCGAGGGCAAGGGCCGGCGCCTCGTCGTCCTCGAGACGGTCCAGGAAGCGGGTAAGGTGGGCATGGAGTGTGGCGACGCTCACACCCAGTGTGGAGTCCGGGTTCGCGAGCGCGTCCTGTCCGAGGAAGGTGTGGAGTCGTTCGAGGGCCGCGACCTGTTCCTCGATCGTGGGCGGGCTGGCGGAAGGCGCTGTGGCAGGCGGGGGCTCGAGGAGGAACGCGATGTCGCCGAGGATCTCGATCTTGTCCTCCTGCTCGGTGGGGACATAGGAGGCGATCGTCAGGGCGTGGCTGACGATGTCGAGCTCCGTCAACTCCGCGGCGAGAGTCTCCGCCGACGGGAGGTCCGGCGCCACCGCATCGACGTACCAAGGCGAGGCGCTCCCCGCCTCTGCGAGCAGGTCCTCGAACGCCTGAACGGACTCCGTCTGCGGGTCCCGAATGTCCAGCACGTTGGGTGAAAAGTGGGCTCGAGGGATCAGGATGAGCGCGACGACAGCCGCAACCCCGGCAGCCGCGCGGACGCGGCCCGGGTGTCGCTCGAGGGGGCCCCACCAGGGGCGCTGGAAGCGAACAGCCCGCTTGAGGTGGCGGGAGGGGTCGAAGTCGAGCCACGAGAACAGGAGCGCGGGGAAGACCGTGAAGGTCATCGAGGCGATGATCACCATCCCGACCCCAGCGATCAGGCCGAGTTGCGCGACACCACGGTAGTCGGTGGGGACGAAGACGAAGAAACCGATCGAGGTCGTGATCGTGCAGAGGACCAGGGCCCCCCCGATGTCTTCGACGGCCTCGGTCATCGCCTCGAGCGGCAGCTTCCCTTCGCTTAGGAGGTCTGCATATCTTGTCCCGAGGTGAATCGCGAAGTCGACGCCGAGGCCAATGAAGAGGATCGCGACCGCCAGCGAGACGATGTTCAAGTAGCCGACGGCAGCAGCCGCGAAGGCGGCCGTCCAGACCAGGCCCAGAACCAGCGTTGCGACGGCGGCGATGACGATGTGCCAGCAGCGCAGGGCCAGCCAGAGAACCACCACGACGATGGCAAAGCAGAACAGGCCGGCGACGAAGATGTCCCAGAGGATGCCGGCCATCTCCTCGAAGTTGAGCGCGGGGTTTCCTGTCACCCGCACGAGGACACCCCGCTCGGGTGAGAGGCCCAACTCACGAGCTGCGTCACGGATCTGATCGAGGGCCTCCCCCGCCGCGAAGACGCTCCCGAACTCGAGCACGGCGTGCACGATGACCACGCGGCGCGTGCTGGCGTCGAGCGCAGAGCCTCGGAGTAGAATCTCTTCCCAGGAGATGTCGACCGGGTACTCCGCAAACACGCCAACCGTCGCTTCCCCGACGCGGTCGAGGATGGCAGGCCAGTCCTCGGGGGTGCCGGTCCCCTCGTTGGCGTTCTCGAGTCCGACCTCAACGAGCCGCGTCAGGTTGGCGATGCTCGCGTCGCGTTCCAGCTCAGCCACGATCGGTTGGATCGTGGCGACTCGGTCTGCGAAGTCATCGAGTTCGTCCGGGGAGCGGTACAGCAGCCCGTTCCGCTCGAAGAAGCCGCCGCCCCCCGGCAGATAGACGTCCTCGAACCGCTCGGGCTGCTCTCGGAGCTGCGCGACGAGGAGATCGGTGGCCTCCCGAGCGAGCTCGGGGGTCTCGCCATCGATGACCACGAGGAGCGCGTTTTCGAGGTTTGGGAAGTGGCGTGAGAACTCGGCGTGGTTCTGCCGCGACGGGAGGTCCGGAGAGAGCAGGGTGAGGTTGTCCGAGTTCACCCCCAGGTTGAGCGCCGCGTAGACGCCGAGGGCGACCGTCAGCGCGAGCGCCGTCCAGACGACCCTCGCTGCCCTGCCGTGCACCCAGGTGACCCAACGGCGCAGTGCCCCACCGGCCACAATGTCCATCTGATCCTTCACACCACGCTCCCGCCGGCCGCTGGACGCCGCTGGCTGCACGGATAGCGCACGCCGAGGCCCAGCGTCGGCTGCCTCCTCACCGATCGCCCGACTCTTTGCCCACGAGAGATGAATTAGGGGCTCGGTCCGCGCTGTTTCCACCCGCGGGCGCGCCTGTAGGCGCCCGTGTAGTTTTCGGGTGCGCGTCAAGGCTGCCGAAGCGGAGGAGGCGGGGTGGAACACCGTCATGGACCGATCCAGTGAGAGTGACCCCGGTCGTTGCGGGGGTCGTCCTGCTCGCCGTCCTGGGTGGGCTTTGGTGGGCACAGCGTGTGCCCGGTCCGTCAGTGCGCAATTCGCCGGACGTGTCGCTCGGAGCCGCCGGCTCGGTTGAGGAGCTCGCGGCGCTGCGCGAGGCGCTGTCCGATGAGGTCTTCGCCCGTGAGCAGCTCGCTGCCGAGGTGGAGCTCATGCGCGCCGTTCTCGCGGAGCTGACGCAGCCCGCCATCGAGGGAGACGCCAGCGCCCCGGCCGATGATTTGCCGGCCCCAGAGCCGGTCGAGGGTCGGCTCACCGAGGCCGAGCGGTTTGATGAAGCGTTGATCGACGTCGGTTTCGTGGCGCGTGAGCTGAAGGCGCTCCGCGGCCGCTGGGACCAGGCGCAGCTCGACAAGCTCGAGCTCACCGACCGGGCGATGCGGGAAGGCTGGCTTCACCGCCCGCGACACCGTCACCTCATCGATCAGGTCGACGCGACGATGCGCCTCGAGCTCGGTGATGACCGGTACGAGCGGATGTTGATCGCGACGGGACAGCCCAACAGGATCCTGGTCCGCGCCGTGCTGGGCGGGTCGGCGGCGGCAGACGCCGGAGTGCAGGTGGGTGACCACCTCATCGCATATGCCGGGCGCCGTGTCTTCTCGCCCCAGGACGTGCGCAAGGCGACCGCCGGGGGGAGCAAGGGTGAGTCGGTCCAGCTTCGGGTCGAGCGAGTGGGGAGATCCTTCTCGTTCGTTGTACCCAGGGGACCCCTGGGGTTACAGATGTCCGTTGGGAAGACGCCCCCCCGCTAGATCGAGGCGATCGCCGCGTTCAGGCTCGCGGTGCCCTGCAGATGGCGAGGAGGTCGATGTCGTCCTCCGCCGGGGGGCCGATGGGGAAGTCATCGACCGACGCGACCGGCATTGCGTCGTCTCGTTGAACGCCCCTGCGGACCACCTTCGCGAGCGCCCCAAAGGCCCATTCGATCAAGGCCCTGGGGAGGCGCCGGTGGAGGCCGAGGATGTCGAGTCGCATGATCGACGCGATCCGTGCGAGGCGCGCGTCATGGTAGGCGCGGACGGCCTCGGTCATCCCGATGCCCCGCATCTCGACATCCCCAAAGTGCGCTTCGATGATCCCTTTGAGTTCATCTGACTCGTACTCATGGATATGGAAGGGGTTCACTCGGTCGGACGTCAGGATGTTTGGCGTCGTGATCAACACCGTACCGCCCGGCCTGGCCAGTCGGGCCATCGCGTCGAGATAGACTGTTGGGTCCTCCAGGTGCTCGATGACCTGAAAGCTGACCACCAGGTCGAACGACGCCGGCGCGATCGGCAAGCCCGCGATGTCCGCACGGACGAACCGCGCGTTCCCCGCACGGGAAGCGGGGTCGGGTCGGACCCGGTCGACGGCGACCAGCGACCCTGCGGCGTACGAGAGTTCGTGTGCGCCATAGCCCGAACCGCATCCAAGGTCGAGGACCTGACGGTCGTCTGCGAGCGACGCCGCGAAGCCGTAGGCCGCGCGATGCCGCGCGAGGTCCACACCGAAGAGCGAGCTTCCGGCGTGCAGCCTCTCGCCGGTGAAGGCGACCTCGATCCCCTGGTCTGCTCCGCTCACGTTTGTTCTCCTCGGGCGACTTCGACCGCCTCGCGAGTGAATTCTCGTGCAAATGCGGCACCAACGCTCATTCGCATGACGAGCATGGCCGCCTGGAGAGAGAGGCTGCACGCGACGAGGTTTGCCTCGTTCGAATAGCTGCCGAACAACTCGACTGTCGCGAGCTGAACGGTGCCGAGCCCCGCTACGGCGATGGGAAGCGCGCCCACGAGCGCGATGCCCGCCATCCCTACGATGATCGCTCCAAACGGCGGGAACACGCCGAAGGCGGCAAGGGCGGCGCCGCCCATGCTGACAAAGGCAAACACGAAGCAGAGCCGAAGGACCGCGAGTCGCGCGAGGAGCCCGAGGGGCGCCTGGCGGACAGTGCGGAAGAGGTCGACCTCACGGATCCGATCCAGCGGGCCGAGAGAGCCGGGGAAACGCAGGAACACGAGCCCGACCGCGGCGCCGCTGGTGACGAGCACGACGGCGCCAAAACCAAGCGCTGGACTTTGACCGCTGTAGAACGCCGCCGCGACCGTCGTGACCGAGAGCAGCATCGCCGCGTCTGTGACCGACACGGTCGCGACCATTCCCGCCGCCGCGGTCAAGCTCATACCCACACGGCGTTTGAAGAGCAGGCTGAGCGCCGCGATCCCGAGCGCATAGTTGAGCATCCCCGCGATGTAGCTGGCCGCTTTGATGCGTGCGCACAGGAGCGCCGTCGCCTGGGCGCCTGTTGGCGCCGTCAGGATCCCGAGGGACAACCCCTCGAGACTCAGCGTCACCACGCAGAAGATCACCGTCGCGGGGATCAGGATCATCGCCGACTCCGCGCCCAATGAGGCGATCACCGACCCGACGTCGATCCCGGAGAAGAGGTAGACGAGGCTGGCGCCAGTGACGACGACCGGTAGAGCGCGCTTCAACAGGTCTCGGCTCAACATGCGCGTGCCGCCTCGATCGCGCCTGCCATATCGTCCGCTGCGCGGTCCCAGTCGAACGCGTGAGACCAGCGGAGTGCCGCCTGGCTCATTTGAGCCGAGAGCGCGTCGTCTTCGAGCAGCTCGCCGATCCGGGAAGCGAAGCCCGAGACGTCTCCCGCGCGGACGAGGAATCCGGTCTCGCCTTCCCGTACGGACTCCCGCAGGCCGGGCGCATCGGCAGCGACGACGGGCGTGCCCACAGCGTTGGATTCGATCACAGTCAACCCCCAACCTTCCTTCTCCGAGGGGCAGACACAGACCCGCGCCCCGGCCACGATTCGGTCCCGCTCGTCGTCACCGACGAAACCCGCGAAGTGGGTGCGCTCGAGGAGGCCCAATTCCCCCGCGAGCTGTTCGAGCCGC
>Ga0315331_10004016_pt1 | contig 11118 bp, 7 predicted proteins | sample M160m34915metaG_FD_203456 | JGI IMG/M metagenome (GOLD analysis project Ga0315331, IMG submission 203456) | Ammonia-oxidizing marine archaeal communities from Monterey Bay, California, United States - M1 60m 34915 | ecosystem: Environmental > Aquatic > Marine > Intertidal zone | place: USA... | reverse complement strand
CCAGCTTCGCCATCGGCGACGAGCAGCAGACCGAAAAAAAGAATGACGCTGCGAAGGCTCCCGACGAGACCACGTCGAAGAACACGGTCATCGGCCCGGATGGCAAGCCATTGGAGAATCCGTTTCCGAATCGGTTTCCAGCCCCCAGTCTCGATGGCGGAGAAGCATGGCTTAATACGTCAGGAGAAATATCACTCAAAGACCTGCGTGGTAAAGTCGTCCTGATCGACTTTTGGACTTACTGCTGTATCAACTGCATCCACGTTCTGCCGGACCTGAAGTATCTCGAGCAGAAGTATCCTGACGAACTAGTCGTCATCGGCTGCCACTCCGCAAAGTTCGACAACGAGAAAGACACTGAAGCAATCCGACGCGCGATTGTCAGGTACGAAATCGAGCATCCGGTCATTAACGATTCCGAGATGATCGTCTGGCGAAAAATGGGCGCCCGCTCGTGGCCGACACTCATTCTGATTGATCCGGAAGGAAACTACTGCGGATACGTTTCCGGCGAAGGCAATCGCGAACTGCTCGACGTAATCGTCGAAAAACTAATCGTCTGGCACAGTGCCAAGGGGACACTCGACAAAACGCCCGTGCGATTCGACCTCGAACGAGACCGTATGAAGTCCGGTCCGCTGAAGTTCCCGGGAAAACTTCTGGCTGACACAAATGGCGACAGACTTTTCATTTCCGACAGCAATCACAATCGCATCGTTGTTTCAACACTCGGCGGCAAGCTGATCGATGTTATCGGCAACGGGCAGATCGGAGCCAAAGACGGCGGCTATACCGAAGCATCATTCGACCATCCGCAAGGAATGGCCCTGGACGGCGAAACCCTCTACGTCGCCGACACAGAAAACCATCTTCTGCGAACTATCGATCTGAAGACTAAAAAAGTGTCAACCCTCGCCGGAACAGGAATGCAGGATAGACGACGAACTCAAGGCGGCACTCTTAAGTCAACGGCCTTAAACAGTCCGTGGGACCTGGAAATCGTAGACGGTACTTTATTCATCGCGATGGCTGGGCCTCACCAGTTGTGGTCTCACGAAATCGGTACAAACGATATCGGAGCTTTCGCTGGCACCGGACGCGAAGACATCATCGACGGACCACTTGACCAGTCAGCCCTTGCACAACCGTCAGGCATCTCCAGTGATGGCAAGTTCATCTACGTCGCTGACAGCGAAGGATCATCAATTCGCCAGGTTTCAGTCGACCCGAAAGGCAAGGTCACAACCATCGTCGGAGCCCACGACCTTCCCAACGGCCGCACTCTGTTTGAATTCGGCGATCGCGACGGCGTCGGTTCAGAAGCCCGACTGCAGCATCCGCTGGGGGTTCATTACTCAAACGGAAAGGTCTTTGTCGCCGACGCATACAATCATAAGATCAAAGTCATCGACGTCGCCAAGCGAGAAGTCACAACAATTTCAGGCACAGGTAAAACAGGAACCGACCTGGAACCGTTGCAACTTCACGAACCAGCTGGCATGACCATTTCAGGTGACACGCTTTATGTTGCCGACACAAACAACCATCGACTCATTACCATCGACATGAAAACCCAGAAGGCGTCGAACTTCGAAATCGTCGGTCTTTCGGAACCGGCCAGGTCAGTCCGAATATCAATCGGCGATAAGCCAGACAAAGCTCAACTTCTACAGGTAACGCCACAAAAGATTGCCGCCGGCGAGACGGTAATTCTGGCCGTCGATCTACAGATTCCTGATGGCTACAAACTGAACAACCTAGCGCCGCTGCGTGCAAAACTTTTCGCCAAAGGTAAACAGCCCCTGATCGCAGAAAAACACCTCGGAAAGAGCATTAAGGGGAAAGTTGATGGCGAGACCGCTGTCTTTGCGATTCCGCTGGCTGCGTCTGAAGGTTCTGCCCAACTGCAACTGTCAGTGACTTACTCGTTCTGCCGCGGAGGTGTGGGTGGCCTTTGCAAGCTGCACACATCCCGATGGTTGCTACCGATTGCAATCACGACTGACGGTGCCGCGACGATTAATCTTCAAACAGACCTGCCGAAGTAGCGATGACGATTTCTGCCGACTTTACATCGCGGTGGTTTGACCTGGAACGTCTGCGCGAGGATTCGTTCATTACCGAAGTCGAATTCCGTCGCGAATGTGTCTCGACAAACGACCTTGCGCTCTCGCTGACGGCTGACAATCAGTCTTCGACGCTGGTGCTCACTGATTCGCAAACCGGCGGTCGCGGTCGCGGCAACAATCAATGGTGGGCTCGCGACGGATCCTTGACGTTTTCACTTCGACTGATGCCGGCAGATTTTTCAATCGTCCACAAAAAATGGCCGCTCGTTTCGCTGACAACCGCCATCGCAGTTGCCGACATGCTGGCAGAATTCGCACCGCATCAAACGGTTGGCCTCAAATGGCCGAATGACGTTTTCATGAACGGTCGAAAAATCTGCGGCATCCTCGTAGAACCGCCGAAAGGCTCAATATCTGAACTAGTCATCGGAGTCGGCATCAATGTTGCCAATTCACTCAGCAAGGCACCGCAAGAAGTACGAAAAATCGCCACTTCAATCGTTGACGAAACTGACAATGAATTCAGTCCGTCTGACGTGCTGCTGAAGTTCCTCCAGCATTTCGAAACACTGATCCGTCACCTCGGCAGCGAGTCACTGAATATCAGCGAGCGCTGGCAGCAGCAATGCACTTTGACCGGACATCAGATTTCGATCGAATCCGGCGACCACCAGATCGCAGGCCTGTGTCGCGGAATTTCTGACACTGGCGCCATCAACGTCGAAAATGACGGCGTGATCCGCCCCTGGTATGGCGGAATCGTCCGACGGATTGAATAAAGCCGCATCTGGATGAAATCGACCATAGCAATTGGAAAGAACAAACGTCTCCCGCCGCCTCTTAAAACTCACAGCGACTTCAGCCAGGCAGTCAGCAACGCCGGATACGCAGCCAGGTCATCCTTATGCGCCATCTCTGTAATCGTATGGATATATTTTATCGGGCAGGCAAAGGCAACGGTTCGCACGCCTCGCCGAGTCCTCTGAATGGCAGCCCCGTCCTGGCCGCCTCGAGCAAGAATGCCCCGCTGAGTCTTAATGTTCTCGTCCCTGGCGACGGCTTCAATTTCCTCGATTAAGGCAATATCGCCGATCATCGATGAGTCCATGATGTGCAGGCACAGGCCATCGCCGGCGACAGTGACTCGCTCTTCGTCAGGAACGCCCGGAATCTTGCAACACAGGGTCGTGTCACAGGCAATCGCATAGTCTGGTTCAATCTCGTAGGCGGCTGGAAACGCTCCTCTCAAGCCGACTTCTTCCTGAACAGTCCACGCGGCGTAGATATCGCAGTTATGATGCTCAAGGGCCTCGATCGCTCGAATCTGCGCCCAGCAACCAACTCGATTATCCAGGCACTGCGAAACAACGCTGTTCCCAACTTCCGAGAACGGACCATCCAGCACCACCATGTCGCCAACCTGAACTTTTTCCTTCACGGTGTCACCGGGCAGGCTTAGGTCGATAAAGAATTCCGAAATCTCCGGCACCTTCTTCTTTTCAGATTCCGAAGCGATGTGAATTGGTTTCCCTCCGGGATTCATCACACCGGGCAGTTCACCACCAGCCGTGCAGATTCGAACCCGTCGAGCGAAAAGGTTACGAGTGTCAAAACCACCGACCGGAATCACTCGGACAAAACCGTCGTCGCTGATATGCCGAACGAGAAAGCCGATCTGGTCCATGTGAGCTGCCAGCATAACTCGCGGCGGCTTGTCGGGAGCATCTTCGCCGTCCTTTGGTCGAGCTTTCCGAACACCAATCAGCGAGCCCATTGCGTCAGTCGTCAGCTCGTCGAAAAGCTGCTTATCTTCAACATATGATTTGATGACTTCACGAATGCGGGCCTCGCGACCAGGAACAGAAGGCGTCTGAGTCAATTGTTCAAGCAACTGCATCGTGATGCTCCTTCATCTGCATTGAGGATATTTCATCGGTTGAAAGCAAACACTGCTCTCATCATACGACGAGAGCAGCAGTTTAAGCGCGACCCGTCATTCGCGTCATCACGCATCATCTTCGCCGGTGATTCCGTGATTCTTCAACTTCTGCCGGAGAGTTGCTCGATGCAGACCGAGCAGCCTCGCCGCCGCTGCCCGATTATTCCGGCAATGAGCGAGCACCGCGTTCAGCAACGGCGGCTCGACCAATTGCAGCACGTCTTCGTAAAGAGCGGCCTCGGAATCGGCACCGTCCAACGGCTGAAGTTGCTCGGATGCCCACCGGACAATCTCACGCTGCAGCACATCACTGCTCGATGCCGACCGCGTCGTTGTCGAGTCGGCGGGCGGAAGATGAGAAGCCTCAATCGTACCGCCACGCGACATGATGGCCGCATGCTCGACCGCGTTCCGAAGCTCACGCACATTGCCCGGCCAGGGTCGACCACTAAGTTCCAGCAACGCCGACGACGACAGCGTGCCGTCCGTCGATTTTCCTGCCATGAGGCTCAAAAAATGCCGAGCAAGATCGGGGATATCTTCGGGACGTTCACGCAGCGGTGGTAACTCGATCTTCACTACGCCCAATCGGAAGTAGAGGTCTTCTCGAAACAGCCCTTCTTCGATCAACCTCCCGAGGTCACGGTTCGTTGCGGCCACGACTCGAAATCCACACTGTCGAGGCTCTGCAGACCCAACTGGGACGATCTCCTGATGTTCAATCGTCCGAAGAAGTTTGAGCTGCACGGCGGTGGGCACATCGCCAATCTCATCAAGCAGGATCGTCCCACTTCCGGCGATCTCCAGAATCCCTTTCCGTTCGGCAGTCGCGCCGAGAAACGCACCTTTGACATGGCCGAACAACTCACTCTCCACCGATGCCTCATTCATCGCCGCGAGACTGACCGGCATAAATGGCTCGGAACTTCGAGGGCTGTGTCGATGAATGGCCCGCGCGACAAGTTCCTTCCCCGTTCCACTTTCACCTGTAATAAGAACTGGAGCGTCCGACTGAGCGACAAACGCAATCTGTTTGAACACGGCCTGCATCGCAGGTGAAGAACCAACAATCGTTTCTGCCAGTGCAGCGTCATCGGAATCGCCCTCGGGACTGGCAGTCCTCGTCGCGTGACGATGCTCCAGCGCCCGACGAACGACATCGTTGGCGTCCGACAACTCGAACGGTTTCGTGAGATAGTCAAACGCGCCTTCCTCGACCGCTCGAACAGCCGTTTCCAGGTTGCCAAACGCGGTCATCACCACGACCGGAGCATCGTTGGATTTCGCTTTAAGCTGCTTCAAAGCAGACAGTCCATCCATGCCAGGCAAACGAACATCCAGAACAATCGTGTCAGGCAAACACTTCGGAGCGACCTTCAGAGCCTCTTCGGCCGACGAAGCGATCGTCACCTCGTGACCTTCCCCACGAAGCAATTCGCGAAATCCCCAGCAGATCGCAGGTTCGTCATCGACGACCAGAACATGGCTCATGACTTACGAAACCTCTCGGCTGGAAAATTCTAACTTAGCTGCAACTTGCTGAGCCGGCACAGAAAACCGAAACACCGTCAATCCGTCGCGACGTTCCCACGACAATTTACCACCGGCGGTCTCCGCCGCGCTCTTCGCTAACGCCAAGCCAAGTCCAACACCTTCCGGTTTCGACGTTACAAACGGCTCGAACAGCGAATCGCTGATCTCAGACGCGGGGCCGTCACCTGAATCTCTGACTTCAACGGCAATCGCCCGCTGATACAAACAGTTGTCCGATGCGGACTCAGCCGGAAGCTCGTCCTCGTTGGATTCACGCTCAGGCAAAACGACGATCTCGACTCGACCACCTTCGCCCGCCGCTTCCAGTGCATTGAGTGAAAGATTCAAAACCGCGGTGCGAAATCCATCAGCATCCGCAATCTCCCATGCAGCACCCTCCGGAACATCGACCAGAAGTGTCACTCGAAAATGCTCACACTGCACGGAGATCAATCGCTCAATTTCTCGAACGGCGTCGGTCAGCTTCGTCGATTGAACAGGCTCGACTTCCTGCCGGCTTAGCGACAGCAGGCCTCGAATTTGTTCTTCCGTCAGCGAGAGCTGATGCAGCGCAACGTTCAACGTGTCGTCGCTCTTCGCTTCTGCAGCGCCGGTTGCGACATCCGAACTAAGCAGACATCGCTTCTGATGAAGCTGCACTGCCATGCGTGCGCCGGCCACGGCGTTCCGCAACTGATGAGCAAGACCGCCGGCCAATTGAGCCAGCAAACGAACTCGTTCGGTGTGCTGGATTGTGTGCCGTAGTTCTTTGAGTTGCTCCGAAAGGCTGCCTGCTGAAGCAATCAGATCGTCGACCTCATCCAGCCGCTCACACTCGTCGGCCCCAACGTCCGGCTTGTCAGGAAAACGGCCAGCGGCAACTTCTTCCAGCAACGCTCGCACGCCGTTGATCCGACGAGAAATCCGATCCGCCAGCCAGGCCGAAATGCACGCCATCACGATCACCGTCCCGCTCCCCACAACCAGCGGCGGCCAGATGGCCGTCCAGCGAGCTTCCTTCCAACTGGCTTCGGGATAAAGCACAAGCAACGTTGTCACCGGCCCGGCTCGTTCCGCTGCAACGCGAGCCGCAAAACACGCCCCCAACTCGGTATCAACCCGAGGAAGCTGGGTCATCGAACTCTCTGAAGAGATCACAGGCGCAGATCTCGCAGCCTGTGCAATCTCCTCCGGACCGCCTAATGTCGACGCCACTGGTCGGTCGTCACGATCGAGTGCCAGGAACTCCGCCCCCGACAATCCGCTCATTTTTTCCAGAATCGCGTCTGTGTATGTCAGCCTGAAATCAGACAACGTCTCGACGACATTCTGAATCCTCAGCAGCGTCTGCTCTTCCGTCCGACGCACCGCCAACCAGGCCGAGGTCATCGCGATAATCGCAACGGCCGCAACCATCGTCGCCGAAAACGGCAGCAGAATCTGAATTCGAATAGGACGCCGCAATGGATTCGACTTTCAAAGGTTTCTGGCGGACAAATGTCGAGCGCATCAGACTTGACTAAATAATCGTCGGATGAGACCGAAACGCAGCTGAATCAGCATCCGAATTGCGAAACAGCTTAACGGCACTTCCAGACGGTTTCCCCACACAAGCCACAAATCCAATGCCAAGAACCTGCACAAAATGTTGAAAGGCAGTCAGTATTCGGCCCTTCCAACTCTGGAATGGGCGATGCTCATCGTGTGGGGCAGGCGTTTCTATCGGCGCGAGGATTGAAGACCTTGACCGCCCTGCCCCTACTTCCAAAGAGATCATTGACTTCCTTCGGCACATGGATGATCTCAACACGCTTCGAAAATTCCACGGGCTAACGATGCAATTGGGGGCACTTTTTCTCTTCGCGCACATGCTCTTCGGAATCGGAATGGGCAGTGGATTCTTCGAGCCACACTTTGGAGTAATCTCCTGGGTCGTGATGACAATTCTGCTCGTCACAATTGGCAACAAAGAATTCGAAACACGATGTCCGCAATGCAATCAACCATTCGCATACAGGACTGTGCTCGGCTTCCGATTTCCATCTCGGGTCGCCGATCGTTGTGCTCACGGTGGTTTGCGAGCTCTCTCTCAGGACGATATTCGGCGTGCAACCGAAGGCGAACGAGCGTGGGAACCACGTGATTCTGAGTTAGACGATTCCGCATAACGGATTAGAGATTCGGGTCGAAATCGATTGCCTCGAATGAGGAGCCATTCTGCCCGAACCCTGCTACGATCCTGCATATCACAACTTTTTGAACTACCACAGGAGAAGACAAACAGATGATTACCGTTGGAATGAACTACCACGTCATCGAGGGAAAACAGCAGGACTTCGAAGACAAGTTTGCTGGCGTCATTGACGCTTTGAACGCTGCCGAAGGGCACACCGAATCCACCCTGTGGAAAGACGTCAAAGACAGCGCGTCTTACCTGATCACCAGCGAGTGGTCGGACGAAGCCGCTTTCTCTGCCTTCATCCAGAGCGACGCTTTCCGAGCAGTGACGAACTGGGGCAAGGAACAAATCCTCTCCGACCGTCCTCGTCATAAGATTTACAAGACATAGTGGATGCGATGGGCCATGCGGAGATCGCCTGAGCCTGTCAGGCTGACTTTTGAACGCAGAGATCGCAGAGGCAAAACACGCAGAGGAATGGGAGACATTTTCGTTTCCTCTGCGGGGCCTCAGCGATCTCTGCGTTGGTCTTGTCATTCGGCCGAGAATAGCTCGTCGGCACGTTCCAGAACTGCTCGGTACGACACGCTTTCGAATACGCCGAACAGTGGGTTCTTTGTCAGCTTTGCGCGGGTCAGTTTCGGCGAGCCGATGCCGCAGAGAAATCGAGTGAGACGCGACGGCGAGCCGAGAGCATCCCGATTCTGGTCTCGAACCTCCTCGGCGTTTTGCCAGAGTGATTCCGACATCTCCGGCTGCGGACGTGAGACATCTTCCGTAACGGGCGCATCGGCAAGGCACTGTGAGCAGTGGCCGCAGTCGTGTTCCAGCGGCTCGCCGAAGTAGGCACCGAGTCTCGACACCTGACAGCCTGTGGCCGTTGCCTGGTCGATCACGTCGCCCAGTCGTTCCAGATCCCGTTTTTCTCGACGCTTCATCCGATCGCAAAGATCGTCGATCACCGGGGCGGGATTGTCCGTTTGTTTCAACCGTCGGTAGCGATGCATCAGACCGCTCGGCTTCAGCTCGATCATGCCCTGCTCAGCTAGATAATCAAACGCCTTGACGACTCGCATTCGGTCGGAGCCGGCCTCTCTCGCCGCCTGATCGATATCGACAGTGCACCATTTTCTTGACTTCGTAACCTGCTTGAAAACGGTCGTCAGGAACTGTCGACGCTGGTCATCGAAGTTGGACAGAATCTGCTCAGACGTCTGTAACGGAATGAACTGGTACTGCGAATAAATTGGCGTCGTTTCTTCGATCCAGCCATCGAGTTCCAGGTAGGTGATCAGCGTGCGCATCACCAAAGGTCGCATGTCGATCGAATTCGAGAGTGCATACTGACTAACCGCGATTTCGTCATCGGACTCCAGCATTTTCCCAATAAGTCCAGCCACGCTTTCCCGTTCCGGAGTGTCTCCAAAAATAAAATTTTCCAGCGTGTTTAGATCAGCCGGGCAGAAGAGCAGTTCACAAATGGACGTTTCACCGTCCCGTCCTGCTCTGCCAATTTCCTGAGAATAGTTTTCGAGACTCTTTGGCAGGTTGTAGTGGTAAACATAACGTATATCTGACTTGTCGATTCCCATTCCAAACGCGATCGTCGCAACGATGATCGAATCGTCTGAAGACATGAACCAGTCCTGTCGAGCAACGCGTTCGTCATCCTTCATGCCTGCGTGATAGGCTTTTGCCGAGAACCCTGCTTCCGCAAGCCTCACCGCCACTTCTTCGGCCGTCCGTTGCAGCGTGACGTAAACAATGGTCGGTCCTGCGTGCCTGACTTTCAGTTTTGAAATGAGAAGTCGATCGCGGTCGACTTCTTCGACAACCTCACTGAGCAACGTAAGATTCGAACGGTAGAACGGAATTCGTGCGGCACATTCAGATTCGATCGTGAAGAACTTACAAATATCCGTCAGGACCTGCGGCGTTGCGGTCGCCGTGAGAGCCAGCACGGCATCGGCGTTGCACTCGTCCGCGAACTTCGCCAGCTTGAGATAGTCCGGTCGAAAGTTGTGCCCCCACTCTGAAATGCAATGTGCCTCGTCGACCGCAAACAGAGACACATTAACTTGCGATAGAAGTCCGCGGAATCGCTCGTTTGTAAAACGCTCCGGCGCAACGTACAGCAGTTTCAATTCACCGCTGCGCAGTCGCCGCGTCACGACTCGATACTCGTCAACGCTCAGCGTCGAATCCAGCCGCGCCGCGGAGATGTTTCGAGCCAGTAACGCGTCAATCTGATCCTTCATCAGAGCGATCAGCGGCGAGACAACAAGCGTCACGCCCGGCAGCAACAACGCCGGCAATTGATAGCAAAGCGACTTGCCACCACCAGTCGGAAAGACCGCGGCCGACGACCGCCCGGCAACCAGATTCTCGATGACCTGCAATTGCCCCGGCCGAAACTCAGCAAACCCGAATTGCTCAAGCAGAGTACTCTGAATCTGATCGCTCATGTTTTCTACCCAGCCACCCAATGAAAACATCCGTTTACACGACTGGGCTGCCGGTGTCACTCGACTACCATTATCAGCGACATCAACAGACCTATAAACGGTTTCGTCGGTGACTCAGGATCGACCGGATTCCGATCGTCGTGGCCGATGCTCAAATCTTCCTGCGGATGATTCTTCAGCAGGCCCGGCGACTTTGCTTTCGCCGTCTCACCCGCGTTGACAGCCAGACTCAGCGTGCCGTCTTTGCTCAGCCCGGCACGAATACTCATCGAGCCACCTTTGCCAACTGGTACTGCGACTCGGCTGACAGTGTCATTACCCTGCCGCGTGGCGAACACAACGAAATTGTCTTTCACGTAAAGCGAATACCCAATTGCCGAGCCTCCGTGTGCGACGATGACGCCCTCGCCGGCTTTTCCATCCACAGGCACTACTGAGCAACTAATCGTGAATGCTTTCCGAGCGATCGCCGGCGCGGAACCGGATGAGTACACATCACCGAGTTTGACCTTGCTCCAATCGAGCGACTTGCCTGCCGCTTTCTTTGTCGGTCGCCCTCTTGGCTTCCGCGGTTGAGTTGGGTACAGCGTGACTGGATTTTCGACCTGTCCAGCAGGACGAACTCCGGGGCCGGGTTTTCCACTGCCAATGTCGGCGACCATTCCGTCGATCAGTTTCTGCAGACGGGCCACAACTTCCGGATGCTTGTCAGCCAGATTGCTGATCTCACCGATTTCCTCATCAAGGTTGTAAAGGCGAGGTTCTCGCGAATTCAGGTCTGCAGGTCGATCTTTCATCCCCATCCCAATGGACTGCGGAGTGACCGCCAGCTTCCACGGACCGGACCGAACGGCCTGAAGCGTCGTTCCCTGATAGTAGAACCAGGCTTCGTGCGGTGAGTCTTTTGTCTTACCCAGTAGAATTGGCAAGATA